>Ga0209553_1000112_pt1 | contig 38238 bp, 29 predicted proteins | sample LauGreFBDMM110DN_2_FD_188217 | JGI IMG/M metagenome (GOLD analysis project Ga0209553, IMG submission 188217) | Freshwater lake microbial communities from Lake Michigan, USA - Fa13.BD.MM110.DN (SPAdes) (version 2) | ecosystem: Environmental > Aquatic > Freshwater > Lake | place: Lake Michigan...
CAGCAGTCGACTATTCACGTCGTAGCCGACTCCAAAGCTGAAGATCCGAGCATGGACTTTGTTGGCCGCGCTAACGCTGGCGGCAATGGCGGTCTCATCTGTCGTGCCGACTGTCGGAAGCCCGTCTGTAAAGAACAGCACGTAGCTTGGGCGATGATGGTCATTCAACTGTTTGAGGGCCATCGAGAGTGCCTCGTTGATATTGGTTCCGCCGCCCGCATAAATATCTTCAACGAAGCTCAACGCAGCCTTTCGGCTTGAGTCGCTGACGAGCTCCAGCTCAGATTGAAACAAAGTTACTTCTGAAGAGTACGAGATGATGTTGAATGTGTCTTTTTCTCCGAGCTGATTAATCATCTGGCGCAGCGAAGACTTTGCCTGCTCAATCTTCTCGCCCGACATACTTCCGGAACGGTCAACAACGAACAGCAAGGTCTTGGAAATGTCATGTTTCTCCTTCATTTTGACTTTAGGGCTAGCCAGCAACATGAAATATCCGTGCTCACCACCGTCAGGCTGGTAGCTCACCAAGTCCATTCCAAATTCACCGCCGCGGACTCCGTACAGTAAGCGAGTGTCGTCTGGCTGAGTGACGTTTTTCAAATTTAGACGGCAGACAGCCTTGTTGTCATGCGGGCGAGTGATGTCAAAGTTATGCGTCGGGCTGTAAACGTTTTTTAGTTCGTCCTTGGAATTCACCCGAATCGTAATATTGAGTTCGTCAATCGGCTGCCCTGCGTGCTTTACTGTGCCCAGTGGCAAAGTAAAATCGATGAGGCCGGAATCGTTTTTCAGCACCTGTGTGTAACGAATCTCAACACGCCGTTCCTGTCCCGGAGGAATCGGAAAAACACTCGTGCGATACAATCCTTGGCCGGCATATTCCAGCAGTGCCGGGTCTTTCTGTTTTCGGACGATGGCTTCGTATTCACTGCGTGCCTGATCTTTCGGCTTGAGTTCCCCCGTCAGTTCTTTGCCATCGACAATCAGGGTCAGCCCATGGATGGCAACTTCGTCGGGCAGCGGAAACAGGAATTGCGTTTCCAGAGTCCGCTGGCTGACATTCCTGAATGTCTGGGCCATCTGAACCTCCGCCACCTGGTCGACAATGTCAGCATTCACTTCAACATTGCTGATTCGGAATTCAATGCCCTGCGGGGTGCCCGGTAAGCGATCTACGATCGCAATCTGCCCCGCCGCAGAAGCCATGAACGCTAGCATTGCCACTAACGACGCGAATCGGGTGAGCATTCCACGATCTCCTGACAAGGTAACCATTATTGCAGAACTTTCACTGTGTGCGATCTGCCGCTGCACTTAGAGTCTCCGGCTTCTTCGGTTGGTTCCATAAATTCTGGCCATTTTCGAAACAAGCGTGAAATCCGCACGAGGGCCGACAGTTTGGAGTCATCCATTTGTCTGATGCGTTGTGTGCAAAACAGCAAATTGGGGACGTTTTATCAGAACGCGGTCATGCCAATATTTTTTGAACGCAACTGACGCAAATCGTCCAGACGATAAGCCCTCGAAATGGCGTCTTCAAAATGCCCAAGGGCGTAATCGTGCTCGAAGCACAAGCGGCCAGTACAATCGGCTGACGCGTCACTTGTTCTCCATGTATGCTCCCCGCGGTGATGAGTGAAACAATTGGCGAGCGGCATGCGTCAACTTGCCGGTACAAAAAACGAGGTACCGCAAGGCTCACGCCCATTGGCACTCACTTTGGTTCCGGACTCAACAACCCGAAGCGTCAGCGAGGGAATTCTCGGTAAAAATAAACAGCCTCAGCCCCTCGCTGACGCTTCGGGTTACAAAGTGAGTGCCATTGGGCTCACGCCACTCCGCTCGCCGAACTCATGTCCGGCCACGTGGCGGATCAAGCGTAACCGCAAGTGAGCATTGGCGTCCCCCCCGGAAAGTTGGGTATCCTCAACAGGAATCGCCGAGGCCAACATTCCCGGACGCTAGGTTACCCGCGGTCTTCAGACCGAATGGATCGCATAGATTTTACGCTCGCGTTCAAGAATCGCGCAATGATCTGGTACAAAATTGGGATTAATGTCGTAGAATACCAAATCAAGGAGGCAATCTACTATCATGGCTTGCCTTGATGTGCACTATAATTAGGCAGTATGCGTATGGGTGCACGCTATTCTGGCTTTTTGTATCGTGTAATTCAATATGTCTGATTCTGAAACGAAGCTCATCAGCGGTCTGATTGGCAGTAGTCCGCCGATGCTGGATGTTTATCGGATGACCCGCAAAGTGGCGCCGACTTCAGCCACGGTGTTATTGACTGGCGAAACAGGCACGGGCAAGGAACTGATCGCTCGGGCGCTCCATGAATTGAGTCCACGGGCGACGGGTCCGTTTATCCGCGTGAACTGCGGTGCCTTGTCAGAAAGTCTGCTGGAAAGTGAATTATTTGGTCATGCCAAGGGAGCTTTCACGAGTGCGATTGAAAATCGAACAGGTAGGTTTGAGGCCGCTCATGGCGGTTCAATTTTCCTTGACGAAATCAACAGCGTCAGTTACCAACTTCAAGTGAAGCTGCTGCGCGTTCTTCAGGAACATGAATTTGAACGCGTAGGCGATACGAAAACGATTCGCGTGGATGTTCGTGTGATTGCGGCGACGAACGTGGATCTGCAGGATGAGATCGTTGCCGGGCGATTTCGCGAAGACTTATTTTATCGACTTAATGTGATTCCGATATACCTGCCGGCGTTGCGCGAACGTGGCAGTGACATTGGCGACCTTGTGAGTTTCTTTGTGCAGCGATATGCATTGGCAAACGGATATCCAGTTCCACGGATGGCGGCTGACACGCTGCGTTTTTTGCAGCAATATGACTGGCCTGGAAACGTACGCGAACTTCAGAACTACATTGAACGAGCATTGGTGCTCTCGACGAGTAGCGAAATTACTGCCGATCTGCTGCCGCCGCATGTCCGCGGGCTAGCACCAGTTCGGATCGGGCGTCGTGCGACAGAAGATCTTGAATCATTGTGTGCAGATTTAGTAAGTCGTCGTCTGGCTCAGCTTGGTGAAGAGAGTAGCGACACCTACAACGAAGTGATGAATATCGTCGAAAAAGAGCTGCTGCTGCAGGTGTTGCGGCAGAGTCAGGGTGTGCAGACCAGAACTGCCACACGGCTCGGCATCAACCGCAATACGCTGCACAAGAAGATTGAGGATCACAACTTGGGTGCGGAGGCCCGCTAACTCGTGTCGATGTCTCACGATGGTGCTATTTCGCAATCGCTTTGACACCTTCTGTGCCGTACACTCCCGGGATGCGCGTTTACGAAACGTAGCCATTGCGGAGCCTGATCCTGATGCCCAATTTTAAGTCAATCGATTCTGAATGGACGCGGCGAAAGCTGCTCACTACAGGAACCGCTGGAATCCTTGGGATGTCATTGCCACAGTTGCTGGCAGTCGAAACCAGCAGTGCGGCACTGGGGTCAGCAGCAGCGAAGCGCGTGATCGTCATTCTGGAGCAGGGCGGTTTATCCCACATTGACACGTGGGATCCAAAACCAGATGCCGTGGCTGAGCATCGCAGTCCATTTCGGCCGATCTCAACAACCGTCCCGGGAATGCAGTTCACCAGCCTGTTGCCGCGCACGGCGCGCATCGCCCACAAGTTGGCGGTCGTCCGTTCCATGCATCACAACAAAGGCGGGGCCGACGCGCATCCGAATGGGACGCAATATGCGTTGTCTGGTGCTCATCCTTCGAGCATCCTTGAGATGCCGGATGTGGGTTCCGTGGTATCGCTCTTGATGGGGGCAAATAATCCATCATTGCCACCTTATGTGATGATTCCTGGTAACAGCGAACAGGCCGCGGAGACACGCACAGGATTCCTGCCTAAATCGATGTCCGTCTTTAAAACAGGTGGAAGCGATTTGTCGAATCAAAAATGGGAGGTTGCCGACCTACTGGCCCGCGTCGACAACAGTGGTTCGCGTCTCAATAATCGCCAGCAACTACTGGAGTCGCTCGATCATCGATTCGCGTCTGATTCAGACAAAGCGGCGTTGCATGGAATGGATCGGTTTTACGAACAGGCGTTTAACAGTCTGACCAGCCAAGAAGTTGCCCACGCGTTTGATTTATCGAAAGAGCCCGAGAGTCTTCGTGACGAATACGGTCGCGGTCATCGTGGTTCTTGTTATCTGCTGGGGCGCCGACTACTGGAGGCTGGCGTCCGTTTTGTAACAATCGATGTTCGATGGCCGCTGACGAGTGAGACCCCTGGCGGTTTTAATCTCAACTGGGATCATCATGACTTGATTTATACACCCGGTTCCTGTGGTACGGTTCGAGATAAAGCCGGCGGCGAGGGACGATACGGCATCGGGCATTGGGTGATGATGGGAAGTACCGATCGCGCCTTTGCCGCGTTGGTGCATGATCTTGATGACCGAGGCTTGCTGGACGAGACGCTGGTCTGTTTTATCTCTGAATTTGGCCGCACCCCGCGTCTCAATAAGTTCGCCGGTCGGGACCATTGGACGAATGCTTACTCGATTGCCTTTGCCGGTGCGAAAACTCCCGGCGGGCAAATTATTGGGGAATCCGATCGCGACGGTGGCTATGTTGTCTCTCAGGCTTACACGCCTGAAGATTATGCGACGTCGATCTATGAAAAGCTGGGCGTCGACCGATCACTGCCATTGTTTACATCGGCTCAACGCCCTGTCCATTTTGGACACTTGGGACAACCGATTGCCGAGCTTTTCTGAAGCTGTGATCCGGCTAGTCCGTGATATATTTCTCGCGGGTCAGTGTGCGGCTTTTTTTTGTAGCCGAAGTCGTGAGAATTCGGGTTAACTCGTGGCACTAGCTCAAAATTCTGACGAATCCGGAGACATCTCATGACTGCCCGTGTAAGGTATCTTTGCGGCGATTTAGAACCCTCATTCTGAATGGAACTGCGTGATGAAACGTAAAGATTTTCTGCTTACGGTTGCGATCTCCGTCGCCACCACTCTCGCGATCCCTGAATTAGCGAAACGAGCGACGAATGATCCCTTGCTCGCGGCAGATCAAGAATCCATCAGGGAACTGACCGTGGATCGCCTAATTGTGCGTGAGGAATTGATCGTTTCGGATACGGGTGAACCATGGGAAACAGGTTTCGAACAACATCAAATACCTCGAGGAGCAGTGATTCGATCATTAGCTGCGGGGCCAGATGGAAAACCTGGAATTGCCGGTCTGTGGGTCCGCAGTCGGCTGATTAAATCGGAAATCGATGATCCTTTTGATGATCGTTTTCACGCCATCAACAGGGACGGAACAATCTTTCGAGCTCCAGGGCATATCTCTTGGAATGTCTGGCTCGACGATGCGTGGCGGCAGATGGCCATTATTCAGGGCGAAGGTCTTGAAAACACGGAGTTGTCATCCAGCGGATGGACAGGCGGTAATCATCCCGGCCGCATTCGATTTCAATCGTTTCGCCCGAATCATCAGGAGCCGCTCACGGACGTCATGCTGGGGCAGGGAATGATGTCGATCGGCGGTGGCGGTTACGGCGGCGGTGGCTTGCCGTATGCCTCCGAAGTTCTGCAACTCTGGGGCGGAGTCGTAAAAACTCATTTGCTTCCGAAGCCAGCCCCACCGCGGTTGACGCACGACGATGGCTCAGGCCCGCATCGCTATGCCCTTGTCGCCATTGGTCCCCAAGGAGATCGCAGCCCGCCATCGGAGCCGCTGCTCGCGCAGGGCCTAGCGACGCTGGAATGGGACAGTGTTCCTGGCGCGGACGCCTATGTGGTCGAGCGTGACGGAGTAGCCCTCGAGGGGCTGTTAAGAATTGAAGGATCGCACAAACATTGGACAGACAAGCCGTGAACGATCCGCCTGCGAAGAATTCACGATAGCGAGAGGGATCACCATGAATTCATCTGTGAACTCGATTCAATCCACCTCGCGAAGTTCCAGCGCAACAAATCATCATTGATCCAAGGCTGGGCACTTCATGGGTTGTTGAAACAGAGTGTGTTGTTGTTTGCCGGCGTGGATTCCGCAGTCGTTGAAACGTCCATTTATTCCGCGATACAGAACAGGTGCTGTTCTCCTCGGATGAACAGTTGATTATCCACCGGTGCCGGAGTTGCATCAACGGTTTCGCCGAGGCTGTTGGTGGCTTCGATTTGCAGGTCATTTGCATCTTTAATGACGACAGTGGTGCCGTTTCGTGACGTCAGGTACACATGCCCACCAGCCGCAACGGGAGATGCGTAAATAGTATCGAGGCCAGGAATGCGACTGGCCATGTAGAACGGCTTTCCTGTCGCAGCATCAACACATGACAGTTGTCCCGATTTCGCTTTGTGAAAATAAATCCGACCTGCGGAAAGCAGCGGCGAACCGATGTCCGGCGTATCTTGATCAATTGTCCACGCCACACTTTTTGTGCCTTGGATGTCGCCTTGGCCGTCCAGCCGAAAGGCGCCAAGGAATGAGCCCTTGTGCCCACTTGTGACAAACACTAAATCTTTGTCAGCGACTGGTGACGCACAGGGTCGTTGTGTCTGGCCGGCACATCGCCACAGTTCTTTTCCGGTCTCAAGGTCATAACTTCGAGCACAGGTCTGGCCATTCATGATGACCTGTTTACGTCCTGCGTGCTCCACAACCAGTGGCGTGGCCCAGCAAGTTGGCTCGTCGCGATCCGTTTTCCAAATCGTGTTCCCTGTGCGTTTATCGAGTGCATACAAAGCGGATGAGCCTTCATGGTCCCACGGCACCACGATCAGATCCCCTTCAAGCGTCGGCGAACTTCCTTCACCGAAACTGTTCCGTGTTTCCATTTTTGGAAAATCATCCCGCTTCCACGCGAGATCGCCGTTCATCGCATAGCAGTACAGACCACGCGATCCAAAGTGCGCGTAAACGTGTTGGCCGTCGGTGCAGGGCGACGCGGATGCGAATCCATTTGTGCCGTGAGTTTCTTGATGGGGCATCGCTACGACGGCAGTTTTCTGCCACTTCAATTTGCCATCCTTGCGGTCAAAGCACAGCAGTTTGAATTGCAGCGTCGTCAGACTGCGTGCATCGCCCCCGTCTTGTGAGACGGCTGTGGTCACGAAGACCTGATCACCCCAGATGACTGGAGACGACGATCCAATTCCCGGAACTTCAACCTTCCATTTGACGTTTTTCGTACTGCTCCATTCTGTGGGCGGAGTCGCCGTTGAAGCCGCACCGTTTCCGATGGGGCCACGCCAATGTCCCCAATTGTCAGCCGACGCCACTGGATTCATCAGAAGAAACAACAGCGTGACACACGTTTTAATCTTTGCCATTGGAATTCCCAAACCCATATGAATTGTCATTTCAGATCAAGAGGGACCTGACGTGTTATGGCAGGACGCTCACCACACGTACAGGGTGACCAGAAAATTGATCATTTGTGTGAATCGCAGAGGGCCGACTAGTGAATTTGGATTCACCTAAGATTTGAGGCGTGGCTTAATATGTGTGCTCGAGTTTCACGATTCCAGAAAGGGTATCGCAGGATGTGTGCACGTACGTTCAATGAGTCGTGCGTCCGCTTTACTTGTCTGTACTTTTCTCGGCACACTGCTCCCGTTGACACTGAGCCAATACCGGGCTGAGAGTCAATTCGTAGCCTTGTCCAACTTCCCAGTGAGATGCGAGATTCCACGCGGCGCACTACTGCGGATTAGCAACGCCGCGCTGTTGCTTCAGCTTTTAGACTCAAAATAATTTTCTCGGTTACTTAGCCTTCGGGGATTTGTCGACTGTCGCACGTTCGATCCTGCCAAACATGTGTCCGCCGATTGCTCCATGCTGCCATGTGCCTGCATAACGGTTTTCATGGAACAGGACGCGAGCGGAAAAACCATCGCCCAGTCCCGGCAGGTTAGCGTTTGTGAGTGAAACCAGAGGCGTATCGCCTGCCCATTCGATCGGGACTGTGATCGGTAATTTTGTGTCGAGTTTACCGTACTTTACCCGCGTCATGAAAATCCAAAGATTCTCAGACGCCTTCGTGACACTTTCGATTTCGTAACGCTCCGCCTTTGGCGCCCCCTCAGATTCCTTCCCGTCGACAGTAAACGATCCGACCAACACGCACTTCGTCATGGATATGGAAAATGCCTCGTCCCGCGCGGTAATCTCTGCCTCACTGAGTTCCTCTTCTAACCCTGCTGAAGCCCCTGCAGAAGCGATTAACAACGCAGCACAAAACATGGCAAACTTCTTCATCACAAGATTCCTTCGGAGAGATTCAGAACACGTCAGCACACAGTCAACCGGAGATCGTACGCTGATTGTGACGATTTGAAAACAGTCAACCGTTGTGAAGCCGGGCGAGGCTGAGTACTATATCTGGGCGAAAACCGGCACCATTGTGAGTGAGCGACGCGGGATCTGCTATTTTGGATTGAGGTTGATATGTTAAATTTCGTCGGACGTGGAACTGCGCACACTTGTGACGGCCAAACGCGACGCGACTTTCTGCAAGTCGGCTCGCTGGGTGCGGCTGGCCTGTCGCTGTCTGGATATCTCGAAGCCAAGGAACAGGGGCAGGTGGCGAACGGCCATGACGAGCGATCCTGCATTATGATTTTTAATCTCGGCGCTCCCAGTCAGCTCGACACGTTCGATATGAAACCCGATGCTCCGTCAGAGGTACGCGGACCCTTCAAGCCGATCGCGACAAGCTGCGGTGCGTACCAGATTTCTGAGATTCTGCCGAAGACGGCATCGATCTCGGAACACCTGGCTTTGGTGCGTAGTTGTCATCACAGCGGCGCAGCTGTCCATGACGCCGGCTGGCAGATGATGCAGACTGGACGGCAATTTTCCGGCGGCGTCCTGTCGCCGCACGCGGGTTCTGTCGTCAGTTATCTCAAAGGACGTCGGACCGATCTGCCTCCGTTCGTCGTGCTCCCGGAACCCATGGGTCGCGGCGGCGGAAATCTTCCCAACGGCCAGGCGGGCGGATTTCTCGGGAAGGCGCATGATCCATTCGCGTTGATGGCCGATCCATCAAAAGCCGATTTCAAAGTGCCCGACTTATTACCACCGGAATCGCTGGGGGAAGTGCGGATGGAACGCCGACGACGGCTGCGTGATCTCGTCGACAACACCGTGAAGGATTTTGAATCCACCGAGAACGCGACGATGATGGGGCGAAACTTTGAAGCCGCGTATCGCCTGATGACCAGCCCGGCAGCGCGGGAAGCGTTTGATTTATCCAAGGAGCCAATGGCCGTCCGTGAGCGATACGGCATGCATCGATTTGGCCAATGCTGTTTGTTGGCTCGACGACTGGTCGAAGCCGGCGTGCGATTCGTCACGGTCAATACATTCCTCACCGTGTTTGATGAAATCACTTGGGACATTCATGGTTCGAAGCCATTCACGTCCATTGAAGGCATGCGAGACATCGTCGCGCCGCTGTACGATCAAGGATATTCGGCGTTGATCGAAGACCTACTTCAGCGAGGTTTATTGCCGAATACAATGGTTTGCAATGTGGCGGAATTTGGTCGGACGCCAAAAGTCAATCCGGCAGGCGGACGAGACCACTGGCCGCAATGCTTCACCGTGGGATTTGCAGGCGGCGGGGTGAAGGGCGGCCAGGTTGTGGGTGCCAGCGATCCGATTGGTGGCGTTCCTGCAGATCGCCCTGTCCAGCCAGGCGACGTAATCGCAACCGTGTTTCATAGCCTTGGCTTGAAACAGGATTCGCACTTGCCAGGTCCGGCAGGTCGGCCGTTTCCGTTGGTCGATTTTGGATATCGTGAAATTCACGAACTGTTTTGAGACTTAGAATCCCCAACAAAATCAGGTAGCTGGATTCGCAAGAATTCAGAAATCCGGGCTGAATTCTTGCGAATCCAGCTACGAAGAGAGGTTTTGTGAGGGGCACTAAACGATTCAGCGAATAAGCCATTGGATTTGCCTTATGACAGCGACTTTCCTGACCACCATTCCCATCATGCGCATTTTTGATGTGGTGAAGGCGAAGGATTTTTACGTAGGGTTTCTGGGCTTCACCATCGACTGGGAACACAGGTTTGATAACATTGCCCCCGTGTACCTTCAGATCTCGAAAGGTGATCTAATCCTGCATTTATCGGAACATCATGGCGATTGTTGTCCAGGCTCCACCGTGTTCGTATGGATGACAGGGATCGAAGACTTCCACGCCACGATCACTTCGCGAGGTTACGGCTACATGCGTCCCGGTATCGAGCGAACATTCTACAACAGCGTGTGCGTTGAAGTGACCGATCCGTTCGGCAACCGCATTCGCTTCAATGAAGCACGTGCTGAGGCAGCGGCAGTCGGATTAGAGTAGGCTGGGCATTTGTGTCGGCCGCATGGCGGTAAAAAAGCGTTCGAAGCGATGGTTGTTGGGTATTGAGAGATGCTTGACGGCAGAACGCTTTCTGGTAAATCTCGGACATGAATGTCCAAGCTACTTGAATCGCAGTTGTAGGCCCCCAGAAAGTATATCATGCAATTGGCGACGTTGGCGGCGGGATTTGTCGAGGCACTTGGACGACTGTCAGCAATATCCGATGGCTATGTGCCCGCGATTGTTACGCTATTAATTGACCAAGCGCGAACAGCGCGGGCGAGCGATATTCATCTGGTACCGACGGAATCTGCACTGATTGTGCAGTGGCGTATCGATGGCGTGCTGCATCCGATTGCAGGGTTCGACCGCGATCTGGCACCACGCATCGTGGCGCGACTGAAAGTGATTTCCGGACTGCTGACATATCGTACGGACGTGCCACAGGAAGGCCGCGTGTCGCGGGAATTCAGTCGCACGGAAGTTCGCATCACCACGTTTCCAACGCTTCACGGCGAAAAGGCTGCAATTCGCCTGTTCGCTGAAAATGACCAGTTGCAAACATTGAAACAGCTGGGCTTACCGGACGAAGTAGAATCCGAACTTCGCAATCATCTGGCCGCGACAGCCGGTGTGATCATGCTCACGGGACCTTCCGGCAGCGGAAAAACGACAACAGCGTATGCATGCCTCCGAGACATCATTGCGGATTCTGTCGGCACGCGGTGCATTATGAGCCTCGAAGATCCGGTCGAAGTCGCGGTGGATGGTGCGACGCAGTCACAGGTGCGACCGTCCGCGGGATTCGATCTGGCGACCGGCCTGCGATCATTGATGCGACAGGATCCCGATGTCATTTTTGTCGGGGAAATTCGCGATCCCGCGACGGCTGAGGCCGCGTTTCAGGCGGCCCTGACCGGTCATCTCGTGCTGACAACATTTCATGCGGGGAATACGGCAGAAGCCATTACCCGGCTGCTGGAAATGCAGATTGAACCCTACCTGATCCGCAGCGGACTGCGAACCGTCATTTGTCAGCGATTACTGCGGAAAATCTGTGCGAACTGCCGCGATCTAGTGGACCATACGGGAGCCATTCTGTCGCAGTCTGCAGAATCTGAAAGAACGTCAGACAAATTTGTATCATCGCCCGCTCATCGCATCGCGTGTGCTGTTTGCGGTTCCACCGGCTATCACGGGCGTTTGGTTCTGGCAGAAATGCTGAATCCGAATTCCCCCGAGGTTGCTAGGGCAATTCTGAACAGATTGGATGCTCCGGAAGTGGCTCGGTTGGCAGCGGCATCTGGCATGCAGACACTGACTCAGCGCGCGGCCACGGCCGTGACCAACGGGCAAACAACGTCCGAAGAAGTGTTAAGAATTCTCGGATCAATCGCTTCGGCGAGCCAAGTAGCGTGAGCCCTCATCGTATCTCGTTTTTGTACCGGCAAGCTGACGCATGCCGCTCACCAGTTCTCTCACTCATGACCGCGTGGAGTATAATTCCCTGATTCGTTGAGCAATCAGCCTCGGAATTCTTGCAAATTCAGTTACAACGCAACCATGGAATAATCCCCCGCTCGGCAGAAAACTGTTCATGTTCCATTCAAAACTCAGCCTCGAAGACATGCAGGCTTTGTCAGAAGAAATCAGTCATCTGGTGAAGGCTGGGATGCCGCTGGAAGATTCGCTGGCTCAGGCTGGCATGGGACGCGGCGCAAGGCTGACGCAGGTGATGAAGACTCTGTCCGATGGATTGAGTCAGGGTAAGTCATTGCCGGAGCTTATTCAGCGAGAGTCCATTGGTGCACCGCGAATGCTGGCTTCCGCGATCGGTGCTGGAATTCAATCACACAGCTTGAACTTGACTGTGGAAATGATGGGTGACGTTGCAGCCGATGTCGTCGATTTGCGAAATCGCCTGCTGCAAGCGGCCGCGTATCCGCTTACGGTTGTGTTGGTTGCGAGTGTGCTCTTGATCCTGTTCGTGCAGAAAACACTTGAATTATTTCTGGAGACGATTCAGTCGTGGGATCTGGAGGTCAACTGGATCCTGCTGAAGCTGCTGGAATGGAACCAGGCTGCACCGTGGTGGACATATGTTTTACCGGTGGGTCTGATACTGCTCACCGGGTTCTGGATGATTTCCGGCCGTGCGGCCACGATGGCATTTTCAGGACCGGAGAAACTTTTCCTGTTGCTGCCCGGCGTGCGTGCTCTTGTGCGGGATCTGCAGAATTACACGCTCACCCGCATGTTGGCGCTACTCACGGATCGTGGCATCACTTTGTCGGAAGCATTGACGCTGTCGGGAGGTGCTTCGGGGTCACAGCGCCTGGAACGGGCATGCCATGAGATCGCTCAGAATATCCGCAATGGTGATGGAATCGGCCCCAGCTTCAACACGACCATCTCGCTTTGCGGGTTACGACGCTTTTCATTGCCACCACTATTGGATGTGTGCCTGCAACAGGTTCAGCATAGTGAAGATCGAATGGTACTGCGTCTGCGGGCCGTGGCAGACTTTTATCGTAATCGCCTGGAAAGAAATTTCGCATGGCTCGGCCTGCTGATGCCTTTCGTCATGTTCGTTGTGATCGCGGGCGGTTGTGCGTTGATGTATTCAGTGATGGTTTTCTGGCCGGCGGCTGAGTTGTATCGACATCTGGGACAGTAGTATTACAAAAATGCCAACTTACAAATATCAATCTGTTCTCCCGGCCGGTGTTTCGGTCTTCGGCATTTTCGATGCTGAAAACGAAAACGCACTCGCTGCGTATCTACTCACGCGCGGCATGACGCTGGTGGATTGTTCTGAAGTTGCGATCGACAAGCGTCTGGGAACACCATTGGCTGCGATTCCTCGAATTCTGCAACTGCGAATCGGGGAACGAATTCAAGAAGCCCTGCTGACTGGACTTCCGGCGCACGTGGCGATCGCAGCCATGGCAAATGAACCATTCGAGCATCCTTTGCTGATGGCCATGCCATGGCTGTCAGGCATGGCGGGATGTGCGGTGATTGTTTCGTTGTTGTTATCGATCGCCGTACCCGAATTCGTCGTGTTGCTAGTCCCGGCGGCGGTGTTCGCATTGCTGACCTGCCTAGGGCTTTGGATTGCCGGTTGCTGGTGGCTGCAGGTTCGGCCGCGAGACATGTTGCTGCGTCTGTCGCGCCAGATGGCGGCAGGAAGTTCCGAGCCGCTCATGCAGGATGCATTCGTGCCAATGGAGATCAGGAGCATCATGAATTCCGGCATGGCGGCTGAGCAAAAGTCACTCAGCGTGGCGGAACTACTGCCATCGCTCGGGATCATGCAGGTGCAGCGACACCTGTTTGCGACGAAAATGGTGGCCCCGTTTCTGGCGTTGTTGCTGCTCATCCCCGCCGGTTATTCCGTGTCGTGGATCGTGATTCCTAAGTTCAAAGAAATCTTCATCGGCTTTGGAGTGGAACTACCGGGGCTCACAATGTTGGTGATCGCCATCAGTGACTTCGTTTCGCGACTTGGCGTGCCCGGCCTATTTTGTGTTTTCTTCTTCACAACTGCTGTGGCTGTGACATTTTACAGCATGCTCATCTGGTCTCCGGCAGCAGAAATCCTGAGCGTTGTTCCGATGCTGGGCACTTCGTTACGGTTACTGATGCAGGCGCGTGTCGCACGAGTTCTCGGGGTCCTTGTGAAAAATAATTCTTCGGTCGGGGATGCGATTTCCGTGGCGACAGCTGCGAGTGGCTTTCGCGAGGTTCGTCGACGTGGCAAAGAGATGGCGCAGGAATTACAAAGTGGAAAGCCAGTGAATCTGGTTTGCGGCGGGCTCCACGGGCTTCCCTTGTCACTCCTGCTCAGGATCAGTGATCAGGGGGATTCTGAGCACGCACGACAGGAAACGGCTCAGTCGTTCATGCTGTTCGCAGCATCTCTGGAACAGGCGTCGTGGGGACACGGGTCGATCGTTGCTGTTGTCGTTGAAATCCTCGCCATCATGGCCACTGCAATCGTCGTGTCAATTTTAGTCATCTCCTTGTTTATGCCACTGATCAAACTCTTGAATGATTTGTCGGTCTGCGTGTGGACATCAGGAGCATGGCTATGACGTTTATCCAGATGTGGTTGTTCATGACCAACCGGCCTGAACCTTTACGGCAGGCTTCGCTCTTGATGCTGCTGGCGGGTGGGGTTGGCCACGGCGATTCGCTCCTGCAGTCTTTGCGGGCGCATGAGCAGGAGAGTAAATCTGTCTGGGCGAGCAAAATTGGACAATTGCGGATGCTTCTAGAACAGGGGCACTCACTGTCTGGAGCTCTCACAATTATTTCTGAACTGTTGCCGGATCAGACGGTGACTGCGATTCGCGTCTGCGAAGGCACAGGGGCACTGGCGGATGTGCTGATGGACGAGGCACGGCGTCTCCATGAACAAACTCGATCGAAATCAGGATCACCACGCACGCTGGAGCAAGATCTGCTGTGGGCAGCAGCGTTGTTGACGGTGGCATCATTCATCGTGACTTTTCTGATCGTTTTCATCGTTCCAAAGTTTAAGCCGATCTTCATCGGATTCGGCGTTGCTCTGCCACCTGCCACAATTGCCGTGATCGAGGTCAGTGACTTTGCGTATTCGTACTGGTACCTATTTGTTGTCCCTGTCACGGCCACGGTGGTTGGTTTTTTCTGGTTGGTGTATTCATCGCTTTGGAAAAAATTGACGCTCGGCTATCCGCGATTTGCAGGGTCGTGGCCGCGTTACTGGTTGCCGGGGGTCTTGCGAACACTCAGCCTGTCTGCCGCGACCGGACAACCTCTGGGACGTGCGCTAGATTGCGTGATGCAGGGTCTTCCGCCGGGACGTTCTGCTACAGTCGTGAGTGCCTTGCGACATCGCGTGCATGGTGGCGAAGATGCGATTGTAGTGATGCAGTCAGTCGGCCTGCTGCGGGCTTCCGAAGCGGCATTCCTGCATTCATCGTTGAGGACGCATCATCTGGACTGGGGACTTCGGCACCTCGCCGATTCCGTGGAACGACGCCGCCGGAATTTTTTTCGCCGACTTTCGCAATTCATCGGGCCGGGAGTTGTTTTGATTGTGGGAGCGATCGTGATGTTCCTGGCAAGAGGTTTCTTTGAACCGTTGATAACGTTGCTGGATGATTTGAGCCGAGAAGGCTGACCCATACTCGACGCGGCCTTGAATGACCCATCTGAGATCCGAAATTTGAAATTTGAAATTTGAGATTTGAAGCGTCAACGAGGGACTTGAATTCCTGCCCTCGCTGACGCTTCGGGTTAATGTGAATTTCGACCGAGCGCGGTGTAGTGCCTTGTCAGGAAGTCATGGTCCCATGATGAAATGTTTTGAACAAAAGAAATCTACTTTCAATCGACGTGGCTCGCTGCTTACGGAAGGGATCATCGCGTGCATCATTCTGGGCGTCGCCATCGGCATGCTGGTGCCGGGGTTGGCTGCCATAAATCGCCAGCGCCAGGCGATCCGGTTCGACTCGCTGGCGATGCTTGAACTCAACAACATTGAGGCCAGCATCAGAAAGCACAAGACACTGTCCACTCACATCAAGGTTTCAGAGTGGTTTTCGAATCGATATTCGGAGGCAAGTCTGGCCGTAGAACCATTGCCAGAGCCGGAAGACGCCACGAGAGATATTTTAGATGGATTGCGTCTGACAATTCGGCGACCTCAGGCAGAATTCATGCCCGACCAGAAAGTTTCGGTTGTGATATGGAGAGAGCAGGGAGAACCAACGCCATGAAACGCAGTCTCCCGCAGCCCACCTCGAAAATTCATCGTCGTCGCGGCGCGCTATTTCACTATTACCTCGCGTATGTGACGCTTGTGTCGTCAGTCCTGCTGCTGACAGGAAGCTGCCTGCATACGATTCTTCAGAGCGAACAGACAGACAGACGTGTGTCACTGTTTCTGCATTCCCTGCTGCGATGCGAACGCCTGCTGCGTGCAGACACGACTGCCGCGCTGTTCACCGTCGATTCGGATTCCGCTCTGACAGTCGCTCAGAGCGATGGCGTGCAGATCCATTGGGTCGCTGATCGCGGCATTTTGACTCGGCAGGCAACGCAGGGCAGTGAAACACTCAATTCTGATCGCTTTGTTTTCCCGGCAGGTTCGAAAATCGAAATCGCAGCCCGGGACGATGGTGCGACGGTTGTGAAGTTTTTCGAGCCGTCTGTATTCGTCAAGTACAGCGAAGTGGGGGGTGGAGCTCTGAATCGAAACAAACCACTGGATGAAGCCTTACCGGCAACTCCGGCGGCAGCGGGCTTGCAGGCAGTGACGGAGATTATTTTGTGGTAGTAAATGAGATTTTGGCCGCCGTGGAATTTAATCCTAGGGTGCGTGAAGCGGAGCGCAACGCACCAATTAGGAAAAACGTTTGAAACCGGTGTGTTCCGCTGTCGCTGCACACACCCTACTTGTAGCAAATCATAATTATGAAATTCAACGCCTCTTCTATCATCTCAACCCATCTAGCTCACGTCGCGGCACAGCGCCGTGGGGCGGCGAGTATCGTAGCGATTGCGGTGCTGGTGATTCTTGCCGGGATCATGGCGCAACAGGTGCGACGAGTGCTGATGGAAAGGCGGCAGATGCGGAACGAAGTGGCGTATCTGCAGACCGAAAAGCTGGCAGATGCGGGATTATTGCTCGCTCAAAAATCGAAATCCAAAGATCCCGCATGGCTGGGACTCACCTGGAATTTGCCGACCGGCTCAATTCATCAGACAAATTCCGCTGAGGTCGTGATCACAGTCCAGGATGATTCGTGTACCGTCGTCGCTCGATACCCGGCCAATGCGGAGATTCCTTTTCAGGTTACTCGAACAAGAAAGTTGGCACCATGAATTCAATCCCCTCATTTGGCCTTCGACCACCTGCTGCCTCGAACTCGGGGAAGAAGAAAGTTTTGTATTCAAGATTGCGTGGTTTCACGCTGATCGAGCTGCTGGTTGTCATCGCGATAATCGCGATCCTCATTGCCCTGCTGCTGCCAGCGGTGCAGCAGGCACGTGAGGCGGCCCGGCGAACGCAGTGCAAGAACAATCTGATGCAGATTGGCCTCGCGTTACATAACTACGAAATGGCGTTTGAAATCCTGCCACCTGGTTGTGTGAATGATTCTGGCCCGATTCGCAATATCGAAGAAGGGTACCACATGTCTTGGGTTGTGCAGATTCTGCCAATGGTGGAACAGTCTAGCCTCTTTGGTCAGATCAACTTCAATGCCAGTGTCTACGCGGCGACGAACGGTGGATTTCGCGGGATGGCGATCCCCACACTGGGCTGTCCTTCCGATTGGCAGCGCGTCATGAGTCAGGGGAGCCAGACGTTGGCCATGAATAATTACGCTGCGTCATTCGGTGGTGCAGATGTTCCGATCGACGCCAAAAACAATGGCGTCATGTTTCTGAACAGCAGCGTTGGTTTTCGGCAGATTCGCGACGGTGCGTCCAACACAATCATGGTTGGTGAAAAATGTGTGGTAGAAAATGCGAATGAGCTGGGCTGGATGTCGGGTACGAAATCCACGCTACGGAATACTGGTGTGCCGATTAACAAGGGCTGGGATGTCGGAGGAACGGCACAGGGGGCAGCGAGGTTCCGAAAAGCGTTACCGGCGCCGGATGATACTTCGACCAGCGGATATTCCGGTTACCACACCGGTGGTGCACAGTTTGTACTGGCAGATGGTTCAGTGCGATTTTTGAGTGAAAACATCAGCCTCCCGGTGTACTCCAATCTTGGCAATCGAGCTGACATGGAAATCATTGGAGAGTTCTGATGAGGAATCTGCCTGCGTACTCACAGCGTCGCCTTCGCGGATTCACGCTGCTCGAGCTGCTGATTGTAATCGCGATCGTCGCCGTTCTGATTGCACTGCTGCTGCCCGCTTTTCAGCAGGCACGTGAGAATGCGCGTCGTGTGCAGTGTCAGAACAATCTGGTGCAACTGGGCGTGGCTTTGCAGCATTACAATCAGACATTCAGTGTCCTGCCTCCCGGATGCGTCAATGACGTCGGTCCCATTTTGGCAGATGGCCAGGGCTATCGTATCGGCTGGATCGCTCAAATTCTGCCGTTTCTCGGCCAGGACGGACTCTGGCATCAGGTCAATTTCGTGAATCCCGATCGTTCGTTTATGTCGCTGGAACAAAACGCATCACTGAATGAAGCGATCGTGCTGTGGAATCAGGTTCAGTCCGGTGAGATTACCAAAGAGCAGGCCTTTGAAATGCAGAATGGCATGAACCCGACTCTGAGCAGACAAATCGGCAACGGCTACGACGTTACACGAGGAAAGCCAAAGCCACCAGATTTCGCGGGAACATTTGCAAGCAAGACGATCGCTCTCAGTCTGCTTCAATGCCCTTCAAACCCTCGAATCACATCGCCGATTTCCTGCTACGCTGGAGTTCACAACAGTGTCGAACAGCCAATCGACATCGATGGTGATGGCTTATTATATCTAAACAGTTCAGAATCACTTGAATCTGTCCCGGACGGCGCATCGAATACGTTGCTGCTCGGAGAACACATGAATGAGCCGTTCGGATCCGTCTGGATTTACGGAGACCGTGGAACACTGCGCAATATGGGAGATACAAATGGATTGGGTTCCTACACCCGCATCATGAGCTTCGACCCGGCCACAGGCGAAATGGAAGACACCCGTAATATGACGGACGAACAACGTGCTGAATACAAGTTCCTCCAGAATCAGCGAGTCGGCACGTTCGGAAGTGCGCACAGTCTTCACGTTCATTTTCTGCTTGCCGACGGCAGTGTGCGTGGAATTCGCAAGACAATGTCGGAGGAAGTGCTCCTGAAATTGGCGTCCCGGAAAGACGGGCAGCTTGTGTCGGCGACGGAATTCTGAATAGTAATCGCAGGCGAGCGGCATGCGTCAGCTTGCCGGTACACAGAGCTCCGCTTAATTTTCACACCCTGTTGCAGATGCGTCAAGTTTTGGGTGCGATGGCGGAACGATCGAATCTAGGATCGACATTCATGTCCGTCGCATGGCCAATATCTTGGACATGAATCTCCACAGTACAGGAATCACAGCGATGGACCGAGCTTCAGGAACTCGGCCAGTCTACTCTTCACACTCCGGATTTGGTCACAGTGCGTTAGACTTTCGCGGCATGGGTGCGGCGTCTGAAATCCGGAGTGGCAACGTACCGGTGGGCTGACGCCACACCGCTCGCCGGTGGCGTTCGACCAGTCCCCGGGCCACTTTCTCGTTCGAAAACGGGAACTGCGGGGCTCGTTGGCTCATGAAACGTGTTTTTCCTTGCCGAATTGCGGTTGTGGACTTACACTTCCTCGCTTCGTTATCCAGTCAATGGGCTGGATTGTGTCACGCCGCCGCAGGTTTCGTGGTGGCATTTTGGTTCAGTTCAAACGCTGGTGTACTTGTCACTGGCTGGCTGAAGCACCTGAAGGTTTAAGCAGATGAAAAAAGATATCCATCCGAAATACCAGCCGGTTGTGTTCATGGACACATCCACGGGGACTCGTTTCCTCATTAACTCCACGATGCGTTCGAAAGAAAAGACGACATGGGACGACGGAACTGAATACCCGCTTGTCAAAGTCGAAATTAGTTCAGCATCTCATCCGTTTTACACAGGCAAGATGAAATTCATCGATTCCGCTGGTCGCGTCGAAAAGTTCACCAAGAAATACAAGTGGGGCAAAAAAGAAGAAGAAGCGGCAAAGTAGCGACTGTGATTTGACAATTCGGAAAGGGCGTGCGCAGAAATTTGTGCACGTCCTTTCTTTTTTTCCAGCGGGCCGAATGTTTTTCAGTCCCCCGAATTCTCTCACAGGTACAGATTTATGTTTCCCGTTCTTGAACGCCAACTGGCCCGCTACGAGGAACTCGAAAAACAGTTGCAGGATCCGGATGTACTCTCCAATATTTCGCGGATGTTGGAGATCCAGAAGGAAATCGGCAAGCTGATGCGGATTGCGGGAGCCGTGCGGAAATTCCACAGTCTGGAAGGCGACATCGACGCTGCCAAGATGATGATTGACGAGGAAGACGACCACACTTCGCGCGAGTACGCCAAGTCCGAACTGAATCAGTTGGTCGCTCAGCGGGATCACCTCGCCGTTGAACTCGAAGACATGGCAACGGCAGGCGATTCCGTTACCCGCGGAGCGTGTATCATGGAAGTTCGAGCCGGCACGGGGGGAGACGAAGCTGCGTTGTTTGCCAAGGATATTTTCGACATGTACATGTCCTACTGTGAGCAGCGAAACTGGAAGACAGAAGTTTTGGAATTCAGTCCGACGGAACTAGGTGGTCTGAAAGAAGTCGTTTTTTCGATCACCGGGGAAGCTGCGTTTCACTCCCTTCAGTTTGAAAGCGGCGGGCATCGCGTGCAACGCGTGCCTTCGACAGAAACGCAGGGGCGCGTTCATACAAGTGCCGCCACAGTGGCCGTGCTACCGGAAGCTGACGAAGTAGAAATTGACATTCGCCCTGAGGACTTGGAGGTGGAAACGATGCGGGCTGGTGGCCCGGGTGGCCAGAAGGTCAATAAGACCGAAAGCGCCGTTCGTCTGACGCACCTTCCGACTGGAATCGTAGTCAAGTGTCAGGACGAAAAAAGTCAGCACAAGAACCGCGCGAGAGCGATGCGCGTGCTCCGCAGCCGCATCTTGGAGGCGCAAACCACAAAGCTGGCAAATGAACGCGCCGAACATCGACGGACTCTCGTCGGATCGGGTGACCGCAGCGAGCGAATTCGGACGTACAATTTCCCACAAAATCGGATGACCGATCATCGCTGTAATTTGACGATCTATAAACTCGATCGAATCATGATGGGCGACATGGGAGAACTCATTACCGCATTGCTGGCATTCGACCGCAACGAGCGACTCCGCGAGGCAGACGCCGCTGTATAGTGGTCTGGCATGGGTGTGAACTGCAAGCTGCGGGCGACATCAGCCAGGCGAATTTAGAATCAGCTAAAAGGCCACTGTGAAATGCGGTGGAAATTGGCCGGAGAATCCTAATAACGAAGCCACAATTGGGGGTATCTCGCGCTGTTCGACTTCGAAAGCGACAGATGTTTGGCTGTGGTCTGAGGAATATGCACACATGTGGAATGGGTATCGAAAGTGGAAAGCGGGAATAGTGCCGTTGCTCCTGTCGAGTGCGTCCTCGTTGATCGTGTTGAACGCGGAAGATTCAGGACTCTGGCGTGTTGGCGTTGTCTTGGTTGTCGCGCTGGGACTGGCGTACGTTACCGAAGAGATCGTCTGGAACCTAAAACGCGGAGGACGTCCCTGTCCAAACTGTGGTGAGAAGACTCACCTGAATTCCTTTCGCATTCGGAACACATGTGTGCATTGTGGTGGGCAGATTTAAGCACATGGGCCTCGCCTCAGAGTACGTGATGCGGAAAATGACACGCAGGAGTCGGCTCAGTTTGATAAGGTATTCAAGGTATAATCTACCAATCGCTTCCGTGTCCGTTCCGCACTGATGTCCAGGCACAGATTGTGGAATCCGTCCACCGTCAAGCGAAAGCGGCTTGGGCCAGATCAGAGTCTCCATGACTCTCAAATTCTTATCAGGCGCGAGAGTCAGTTCATCTAATCCCTTTCGAGGTGTCGTCACGACGCAATATTTTTGCATTTGACTTTCGAAAGTCGTTGAACATCTTCATGGTCAAGGCATGAAATCTGATTTTTTTGACCTAGTCGACAAACATCAGCCGCTGCGACCGTGCAAATTGACATTCCGGCCCAAGCGGATTTTCGGAGATTTCTGCCTGACTGCTACAGGCGTCAGGTTCTGACTGCGTGGTGACTTTTCGTGACATCGGGTGATATTTTGCCACACCGCACCAAAGTTGCAGTGGTAGTGTTGCCGCAGGTGCGTCGTTTGGACCCTTCGCGAAAGTTGCCAGAAAATCGGATCCGGCATCTGTAGCCGATGAAAACATCGAACACTTCTCGTCACGTTGTTTTACTTTAAAAAACACTCAACCGTGTTTCTCGGGGTGCGTTGCGCCCTTCGGGAATTTCAGGCCGATCAGATGCTGGACAAAGAACGACTCAAAACCGACTTACTCGCACTAGGGCTGCTGGCTCTGGTCGTGTTCGTTGGATTGAGTTTTCTCAGCTACGATCCGGCGGATCCGCCGTCCAGTCTGGTGTTTCCTCAGCGACAGATCCCGACAAACATCTGCGGAGAAGTCGGTGCGTCGGTGGCTTATTATACGCGTCAGTGGATGGGCTTTGGCGTGTGGGTCATTTTGGCTGCCTTGGTATCATGGGATCTGAAACTATTTTCCCGTGAGCCTTCACGAAGAACGGTGACAACACTGATTGGTCTGTTGCTCCTCGCAACTTCATCATGTGCCTTGCTGCATCTTTTAGTACCTGGGGTCTCTTCTGGTTCCGCATATGGGAGTGGTGGTCAGATTGGAGCAGTGACAGGTATTCTGCTCGAACAAAAATTCTCCGTTGGCGGCATTATGATTTTCTCCGGAAGCCTTCTGACTGCCGGCATCCTGCTCACACCTTTATCTGACGCCCTCCAACCCGTGTTACACGCAGCGGCCTTACCAGTCAGCGTGCTCCGCGCAACGCGTGGCTGGCTGCAAAGTGCCCCCGCAAACGTCAAGCCCCGCAAAGAGACATCGAAGACTGCTCAACGGGATGTGGCTGGAAGAGCCTTGAACATTCCGTTCAAGGTGGCACCAATCGAGCCTGAGGCCGATATCGCGGAAGTCGAGGGGCGATCAATTCGCATCAATCCGCCGGCATCACTGGCCCTCCACAATCCGGATGGGTTAGTCGGAGCACAGCGGCGTGGATTTTCACTGCCCGATATCAATCTGTTATTGGAATCGGAAGAGTTTCCGTACGAAGAACTTGCCAAGAAAGCTCGGGTTGCAGCGACGACTCTGGAAAATGCGTTCGAAGAATTCGGCCTGAACGTCAAGGTTGCAGAAATCGATACCGGCCCGGTAGTGACCCAATTCGAACTGGAACTAGAACGCGGCCTGCGGCTTAATAAAATCACGGCGTTGGAAGACGATCTCGCGATCGCATTGCGCGTTCCCTCAGTACGCGTGGTTGCTCCGATTCCGGGAAAAAACACGGTTGGTGTGGAAGTTCCGAACGACAAGCAGGTCGTCGTTCGGATGCGTGAACTGTTGCAGACGGCGCGTGCCTCATCCGACGAGATGCGTTTACCGCTGTTTCTGGGGAAGGATGTGAGCGGTCGACCGTTGACTGTCGACATGGCGAAGATGCCCCATCTCTTGATTGCCGGGCGGACGGGCACAGGCAAGAGCGTGTGTCTCAATACGCTGATTCTTTCACTGTTGATGACGCGAACACCGGACGAAGTGCGGATGCTGATGATCGACCCCAAAATGGTCGAACTTAGCCCCTACAAGAAGATCCCGCATCTGATGCATCCCGTGATCACGGACATGAAGAAGGCAGAAGCCGTGCTGGCATGGGCCGTTGACAAAATGGAAGAACGATACGATCTGCTGGCGCGTGTCGGCGTGCGTCACCTCGATAACTACAACAAGCTCGGCAAAGTCGAAGTGTTGGATCGCTTGGGGATGACAGAGGCCGATCCGGATGCAGCTGCTATTCCGGAGAGGATGCCGTTCATCGTGATTATTGCGGACGAAATGGCCGACCTGATGATGACGTCTGGCAAGGAAGTAGAAGCCTACATCATTCGGCTGGCTCAGAAGTCACGTGCCGTAGGGATTCACCTTGTTTTAGCGACGCAAAAACCAACGGTGGACGTCATCACGGGCCTCATCAAATCAAACCTTCCGGCTCGAATTTCGTTTCAGGTTGCCAGCAAGATGGACAGCCGAGTTGTGCTGGATGAAAGCGGAGCAGAAAGACTGCTGGGCAGCGGCGACATGCTTTATTTGGCGCCGTCGACTAGTCATCTCACACGTGCGCAAGGGACGTATGTCAGTGATGAAGAAATTAATGCCGTGATCGCATTTTTCAGCGACACAGAACCGGAGTACAGTCCGGAGTTGTTGAAACTGACTTCTGCGGCCAGTGCAAGTGCCGCTGGTGCGGGTGGTGGAGATTCTGGCCCGCGGCATCATGATGATCTGTACGAAGACGCAGTGGGTGTGGTGATCCGTGAAGGCCGTGGCAGTGTGTCTCTGTTGCAACGTGCCTTGGGAATCGGATATGGCCGCGCAGCTCGAATGATCGACTACATGGCTGAAGATGGAATCGTTGGTGACTACAACGGAGCTCAAGCTCGCGAAGTTGTCTGCACACTGGAAGAATGGGAACAGGCCAAAGCGGACCGCGAAGAAGATTGACATCGGACAACCGTTGAACACTCCGTGGTCGCCAGCATCTGTGGACCGCTCACGAATTGTTCGGCAACATTGATTGTTTGAGTAATCCATAATGAAGGCTTTAGTCACCGGCGGCGGCGGATTTCTGGGGCTCTACATTGTGGAGCAACTCTGTGCAGCCGGGCATGATGTGCGCGTCTTTAGTCGAGGCGAGTATTCCGCATTGACGAAATTAGGCGTCGAAACACAGCATGGTGATCTGCGAGATGCAAAGGCGGTGGAACAAGTCTGCGAGGGAATCGACGCCGTGTTTCACGTCGCCGCGGTGCCCGGAGTCTGGGGTTCATGGGAAACGTATCATAGCATCAACACGACCGGGACATTGAACGTGATTGCCGGTTGTCGCAAGCGGCACGTACAACGACTCATTTACACAAGTTCGCCCAGTGTTGTGTTTGATGGGTGCGATCACATCAATGCCAATGAATCATTGCCGTATCCCACCGCGTGGTTATGCCATTATCCGCACTCAAAAGCATTGGCCGAACAGGCGGTGCTGGCGGCTAACGATCTGGATGGCCTGCGAACGGTTTCACTCCGTCCGCACTTAATCTGGGGGCCGCGTGACAATCACTTGATCCCGCGCTTGATGCAAAAAGCACGAGCCGGTCAATTGCGGCAAGTGGGACGAGGATTGAACGTCGTTTCAATTTCCTATGTGGAGAATGCTGCCGTCGCTCATCTGCAGGCGGAAGCATCGCTCCGGAATTCGACAATGGCGGCGGGCCGAGCTTACTTCATTAACGAACCAGACGCCGTTAATTTGTGGGACTGGATCAATCTGATTCTCACCCGTGTAGGCCTTCCGCCAGTGACGCGCCGGATTTCCTCGACGATGGCGTGGTATGCCGGATCTTTGCTTGAAACGGCATGGATGTATTTGGGGCTAAAGCACGAGCCCCCAATGACGCGGTTTGTCGCAGCTCAACTGTCCGGTTCGCATAGTTACAGCATTTTGGCTGCCCAACGCGACTTTGGCTACAAGCCATCAGTGACCGTGGAAGAGGGATTGCGGAGGATGCTGCGGGATCTCGATGATCGTGCATCCTTGCTGTCGTCTGCGGCGGTTCCGGCAGTAGCGGAAGAATAACGCCTACACCCGACAGGCTTTCAGACAATCCTACGGAACGCCGCCCACTTTTTCTGGACTTATTCCAAATTGAGATCAAATGTGCTGCCAGCAAGCTTGTCTGCAAGGAACTGCGGATGCACGGTCGAAGTGCGCCGCTGTTGCCCCGATCTGTCAAGCATGCCTTTTTGGAATTACACCCGACAATTCCCCAGCTTGAGAACATTTTGAATGAGTCCTATCCGGTCGATACTTGCGTGTTGGGGACAGCGGGATGTGCGACGTGCATCCGCATTGAGAATTGACTCGGTTTCGCCCGCAGAGGTCCTTGAGTGTCGTCAGTACTTGTCGATCGATGCCGTCCTGCAGTGGAACCTCGTCCTGCTGGATGCCATTCGCACGGATCACACAGCTCCGCCCGTTGCCTCGCGAGACCTCGCGATCATGCACACCGCCATTTTCGATGCCGTAAATTCAATTGACCGGCAGTATACACCTTATGCCACGACTGTTGTCGTCCAGCCACGCGCATCCAAAGAGGCTGCGGTGGTCGCTGCGGCTTATGAAACGTTGATCGCACTTTTTCCCCTCCAAAAGGCGACGTTCGATGCGAAATATGCGGCGGCATTAACTGCGATTCCGGATGGTAGGGCAGAAACCGACGGCATCAACGCGGGTAAGGACGTCGCGCGTATCATCCTTGCCTTACGCGGCAACGACGGTTCCTCAACAGTCACCCCGTACACCCTTGGCACAGATCCTGGCGCTTGGCAACCAACTTCGCCAAGTCTAATTCCGGCGTTACCGCAGTGGCCAAAAGTTAAACCTTGGGCAATGACTGTTGGTTCTCAGTTCCGCGCCCCTGCTCCGCCGGGTTTGAGCAGTGTTGCCTACGCGGCGGCGTTGAATGAAGTGAAAAGCATTGGTTCCGTCACAAGCCAAACTCGGACGGCAGACCAGACTGCCATCGCAAAGTACTGGGCCAACGGAGGCGGTACTGCAACGCCACCTGGACACTGGAACGTGGTTGCTCAAATTGTCGCTGAAGACCGAGACAATTCACTCGAAGAGAATGCACGCTTGTTTGCGATGCTGAACATCGGACTCGCCGACGCGGCAATAGCCTCGTGGGACGCGAAATATGCGTACAATCTCTGGCGCCCCGTTACGGCGATCAGGTCGGCCGATACCGACAGTAACGCAGCGACTACTGCCGATTCTACGTGGTTGCCCCTGCTCCAAACACCACCCTTTCAAGCGTATACGTCCGGCCACAGTACGTTTAGTGGAGCGGCGGCGGCAATCCTGAAGGGTTTCTTCGCGACCGATCGAGTGTCGTTCAATCTGCCGTCTGAAACACCCGAAGCTGCAAATCGAACGTTCAACAGTTTTTCTGAGGCCGCGGTAGAATCCGGAATCAGTCGTATTTATGCGGGAATCCACTTCAGCTTCGACAACGTTGCCGGCTTAGAGGCAGGCAAACTCCTCGGTGAATACGTGATCGGTAATTTTCTGAAAAAAAACGCAGGTAAGACGACAGCCACACTGCTAAACGGTGAATTGTACGTAAACGGATCACCGCGCGCAGACAAGATCGTCATCATGAATCGTGCGGCCAAATGTACCGTGACTTCAGATGGTCTATTACTTGGTAGCTTTGCACAATCTTTGGTCACCCACATCACTGTTGATGCCGGTGACGGGAATGACTTTCTGACTCTCATGAATGTGAACATCAGCAGTGACCTCTACGGCGGCAGAGGTAATGACCTGATGATTGGTAGCGGTGCGGCCGATCATATCTTCGGCGAAGACGGAAGGGACACTCTGTTCGGCGGCGCAGGCGACGATACGCTGGACGGTGGCCCCGGGCAGAATTGGTTGTACGGCGGCCGCGGGAGAGATACGCTGAAAGGAGTCCGTGGCTTAGATCAACTCTTCGGCGACCCGAAGCTTGATGAATTTCTGTGGACCAGCTTAGCTTGAGCAACTGAGAAATTCACATTGACTGTGGCTGTTGCCTGCAGCACCGCTACGTAGTTGTGTAAACTTTCTTCTCGACGGAATCTGCGGATTTTTCACGCAGTCGTAGTTTTCTGAGAGACGAAGCAATTTAAGATGCAGATCATCGACACCGAAATCCTCTTCCGGCCTGATTCTGACGCAGTGCGTTTTCTCCCGGAAGGGCCGTACGCATTGCCCGATGGTCGGATGAGCTGGGTCGGAATTCAACATGGAGCTGATGCGACAACCGGCTCGATCAATCTCCTGAATCTGCAGAATGGGGTCAACGAATTCTTCCCCTTGCCGGGCCGACCTGGGTTTGCATTTCCGACCGATCAACCCGGGGTATTTGTAACGGGCTTTGAACGGAGCGTGGGACTGTACGATACGCGACTTGCAACATGGGACCCCTTCATCACGGGCCTCGATTCGCATGTTTCAAACACGATTATTAACGATGCGGTGTTATTCGATGGTAATCTGATTTTTGGATTCAAGGAACTGGAATTCAAAACCAAGAAGGCCGGACTTTATCTGTGGCGACGTCGGGATCATGCCGTAGTTCAGCTCAGAAGCGATCAGATCTGTTCCAACGGAAAGGCAATCGTGCGGAACACTGACGGTTCGCTCACCTTGTTCGATATCGACTCGCCATCCAAACAGATCATCCGTTGCCGCTTGGATATCGAAGCGGGGACTGTGAGCAACCTCTCTGTCGTCGTCGACCTGACCTCCGAAGAGGTGTTTCCCGACGGCATGATTCTCACCCCGGATCATCAAAGTCTTATCGTGGCACTCTATGACCCTGGCAATCCCAAAGCCGGGGCTGCTCGGCAGTACAATATTTCCACGGGCACACTGGAAACGATCTGGATGTGCCCCGGTTCACCGCGCGTCACTTGTCCGCAACTTATTATGCATCGAGGGCGTGTGCGATTGGTGCTCACAACAGCTGTGGAACACATGCCTTTGGAGCAGCAGGCAAGTCATCCGAATGCAGGCTGTCTGTTCATTGGCGACACGGCGTTTTCGAGCATTGGAGATCAGCCCGTATTCGAGGTGCCAGCCATGGGCTCAAAAGTTGGCTGAACACGATGAAAGGCTGTTGAGCGATTTTACGAGAGGGTGATGTGCCTTGACTGGAATCGCTTGCGCAGTCTGGCCTCGCCGATGGGCACGTCAAACAGACCCGAAGAAAAAGTCTTTTCCGTAAGTCTGTCATTTTTCCTTTCGCATTTTCCGTCGGTCAAGGACATCATCACTTTCCGCCTTGCTGGCAGCCGAATGATCTGAAAATACAGATTAGGCCGGGATGCAAGAATTGACAGGACTCCGGGGTAGGTTCGTGCCGAGGATTCTTTTTGCAGACCGACCTGCGTTGTGGATAGACTGCAGGGACGTTTGATTTTAACGTTTAACGGCAAGCTACAGGCGAAAGCGGGGCTTACCTTCAGGTTAGGGTATTCTATGAAATTCACTTCCCGCCGCACGGCAATTTTTGGAAGTATTGGTTTGCTTGTTGGCAGTCCACTGCTCGGGTGGACGAACGGCACGCAAGCGGCGCCGCCGCAAGACATCGAAGAACCTAAGGGGCTGGTCTGGTTTTTCGGGACGGTGGAACAAGTTGTTGATGGCGTTCCCCTAATTGATCTGGGCGAAGTTCATGCGTTGCGCCAGGGAAGCAGGCTGGCCGCGATCCGTTATCGTGACAACCATTTTGCGCCATTGGGTATCCTCGAGGTTCATGCCAGCCACCCGACTTGGTGCCAAACAGACAAACCTGCATCTTTTACACCTGAAGTCGGGGACCTCGTCATATCTGTTGAAGCACCGGGTGACTTAGGAGACGGGGATGCAATCCGCGACGGGTTTATCCGGCATCGGATTGTGACAAATGCCAACGGCAATCGTTACTCAACCATGCGTGATACGATCGAAGCTGACACGCTCCAGCGTGTGGTTGAAAAGCAGGCTGGCTGGGTGAAGGCAAAACGCAGACTTGCAGGTGTGATTCGATCGCCCTCCGTGACCACGGAGATGTACACTCGACTCAAACCTTTTATGAAACAGATTTACCTGTTTCAGGATTATGAGGACCTAGGAGTGGACGTCGCTCAGGTCATCCCAGAAGCGTGGCACGACGTGCTTGAACAACTCAGGTATCGGAAGCAATCGACCGACACTAAAACGCCCGCCGGAGATCCTGAAGCCTCTGTGCAACCGATCGAGACCGAGCATGCGGTGAATCCGAGCCAGTTGGTAGCCGTGCGGAGGGTTGTGAGCGAAACAATGTATCAGCGTTTTCCGGAAGAACAACATACGATTGCCGTCATCTGTGCGGCGTTGCTGTATACCAAGACGTCCAATGAAAGTCAGTGGATTGCCCAGCAGCTTGGTCAAAGCCAGTTTCCGAGGCTCAGCGATCAGGAACAGACGCTGATTGACGTCGAAGCAATCATGCGACGTGTGCGGAAGACAGAGTAACACAACGCTTGCCCCAAAATCTTCCTGCAAATTCCTTGACGCGACTCCGCTGTCGTTTTCTGGACGATCCGCTAAACTTGAGGCATAGGGGTCTTGAGTCCCGCTGAGCGTCTCGCGGGCCGCGACGTTAATGAAGGGTTCTAACGCCGTCTGGAGAGACAGCATATGCCCAAGCGATTTCATCACAACCGAAATGATTCTGGCAGCATGTTGGCGTCAGTTTTTATTTTGGCACTGGGCTCGGGCTGCTGTTTATTTCTGGTCTCTGCCATGTCGCCCGCATCGTTTGCCATGACTGCTTGGGGACTGGGCGGGGCGCTTTCGCTGTTCCTGACTTTGATTGTGCTGCAGCGTTTCGGAAAGATGCCGAACACGAATTTGGGATTCCTATTTACGTCCGCTCGCAATCGTCGCGATGATGGAGCAGCAGACTATGAACCACGCATCGCAGGTCAAACACGCTCGTCATCAGCCGTGGGGACCAACAAACCGATCTCAGCATTGGAAGCACACGAACTCAAAGTGACAAGTGCGAATACATGGGTCCCTGCGAAATCAGATCGAAACCGCAAGAAGTAGTCGCCAAACAATGTTTGCCTCAGGATGAACATTCATGCCGCTGGTTTTCCCATGACAGGCGGTCAATGCGGCTATGGAATCTTGCCACCACGAACGCGTCCGGGACGGTCTCTGCGAGATGAACGTCCGAGGTGCGAGAATCACAGGTCGGGACCAATCTTTCACGCAAATAATTCCCGCACGGCTTTGCCTTTCCCATCCGCTGTCACATAGAAGGGCCGACCTTCGATCTCGAAACCTGTTTGCGGACTGACGCCCATCGCCGTCATGATCGTGGCGTGAAGATCGGCGATCGAGACTGGGTTTTCGACCGCGATCAATGGTCGCTCGTCTGCCGTCTTGCCATACACAAAACCGCGTTTCATCCCACCGCCAAACATCACCACGCTGGTTCCGCCAGTAAAGTGGCGGTGAAGTCCGTAATGCTTAATTTCTGAGATCAAGTCCACTCGATCCGTTGCTTGATCGGTCGCAGTCGAACCGGGCACGCCTTCAATCAAGGCATCGCGACTGAATTCAGAGGCGATGACCACGAGGGTGCGTTCCAGCATGCCGCGCTGCTCAAGATCGCGAATCAAGCGGGCGATCGGTAAATCCATTTCATCGTGCATTCGTGCGAGTGTCTCATGTCCGTTCGTATGAGTATCCCAGTGCAGAAACGGCACATACTCCGTCGTAACTTCTACAAATCTGGCTCCGGATTCGACTAATCGTCGAGCCAGCAGACAGCCCTGCCCAAAGCGAGTTTCTCCATATGGTATTCGACTTGCTTCTGGCTCCAGACTGATATCGAACGCCTCCCGATGTCCTGAACTCAGCAAACGATAAGCATTATCAAAAGATCGCAGCATCGATTCCTGCTGATAGTCACTCATGAATTTGCGTTGCGGATTCTGGGCGACCAGTTTTTGAAAGAGCTGATTGCGATTCACAAACCGACCGTTGGTCATCGATCCCGGCGGACGAACAGACTGTGCCGCATCTGCCGGAAAAGGCAAGTTCATCGGGCCAAACTCGGTACCAAAGAAACCAGCTGTGGTGAAAGCTTTCAATTCTTCACTCTCGCCGACACCTTCGAGGCGTTGGCCGATGTTGATGAAGGCAGGAATGACAGGATTGAGAGGTCCAAGCACCTTTGCCATCCACGCGCCCAGATGCGGACACGCGACGGTTTGCGGCGGAACATAGCCGGTGTGCCAGTGATATTGATGTCGCGAATGCAGAATGCTACCAAGATCTGGCTGCACGGCCGAACGAATGAGCGTTGCTCGATCCATCACCTCGGCGATCTGCGGAAGCCCGCGACAGATCTGCACCCCACTGACCGACGTGTCAATCGCAGGAAATGTGCTCAGCATATCCTTGACCGGCAGGCCACGTCGAAAGGGCTCATAGCGTTTCGGATCAAACGTATCCGGGGCGGCCATGCCTCCGCCCATCCAAATCAGGATGCAGGCATCTGCGGTAGCCGCCGGTTGATCCACCGGCGTCTGCAGCTCCGCAGGCAGCGAACGAGGAGCAGAACAGGCAAGGGCTGCCGCTGAAGCCGCCGAAAGCTGCCGCAAAAAATCGCGTCGCACAATGTGTTTCGGAGCCGTTGGGTCGAGTTCAAATGACATGATTTATACTTTGCTCTGTAATTTTTGGATTGCTGCGCCAGGAGGGTGACGCCACTCCGTTCGTCGGACAAGGATCAAGATCGTTGAAAACGATTATCGAACTAACATAAATTCAGGCATCATCACTATGACCCATAGAATGTCTTCAATTTGCTGTGCTGTAGGCGTTGGGCTGAGAGCAGCTTCTAGAATGCGTCGTTCTTCCGGGGTCGGCATGCGGGATAATGCGAACTGATTCAGATACGTGATCAAGCCAGACCTGTCGTCACCCCAGCGATTGGCAAGATGGGTGGCACCTATTGTCAGATAATTTGCGAGTGTCGATCCATTCGTGAGATCGACTGCTTCTAGGGTTGTGAGTTCAGAAGGTCGCATTGACACGATTTGTTCACGCATCGGCCTCCCCAAGGACCGCATTAGAAAGTCACTCTTCATCAACGATGTCCTAGTCATGCGAATATTCCCGTTAATCGACTGCCCAAGCAGTTGTTTACCGCTGCCTTCGATGGCCGTGGTCCAGACCGTAATCGCTGGCACAATAACCGCCTGCTTCCAATCGCCGCTGATTGCTCCGAGTGGTCCACCGGTGTTCTTTGGGTGATTCGGATTCCATTCCCATGTTCCATCAGTGACCAACGTCAGTTGCTCGTGATTTGCCAGCGTGAGTCGTGCTTCAAAAAATAAGCCTGCGGCATTGGGACCATCTCCTGCGTTCATCGCGATGACAACGATCTCGTTTTTCCCCTTCTTTAACAACGTTTTCAGAGAAACCGCGTGTGGCTTTGACCATTCATCGCCCGCCTCCACTTTCTTCGCATTGACGAACAAGACGAAGCCATTGTCACACGTAATAACCGCCCCGCTGGATACCACATCGTCGGAGAGCGTAAATTCCTTGCGCAGGGTAATCGTTTCACCTGCTGCCGGGATATTGCCGTTCGCCGCAGATTGCCCCCAGATCCATGATCCGGTTAAAGCCGAATTCTGCAATTCCGCATCCTCCATGATCTCGCGTCGCACCGGCGCGTCAAACGCTGTCGGACCCGATTCGGTGATTTGCCAGACAGAATCCAAAAATTGTTCGGCCGTCATCCGACGTGCTATCGGGCCACGATAGATGAATTCATGCGATCCGCCGTCGGTGGCCTGCTTACGGACAATACTTTGCGCCTGATACGCTTCCGAAGTCGCGATCAGATACAAAATGGATTGGATGTTGTACTTTTCGTCTTGGAGATGCATGGCAAGTGCATCAAGCAGATCCTCGTTCCAGGGCTTCGACTGCATCGCATCGAGCGGATGCACGATCCCGCGACCCATGAGCTTGTACCATAACCGATTAACGATCGTGCGGGTAAATCGTCCGTTGTCTGGATGTGTCATCAGGGCAGCAAGTTGCCGCAGGCGTTCTTCTTTCGGAGCAGTGGGATCGATCGCACCAAGTTCCGGAAATAGCCACTTCGCCTCCGACTGTCGACCGATTGGTTTATCACACCGATGAATCTCCATTGGCTGCGCGGCATAAATGGCGGCTAGCCCGTACGCTTCATCCAGTTTCCAGCGATCAATGAAACTGTCATGGCACGAGGCGCATTTCATGTTGATGCCGAGGAACGATTGCGACACACTCTGAGCGAATTGAATCTCGACCGTCTGTCCTGCACTGACTTCACCACGCCATCGAATGCCGTCGATGTAGCCTTGGCTCGCTGCCGTCGGCGGTGCGATGAGTTCGCGGGCAAACTGATCAAACGGCTTATTTGTGAGAAGTGCTTCGTAAAGCCATCCACTGACCTGCTGTCGACCGCCGGTAATAAAACCCGTGCCGCTGTAGTCATTCCGCAGCAGATCATTGAAAAATGTCAGCCAATGATCGGCGTAAGAAATTCGATCGTCGAGCAACCGCCGGACAATTTTTTCTCGCTTGTCGCCAGCATTGTCTGCCAGAAATTTCTCCAGCAAAGTTGGCTCCGGCAATAGACCCAACAGATCCAGACTCACACGCCGCAAAAACACAGCGTCGTCCACGGATTCGGGTCGCGCCACCTGATGCGCCGCCAAATCTGCATCTAAAATCCTATCGACCAGATTCTCACGGTCGTCAAGAATCGGAGGAAGCTCTGGCCGTCGAGGTTTCAGCGGCGGATCCCACGCAACCGGAGCAAAAGAAAAACCATCATCCCACGGAACGTCATCGGCAATCCATTTTTTTAACACCGCAACTTCGGCAACACTCAAGCGTGCTTGATCCTTTGGGGGCATCTGAAGTTCGGGGTCAGTTGCCAGAATCAATTCAATCAGTCTCGAATCGTTCGGCTTGCCAAGCTCCACGTTGCCGGAATCCACAAGGAGTTCTCGTGTATTGATCGAGAAACTGCCTTTCGCTTCTCGGCCCCCATGACAACCAACGCAGTGCTTCTGCAAAATGGGCACAATGTCGTGAGCAAAATCGGTTGCGTTTTGATCCAACTGCCCCAATGCAAAGGATGTCAGTCCCACACTTTGCAACAGAAATAAACACCATTGAACAATGGTAATCGATGGTCGCATCATGGGTACTTCATTAGATCATGGCAGGTTCGTGGAGGCACGCTCGATAGTGTGACGCAAAAGCAGAAAACCGCAATCAAAAAAAATAAGTCCCATAGTTTGTATGGGACTTATTTCAGTGTTTTTAGATGACCGAGCCTGTTCCTACGTTTCGCGACGTTTTCTGCGAACAGGCATCATCGCGAGGGCAACGATTGACGCCGCAGCAGACGACGCATTCACGTTTCGTGACTCCTCGATTGAGTCATCAAGAAAACTGCCCAACATCATCGCTGACGCCGCACTTGACGGGTCGGCCAGAGATTCCATCAGCTCTTCAATTGCAGCCAGAGGCATCGAGACGTCAGAAACCGCTGTGAAATTACGTTCGTTTACGGTCAGCGTCGATGCCGCCGTTTCGACGATCCCAAGATCTGCGTTTTCAGATTCAGGCTCAGCAGCAATTTCAATAGCTGCGTACAACTCTTCAGCAGACTGCAGCTTTGCTGGTTCGACAAGCTTGAGATCTTTCAGATCCAGTGAGGCAGAAATTGCGAAGGCTTTGTAGTTGCTCCAACTGCTGGCGGTACCGACGGAATTGAATGCTCGAATCCAAAAGCGATAAGTTCCTACTTTCAATGCTTGACTGTCGGGCAACGTATAAAATGCGATCTTTCCGGTTGGATCTACAGTGAACGACTTGACTTGCACTACGATCACCTCGTTGCGTTCCAGATCTCGGATCAAGATTTCATAGCGTGACGATCCCCGATCATGAGTCCATTGGAAGGTTGGCGTTTTGTCGCGGGTTGTCCCTGACGGACTGATTGGAGTTGGTGTTATCGGATTCGGGACTTTGATGCGAATCCGATAAGGCTCGCTCCAGGTACTCATTTCCCCCGAGACATTGATACCTCGCACCTGAGCCTCATAGATGTGCTCGGCCAGTCGCTTAATGTCCGGGATCTTATATGACTTCGTCTTAAGATTGCTCACACGGACAACTTCGGTCTTATTCTGAGTCACATCGACAAGCTTGAATTCATAGAGCGGCGCATCTAAATCAGCTGTCCACTTGAATGTTGGTGTGGGATCATCCACAGAACCTGCGGGATTGGCAACAGGGGCTGTTATTCGAGGAATCAGCGGGGTCGGCTCATCCAGCTTAAAGGTAAAGACGGTGCTCCATTCACCGACTTCATTTGCGCTGTTGTACGCGCGTACGAAGACTCGATAATCGCCTTGGGGCAGATTGGTTAAAGCCACATACTTCGTATCAGTCAGATTCTCTTGGCGAATGATTGGTGCCACTTGCAGGGTGACGTTGTACACCCAGAGATCGTACTTCACCGCTCGAGCGGCCGCCGTCCAAGTGAACGTCGGATTCGTCGTCGTAATTATTTTTGCGGAAACAGCACCAACCGGCCCCGTAACGACTGGGATACCCGGCACTAAAACATCAACGGTGAATGAATACGAGGCACTCCACGGACTAAATTCATTATTCCCATTCGCCGCTCTTACCCATGCCGTGTATGTACCCTGTGGCAAATCGGTGCAGTCAAAATATGGCGTCAGGCGGGAGATATCTTGGCGCCGAATGTACTGCGCAGCACCAGTTGTCAGATTATTGACCCACAGATCATACTTTGCCGCGTCTTTAACTGCGGTCCAGACAATGCGAGGATTAACACTGGTTGTGATCTTGATTGGAGCCGTGATTTTGGGAGCGAGAGGAATCGGGGCATCGATCGTAAATTCGACCGCATCGCTCCAAACACTGGATTCGCCGACACTATTCATAGCCTTGGCCGATGCACGATAGACACCGTCGGGTAGTGGATCGAAGTGCACGTACGTCGTGCGGTCATAAGACGTGCGATAAATGATCCGGTTGCCTGTCGCTACACTTTCCACTAAAAGACTGTAGGTGCTCGCATTCACATCACTGGTCCATTCGAAAGTCGGGAAAGACTCCGTGATGTCTCCTGCGGGGCGAATCATGCGTGGTTTGCCGGGTGAAGGAACATCAATCGTGAATGAAGTGTAATTACTCCAAGCGGAGAACTTACCATCAGCAGTGACAGTCCGCACATGAGCCTTGTAATTCCCTTCTAGGAATGGTTCTGTAGCCTGCGCACTGGTTGTGGTGACATTCCGAGTGTAGTAGTTGACCTGATTCAGGGTTAGGTTGTCTACCTGAAGTTCGTAGTGATCCGCGTTTGCTCCCGTTGTCCATTCAAAAAGTGGAAATGGTTGAATGAGTGTTCCCGCAGGGCCGATCATCGTTGGCGTTGACGGGAGTGGAACGACAATTCCGGACAGATTGTACTGACCGATCGCTCCGTACTCCCCGGTGCCCGAAACGGCAACGTAGTACGTGCCCACACCCACGGCCATTGAGAACGTAGCAGACAGCGATGTGGTGGGAGAAATCTGAGTTAGAAGCACACCTGAAGAATTGTACAAACTCAGCACAAGATCCAGGTTGGTGCCGAAGGTTAGAGCCGGGTCGTTGTAGAGTGTTCTCAGGTTGAGTCCATTGACTGCAAAACTGATTGTCCCGGTATTTGTCTCAAATTCAAACAGATCCACATCATCGTTTCGCTCCAGCACGCCGTTAACGGAAAGCGTCGGACCAGATGACGGGATCCGGAAGGCCGTGGCAATCGTATTGCCGAAACTATCCGTGCGATATTGAACCGTCCGATTTGCGGATCGCGTCAGGTAAGTCAAATCGTCCTGAATTGACGTCGCAGAGGTGCTGCTTGTGCCATTCCACCAGGTGTCGCGAATCCTGTCGTAGCCAACCCCCATGAGCGGAGCCAACGCGACATCGCCCGTATTGTACTCGGCAGTTTTATTGCCGTTAGCGTCATACAAGCTCTGGTGCGTTAGGCCAAATGTATGGCCGGATTCATGGGAGGAGGCCGATGCAATCTGCTGAGGGGTGAAGAACAGTTTGCTGAAGACATAATTCGTGTTTGCTCCACCTGCCGAGAATCCGTCTATAACACCCCATCCACCGGAAGTCGGTGCCCAATCGTTGTCCCCGCCGATGACTACCATCACATGTTCGAAGTCTTTTAGGGTGGCGGGGGCAATGGTTGTTACGTTGATGTTGAACGGGGAGAAATCCTCCGCGATGCGATACCAGATTTCTTCGATCTGGCGAAGTTCCTCAGC
>Ga0209553_1000114_pt1 | contig 38025 bp, 28 predicted proteins | sample LauGreFBDMM110DN_2_FD_188217 | JGI IMG/M metagenome (GOLD analysis project Ga0209553, IMG submission 188217) | Freshwater lake microbial communities from Lake Michigan, USA - Fa13.BD.MM110.DN (SPAdes) (version 2) | ecosystem: Environmental > Aquatic > Freshwater > Lake | place: Lake Michigan...
TCCGGAATTCGCAGTCACCGTGAGACTCGCGTTGCATCAAGTGCGGCCTGCGGAGGCTCCAAATTTTCGGTTGTCGCGACAATGTCATAATCCGGGATCAACACGGACGAGGCTGAACAATTACGTCTGAAGTTTTTACTTGCCAAATATTATTGTCTTATTAAGAAAGGGACTTTTGTGAAGATTCCCGAATCCGCGCTAGTCGCAGGGTGTGGTTATGTAGGTGGCCGTGTCGCGGAGACGTGGCTGGCAAGGGGAATGCAGGTGTTTGCCATCACACGTAGTGAGTTAAAGGCAACGGAACTAGCCTGCACCGGTATCACGCCGATTCTGTTTGATCTAGCGCACGCAACACCAATGCCCCAACTGCCGAACATTGACGCTGTGCTCTGGAGCGTGGGCTTTGAACGCACGTCCGTTGCGTCGCGGCAGGCGATCTGGATCGATGGCTTGCAACGACTCTTGCAGGCGCTGCCCCCGCGCATTGAGCCTCGTAGAATTCTGTACACTTCTAGCACTGGGGTTTACGGAGACGGAAATGGTCAGGATGTGGATGAGCACACAGTCCCAATTCCCACGTCTGAAGGGGGCATTGCTTGCCTTGCGGCCGAACATCTATTGACGGATTTTGCGAGCCAGACTTCGGCATCTGTTTCGATCCTGAGGTTAGCTGGAATCTACGGCCCGGATCGGCTGTTGCGTCGGACTGCCGACCTCCAAAGCAACATCCCGATAGTGTCGCCACCCGACGAATGGCTGAATCTAATTCATGTGACTGATGCGGTCACGGCCATTGATAGCATCAGCCGCATGCAATTGCCTCCCTCGCTGATTAATATTGTGGCCAGCCAGAGTGTCACGCGGCGCGAATACTACGCCACTTTGGCGAAACTCGTCGGTGCTCCGCCACCGACGTTTATTACGCCAACCGGCGAGTCCACGTCGATCCATCCCCGCCGTGGCGGCAACCGGCGTGTTGTAAGTGGAGTTCGCGCGTCACTGCAAATCCCGTTCAAATACGATTCAATTATCGACGGGCTAAGTGCCATTTTCCCCGATCCATTAGGAAAAGCTGGAGTACAAAGCATCGTTCAGAATCCTTCGGAGCCGAATGAGTAAGCATTCGAAGGGTTACAGTTTATCTGTCTCAAAAAGACCGAACCTTAGTTACCATGAATTGATAGTCACCTGAATGCAACAAAGGTCGCGATGGACTCTGCCACGAGCGGAGCTTGGCTGAGCGGCATCCAATGAGTTCCTCCCGGAACAATCGCAAGCGTCGATCCGGGAATTGTGCAATGCAGTCGCATCGCCTGTACGACTGGAAAATGTTGCTCACGCTCGGCCCACAGGACTAGGGTTGGACAGCGAATCCTTTCATAAACGCTTGGCAACAGCTTCAGTGTACCTTGATAGCCCGCACACATTTTACTAATGAATCGACGCACGGACGAAGAAGAAAAAGCTGCCCAAAAATCGTCTCTTAGTTGTTCATCGATCTGTTCCCCTCGACGCAAAAAAGTGCGTTCAGCACGACGAAAAATCAAACGAGGCAATGTTCGTAGAGCAAATCGATTGAAGCCGAACATGCGTAGCAAGCGAATCTCCCAGGATGTCTTCTCGTCGCCAAACACCAGCGAATTCATGACCACCAGTTGTCGCACCCGATCCGGATAGATTGACGCAAAGACGAGCGCGGGCTGGCCACCCATATCCAATCCAACGATTGTCGGTCGCTGCAGCTTGAGTTCATCGAGAATCGTCAGCAAACGCTTAGCTAGCAGGTGCGGTGTTGCACCGCCAGGCCATTCATCGCTGTAACCCATGCCTGGCCAATCGAATGCAATGACTTCGAAGCGATCTGCCAGCAACGGTGCCATCCGACTCCAAACCTGAAGGTTCTCTGGATAACCATGCAGTAAAACGATCGGCGGTCCGTGGCCGAGACGGGAAATCCGCAGCAGCTTTCCGTTGCTCAGTAAAATTCGGTTCGTGGCCAACAATGAAACGTTATCAGTCATTGGCGGACTCCAACATCAGCCAGTAGTCGATTGGCGGCAAGAATTCCGCTCACCGCACAAAAGCTAACCCATTGACCAGGATGCGTCGCGCTTCCTGCCACATAGAGGTTGCGAATCCACGGACTGCGGTGAGCGACGCGACCGGTCAGCATAAATCGCGATGTCATCACCGGGTTCATGCTGTTCTGATGCAGATTAAAGTGGCGCCCCCATGCATTGGGAATCCGGGTCTGCAACACACGCACGTCATCAAACAAGTCACGCCACCAGTGTTCTTTTTCGACGACACGATGCAGAAATTCAGATTGCCCAGCCAATCCTCCGGACTCGGCACGGTGATGAGCCATCGGCGCAATCAGCCGAGCGGGATACCAACCATTCTTTTCAAGCGAAGAATCAATGACGCCGGGGGTGATCAGCAACCGGCAGCCATCGAGCTCATTAAGCAGCCGGAATCTCAGGTAGGGCGGTTTTGGTTGCCCCTTCACCGCAAGGTAAGCGCAGACTCCTGGTGATTGCAAGGGAAGTCGTGCGAAGTAACGCCGTGTGCGAGCACTCAACGCTGCCTGACCGTTTTCATCCAATAGCGTGGAGTAGGTGGCCAGTCCGGCGTTGGATACCACGGCGTCAGCCGATAGTGTTTCGGTATCAACCTCGACTCCGGTTACGGCTCTGTTCGTACAGCAAATGCGACGAACTTTTGTGCCCCAGCGAAAATCCACACCAGCCAACGTTGCGGCATTGAACAGGACTTCAGGAATCATCCCGATGCCACCATGCGGATAACACGCCCCAACACGATGAATGACCGATGTGACCAATGCCAGTGGCGATGGAGCCGTATCTGCAAGCTGCCCAGCCACATGCGTCCAGATCCCCAACGCCTGCACGACAGCTTCCGGCAAGCGTGACGATTTAAGCACGGCAGTGAGGGACCGCAACATGAACGGAACATCCCGCCATGCTCCGTGGCGAACGATGTCTAACAACCGTGGATGTGATGTCCACTGCATGGGCTGCAGCCTTTGATAGGTCGCATTCATACGGTCGATAAAGCATCGGTAATGCTCGCCAGAGCCAGGCCACCTTGTATCAAATTCGGCAGCGGTTCTTGCGCCCGAGTCATAGATTGAAACAGGTTGCGTTGAACCGTCGCTGACTTGATAGATCTCGGGGATTCGTTTCAACTCGAGTGCGCGATCCAGCACAATCCCCAGTTGCTGAAAAGCCCAATCCAACCCCGGACGATCCAGCAAGACATACGGACCCGCGTCGAAGCGAAAACCTTCAAGATCGAAGCCTGCTGCCAGCCCACCCGCGTGAGATCGGGCTTCCACAATCGTGACTCGCCAGCCGCTCTGCGCAAGGCGAATGGCTGAGGTCAATCCGCCGATACCAGCTCCAATAATCACGACACGTCGATTCATGCGCCCCCTCACTGATGGTGTTACTTAGACCATTGGGAGAACGTCTCCCGCTGCTCGTATCACAACGACTGATTCGGCACGTTCAGACCCAGCAGCCAGCGGACGGCTCGCCGAGTTGTTTTCAAAAGCCATCCTTCGCGACTGCGCAACGGAAACGCATCGAGATCCATCTCAGGCACAAACAATGAACCACGACCGCTGCCCATTACATAAATTGGATAAGCCATGATACTCAGGAGAGATCGGAGTTCGTTATGGTAGGGCCCACGCCAATTTTGAATCGGAGAATCCACGCCGCGGACTTCAATTTGATTGGTGGCACCTCCAAACCATTGGGCAGTGCTTCGCAGGATGCTCGACGTTTCAAACTGCTTGACGCCAAGATGATTTAACGCCACTCGATCCACCGCAAGCGCATCGGGGCCTGCATAAAATCGCAGGGGGTGAATGGGTTTTCGGCATCCCATCACACCCACTAGTCCGTCTGGAATGTTTTGAAAAGCATCGACGACGCCGAAATGCGGCGGGAAATCGTTGAGGAGCATCATCACGGCCGTGGCGCGATCCGCTTGTCGTTCGAGAAACAGATATTCGTGGCAGCGACCGCCAACCCACTCAATGTTACCCACGCACAACAAAGCCATTTCAATCGGATGACTACGAAGTTTCGGAAATGAGATTCTAAAGTCGGCGTCGCGCCAGCTTTTCGCGATCGTATACTGCGCCATGCCACGTGAGTATTGATGCTGAACCTGATCCTCTTCCGTATCGACGATCCGATAATTCTCGGACCTGATGGCAAAGTAATCTGCAACTTCTCTGACAGTTCGATGCTGAAAAAATTGATCGTAGATGTTTCGTCCTTCTACGAGTGCAATATCCGAACACCCAAACTCACGGACATACGCCGCCAGATCCTCGATAAGTTCGATATCTGTCAAAGGCGACAGATCTTTCCGATGATACCCCAGCATGAAGGTCGGCTTGATGGCAATCTTGAGTTGCGAGATCGGCTGATTTAGAAATTCCGCCCGCCGACGGATCGCTTCACGCAGACCGCATTCGTCGAGCAATCGCTTGAAAAGCAGACGTTTTTCGTCTTCTTGGCCCGCACGGAGCACGTAAACCTGCTGCCCGCTGCCAATCGGGTTCTCTGTGTCCGTGATTCGCCGCAGCTCGCGCGGAAGAAATTCGCTGCCGACTTCACGAATCTGTTCGATCAGCGACTCTACCGTTTGGCGTTCATCCAGCGTGTCATCGTTCGTCAATCCGCTCGCCAGAATTTCAAACACTTTGCAGTGGCGGTCTTCGTCGATGGCAACTCGCTTAAAGTCCCGGGCAAGCTGTTTATGCAGATCCGGCTGCGATGCCGCAAGTTCAGCAATTCGATACCAGCAGACAGCTGCAGTTTGCTCAGCATCAATATTAAAGACACAGAAGTTGCGAAATGATCCAAACTGAAGATGCTGCTTGACGTCACGCGGAACTTTGCCAAACAGACCGCCAATCGCAGTGATGAGCGTAGCAATTAGTCGCGACACAGGCGCACGGCTCCACCGACTGTGCTGCAACACCGATCCAGCCCAGCCGCCGATACCTCCAGCTGCCTGAGTCAGAAATGCCTGAGTCCGCAAACGCCATCCGCCCAGTTTGAGAATTGCCCCACGAATGTAAACCGTGTGCATTTCCTCATCCTTCCAGATCCAGATGAGCGCGTGTCGAAGCAGCTGCTTAAAATCATCGGCAATCGGCATGGTCGCAATTCTTTGCTGCATCAGCGACTCGCGGTAGCTAATCGATACAAGCTCTTCCCGCTCCAATGCCAGCAGGAACAGTTGAATCAATTCCCGCCGAGGATTGTTAACGCTGGCCGTCCTAACTGCCGCCAGTTCGCGTTGAAATTCATCGTAAACCGCCCCCATGAATATGTCCGCTCAAGAGTACGAGAACTTGAACCCTCAGGATTAAACCATAAAACGCGGCCGCGGATCAACATTGCCGCTGAGTATTTGGATTGGTTCGGAGTAAAACGTAGGCGGCTGTCAGAAACCATGGCGTTCGGAGGGGAATTGATGGCGGTGAAATTGTGTTTCGACAAACCAACTGCTGTGTAGTGATGTTCGAACTCACCAACAGCCCGTCAGGTCCTCCACAAACTCTGTGTCGTAGACCTCCTGAAGTCTCGCAATCCGCTGGTCCACCCCTGTCTACACAATTGATGAAGCCTTGTTGAACGCATTTGAACGGGCGACAGGCTACGTGGTGTCGAAGACGCCACGGTCTCGATTTTTACGAACTTCCAGCGGGTTAAAGACCTGGCCGCTCATGGTGATCCAGACGCCGGCAACTGGTTGCGTGAGGACTACTCCGATCGCCATGCCAACGTTGAATGTCGCATCACTATTATGGAAATTTGCAGGCTGCATAGCACCTGTCAACACAATCCGTTTGTTGGGTATTCCGCTGAGCAGGCGGGCTGTTTCAATCATGGTGTCAGTGCCATGCGTGATTACGATGTGGTTCTCCGGACAACGTTCCACAGCCTTCCGTACAAGCTGCCGATCTTCGGGTGTCATGTCCAGACTGTCCTTCCGCAGCACAGATTCGATCGTATATTCAAATCCAACCGGCAAATCCAACAGCATTCTTTCAACGCCTGGTGCTCCGACCTGATATTCGCTCAATTGATCGAAATAGATCTTATCAATCGTGCCGCCAACGGTGATAAATCGGAGTTTCATAATTTGCCTATTACCACCTTCAAGTTAGCTATTCTGTTTTGGTTCACGGCGTTTGGCCGCTTGATAGGCATCTTCCATTTCCCGGAGTGTGGCGGCATGCATGCTGCGCCCCTCACTCTTCATTGCCGCTTCGATCGCCTGAAACCTCCGCGAAAATTTTGCGTTGCTGCTGCGGAGAGCTTCTTCGGGATTGATGCCCCAGCGACGACCAATATTGGCGAGGACAAACAATACATCCCCCAGTTCAGATTCAGCTTTGTCTTTTAAGGCGGGTTGGAGCGGTTGGTCGGCAATGATTGCTGAATCGACGGTTGCAAGGATTGTCGGAATGACGTTTGATCCGAAGAGTTCCACTGCCAATTCAGACAACTCCTCATTCAGCTTGTCAAACAACATGCGTCGATCAGGGAAATCATAGCCCACCGCGGCTGCTCGCGCCGTAATGCGTGCAGTGCGTGCGAGTTCCGGTAACGCGAGTGGAATTCCTTCTAACTGCGATTCGCGAGTCGGTTTTTCCTGTCGTTTGATGGCGTACCAGTTGCGTCTGACGTCATCTGTCGTCGAAGCTTCCACGTCACTGAACACATGCGGATGACGACGAACCATTTTGTCGGCGATTCGTCGCACGACGTCAGTCAGCAGGAAACGTTGTTCGTCAGCCGCAATTTGTGAATCCAGAATAACTTGGAGTAACACGTCTCCCAACTCTTCGCAAATGGCCTCGTTGTCGTCTGCGTCGATCGCTTCGAGCAACTCGTATGTTTCTTCCAACGTATAAGGCTTGATCGTCTTCATCGTTTGCTGTCGATCCCACGGACATCCATTCGGAGCTCGCAGCCGTGCAACCACTTCGCAGAGTCGTCGAAATTCTGGCAGCAGTAATTCAAATTCTGGCGGCGTGCCTAGCTGAGGAGTCATCGCTGCGAGTGCGGAAACAAGCGGAAGTGCCGTAGGTGGCTTTGTCTTGAGGTAAATGATTTTAGAATCTTGGGGACCATAGAATTCTGGAAGTTCCGCAATCTGCTGGTAACCGCAACGATCATAAAACTTCCGTGTCGGCAGATAGTGTTCACGACCGGATGTTTCCACGTAAATGCGGGCCTCGGCTTGGGCAAAGATGAGTTCTTCAGTGACAGACATGAGCCATTTTCCCATCCCGTGTCGCTGCGCATCCCGATGCACGGCAATCCAGAAGATGTCGAAACTGCTGGCCGTACAGGCGATTGGGCCGTAACACGAGTATCCAACCGTGCGTCCATCAATCTCGGCAAAGGCAAAAAAATATCCAGAGGCTTCGCCCTTTCGCAGTCGTTCTTCAACAAGTTCAACCGCAACATCGACCTCCGCCGGATAAAAGAAACCCGTCGACTCCACAATCGCACGCACCGTCGCCAGATCCTGCTCCTGCACGTCATAACGCAGTGTGATCGAATTGTTAGTAAAGCCTGATGCGGGAATGGTCGGAAAGTTCATGGTGGGATGATTTTCGTGGTCGATTGATATTTGCAGACGCATGCTCACCCCCGCCTAATATCCGCTTCGATCAGGATGTCATCGCCGATTGAAGTGTGGCGAAGATGCTGCACGTTAGGGATTTTTGGGATTGAATCACGACCTAAACCACCGAGGGGGCCAAGAGCCGAGCTGCCACCTGTCAGGCGCGGGGCCATGAAGATATGAACTTCGTCGATCAATGACGAGTCAAACAGACTTCCGAGAATTTCAGAGCCGGCTTCCGTCAGTACATTTGTGCAGTCCCGACGTCCAAGTTCTGCCATCACCGCATGCAGATCGATTCGCCCTACTTTAGTAACAGCACATGGCAGTACTTCAACTTCAAGGGATTTGAGTCGTTCGATTTGCTTCCCCGAAATGTGATCGGCAACACAGACCAGAACCGCGCCTTGTGAGAGTGATTTGACCAGCTTCGTGTCGGCGTGCAGCGATGATCCATCCGCGTCGATGACCACACGCAGCGGGATGCGTGCCCCTCTGGGTCTGGCCGTCAACAGCGGATCATCGCACCGTACGGTGCCCGCTCCGGTCATGATGGCATCCATCCGACCTCGCAGTTGATGTACCACCGCACGGGAGGCATCACTGCTGATCCACTTGGAATGCCCGGTCCGTGAGGCAATGCGGCCGTCGAGCGTCATCGCCCACTTGGCATGAATCCATGGGCGACGCTGCAGCATGAGCATTTCAAATGGGGCAATCAGGCGTCGTGATTGACATTCACAAACGCCTACGGTGACCTGCAATCCCGCAGCGCGTAATCGCTCAATTCCTTGGCCCGCGACATGTGGTGCCGGATCTTGGCAACCCACAAACACACGCCGAAAGCCCGCTTGGATCACAGCATCCACGCAAGGTGGCGTTTTTCCGAAATGGCAACAGGGTTCAAGGGTCACATAGAGATCGTTACCGCGCGTATCCAAACCTGCAGCCTGGATTGCATTGAGCTCAGCGTGCGCATCGCCAAACTGCTGGTGATAGCCAATTGAGATGATCGCTCCGTCGGCAGTCGCCACCACAGCACCAACCATGGGATTGGGTTCGACATGGCCTTCCCCATGCCGAGCGTACTCGAGGGCGACCTGCATCAATGGAACCGGATCGACTGAAGAAGCCATAGTGCTTACCGAGTCGCCGCAGCGCCGCAGTCGGAGGTAAACCGCTGAACCATCCCGCGCCGCTCCAATTCCGTGTTTAGAACTGCACGGTAATGTGCGAGTCGCACACTGGCATCGTCCAACGAACCGCCGAACGACCGCGTTTCGTCGAGATAAATTCGAGGCACTGGAAATTCACGAATGTTCCAGCCGAGATCCGCCGCCTGCACCCAAAGCTGCAGTGGCATTGCGTAGCCTCTGTCCGTGATATCCAATTTTGCCAACGCTGAAACGCGGTACGCCTTGAAGCCGCAAAACGCATCTGTAATCGACAGGCCAAGCTGTTCATGCAAACAACCAGTGATCCGCGCATTGATCTGGCGACGGTCTTCGGGGGCTGCAGTGTCACTTTCAAAGTTTTTGAGGTAACGAGAACCGGATACCATATCAATGGGACAAGCTGCCGTGAGGTCAAGCATACTCGCAATTTCACGGACATACTGAGGCTGATGCTGCCCGTCACAATCCATCGTCACAAGCACTTCGAACTTATGCTGTAATGCATAGTCAAAAGCGGTACTCAACGCCGCACCGTAACCAAGATTTGGCTTATGCTGGATTACGGAAACGGCCGGAAAATGCTGGAGGACCGCGCTTGTGCCGTCAGTTGAGCCATCATCGACCACAAGGATGTCGTCAACATGCTGCCGGAGTTCATGCAAAACCCCGGCAACGTGTGTGACTTCGTTGTAAACCGGCAAAGCAGTAAGAATACGAGTTCTCATGATCTGAATGGTAGACCAGTGACTTTCGATGTCAATCTGACCTCTCACAAACTCCTGAAATGCTGGATTTTCTAGATTTCTGAGTCCATTGGCACGGGCAGATCGTGCAGCGTCTGTACTTCGCGCGGCCAGAAAAGAGTCCGGCGAGCGGAGCGGCGTGAGCCCTCCGGTACCTCGTTATTGTACCGGCACGCTGACGCATGCCGCTCGCCTAAGCTCGGTCGTTTATGCTTCATTCGCCATTTCTGCGAGCACATCAGCGATCACTTGCAGGCCTTCTACAAGATCAGCAGACTTCACATTCAACGCAGGTAATAGCCGAACGACGGTGTCGTTGGTAGCGTTAATTAGGACTCCTCGTTCCATGCATTTTGCCACCGCTGGTCCCGACGGGATATTAAGATCGATACCGATCATCATGCCGCAGATCCGAATTTCGCGAATAATTGGCAGACGCTGCTGAAGGGCTTCCAGTCGGGTGCCAACATCCGTCGCCAATTGTTCTACGTGATCCAAAAGACCTTCGCGTTCAATCGTTAATCCGGTTGCCAAACCAGCAGCCATCGCTAAGGAATTGCCGCCAAACGTACTCGCATGCATTCCCGGTCGCAGGTCACAAGCAAACTCATCCCGGCAGATCATCGCACCGCAAGCAACGCCGGCCGCAATGCCTTTGGCCATTGTGATGACGTCCGGCTGAACACCCGTCTGCTGATAGCCGAACCATGTTCCCGTGCGGCCCATGCCCGTTTGTACTTCGTCGAAAATTAACAAGAGACCATGTTCATCGCAAAGATCGCGCAGGGCCTGCAGAAAACCGGGTTCGGGAATTCGCACGCCACCTTCGCCCTGCACAGGTTCGATCATGATGCCGCAGGTTTCGTGGTCGATCAAACTTCGCACGCCATCGATGTCATTCATCTTTGAATAGCGGAAGCCAGCCAGCATTGGCCCGAGCCCAGCATGATACTTAGGTTGAGCCGTTGCCGTGAGTGCGCCGAACGTGCGGCCGTGGAAACCGTGTTCAAACGTAATGACGCGATATCGGTTTTGAGCCGATCCATGGAGCCGAGCGAGTTTGATGGCTGCTTCATTCGCCTCAGCGCCGCTATTACAAAAGAAGGCTTTTCCAAAACTGCGAGTACACAGGAATTCGGCAAAACGTCCCTGCTGTTCGGTGTACCACGTATTCGGAACATGGATCAGTTCGGCCGCCTGCTGCTGAATCGCCTCCACGACTGAAGGTGGCGAATATCCCAGAATATTGCAGCCCCAGCCCGGAAATAAGTCGAGATAACGGCGTCCGTCCGCATCCCAGACATGCGAGCCTTCGCCGCGCACAAGCGCCACCGGATAGCGACGATAATTCGGAATGACATAGTCGTCAAACAGATCAATGATGGCCTGACTCTTTGAGATGGCAACCTGTGTCATCGTACAATCTCCGGGAAAAATGGCGGAATGAACCAGCAATACATTGTGAGAGGAGCAAGAAGACCGAAGTTTAGTGGACACGAGCAATTGTGCGAAGTTCACCTGCGTTAAGTCACTCCAGCGAGAGAGATTCCCGCTCCGCGATCTGAGTAGTCGGAGGCCTACGGCACGATTTCCGTCCCGACTCCCGTATCAGAATAAATTTCCAATAACACAGAATGGAGCATCGAGGCATCCACAATGTGGACTTTCCGAACCCCGGCATCGAGCGATTCGAGAGCGGCTTCGACTTTTGGAACCATCCCACCCGCAATCGTGCCGTCCGCAATCAAGCCACGCACTTGAGCCGCAGTCACATGAGATAACCGCGACAATGGGTCCTTAATGTTCGTCAGGATCCCCGGGATGTCGCTCAAAAAAATCAACTTCTCCGCCGATAATGCGCGAGCGACTGCGGCAGCCGCGGTGTCTGCATTTACGTTCAGGCGATGCCCAACACGACTTAATGCGATGCTTGGAATGACGGGAATCGCACCGATCGAACAGACCCGAATTAGGGTGTCGATGCCTACTTGCGTCACATGCCCCACGTGCCCTAGATCGACAGGGTTGCCTTGGTCGTCCTTGAGTGTCAGTTTCTCTGCCGTCAGGACATTCTCAGTTGCGAAATGTAACCCCGTGGATCGACCACCGTTGTTGTTGATACGATCCACAATCGACTGACAGATGTCCTCGACTAAAACGCGCGAAGCAATCTGCAGCGTTGCTTGATCAGTGAAGCGTCGCCCAGCGACAAACTTTGGTTCAATCCCTGCTATGCTCATGGCTGCACTGATCGCCTTGCCACCGCCATGGACGATGACTGGTTTCATCCCCACTGTGGCCATGAAGACAACATCGGTCAGCAGGCTATCGACCGCGGCGAGATCATCCAGAGTGCTCCCGCCGATCTTGACCACCACGTAACGACCCCGAAACCGCTGAATCCAGCTCAGAGCTTCGATCAATACTTTTGCTTTGCGAATTGCTTCGTCCATGAGTAGTCCGTGAGTCTGTGAGTGAATAAATGGCGCATTCCCGCTGCTGGATTCTACGATTGCGGGAAAGTGATTCAACTTTCTGAGTTGGTGTTGTATTCAGATTGTTGGTGATTAGACTCCCGAGCGTCGATCGCATGTCAGTGCGATTAACACTGTTTGGGTGCTTACGAGTGTTCTTGGTGTCAGTTGCTGATGCAAAAAACATAGGCGTGAGTGAAAAGGGAAGACGGTGACTGATGGTTTAGCATCAGGATTCCGTCGCGGTCCCGCCGCTGTAATCGGGGACTGAACGTGCAAATGATCCACTGTGAAAACGTCGCAAACTGTCGTAAACGACAGGGCCGCGTTTTTGATGGGAAGGAGCACGTTCGGGACGATCCGAAAGCCAGAAGACCTGCCCACGCAGCTAGCAGACGTTACCCTTCGCGGAAAGGTGTTGTCGGCATGTACAGCGATGGTAGGTTTTCGATTACGCCGCCAAATTTAGGGAACAAGTCTCGAGACTCGTTTGTTGACCCCGCGGCCGATTCATCGTTTTCCCTGCAATTCCCCGCTGTAAGCCGGTGGCTCCGACTGCATTCCTTGCAACTTCAGGAGTTCTCATTACGTGGCGAAGCGAACACATTTCCGTCTTCGGGGATTTACACTGATCGAATTGCTGGTCGTGATTTCGATCATTGCCATTTTAGTAGCATTACTATTGCCCGCCGTGCAACAGGCACGCGAAGCAGCTCGGCGTATTCAGTGTAAGAACAGTTTGAAACAACTGGTCCTTGCGATGCACAACTACGCCGACATCTATCAGGAATCATTGGCACCTTATGTCATCGAAGATCAGACTCGATTGAACTATCTGCAGACGTTTTCAGGCAGTCCAGGTACTGCGAAATTCTGGTTTGGCACCGTAAATTACAACGAGCCGGACCCAATGAAGCAATTGGATTTCTCGACTGGTCCGCTCAGCCCGTTCATGGAAACAAACTACGAATCATTTCAGTGTCCTAACTTTGGTGCGAGCCAAATGGACGCCGTGCGTTTCGGAAGACCAGCGACGGGATTTGGCTACAACGGGTACTATTTGTCGAGGGCTTCCGGGATTGAGTGGTTGCCGCCGAGTTACGACGCGCAGTTGAGCCCTCGACCACTCTGTCGCGAGTTTCGGGATGTTCCTGAAACAGGACGGACCGTAGTGTTTGCTGACAGCGCAGCAGTCAAGCTAGTGGGATTTTCGCCGCTGACTTTCAGCTTTGAAGAAAACTGGTTGCTGGATCCCCCCAGCCAGAATTTTCCGACAGTCCACTTTCGTCACCTTGATTCGGCAAATGCCGCATTTCTTGACGGGCACGTTGAGAGTTTTTCGTATGCCACCGAAGTCGTCGTGCCCGGCGACAACTATCTTTCAGACGAACAAGTGGCACTCATGGAAAAGAAACGTCTGGGGTTTATTTCTGCTGGGAACCTGCAGGATCCATTGAAACGCGATGAATTGTACGATCTAGAGTGACGGCCGCTGGAATCAAGTCTGTCTTCCTGTGATCCGTGCAGTGCGATAAAATACGGGACACGTCGAGCGAGCGATGGAGCGTTCAGAGTTCTGCTGCGACCCCGTGGATACCGTTCCTGTACGTTCGAGACTCATGCGTCAAAAGATTTCTTTGACTAATCCAGCGTCCACTGGCGTCAACGTCGAACTGTCTGCGGCGGAGCAGGAATCGCGGCAGGCGGCGATGGCGCAGTGGGCAGCGTTTGCCATGCTGGCGTGGATGTTCCTGCCCGTCCTTACGGGGCGAATCTATGTCTGCGATGATCTGCAGAATTACCATCTCCCCATTCGGCAGTTCTATGCCAATTGCCTCGCCGAGGGAGACTCCTTCGACTGGATGCCCAATCTCTTCAGTGGCTTCTTTCTGACAGGCGCAGGCCAAGGCGGGACGTATCATCCGTGGCACTATCTGCTGTATCGATGTCTGCCGCTGGCAACGGCCTTCAACCTTGAAATTCTGTTGAGCTATCCCTTCATGCTGTTTGGGATGCAGTTATTTCTGCGACGGCATTTGATTCGACGCGATGCGGCATGGCTGGGGGCCATCGTGTTTACCTTCAGCGGGTTCTGTACATTGCATTTTCTGCACCCGAACGCCGTCGCCGTCGTCGCTCATATCCCATGGCTCCTGCTGGTACAGGATGTATTACTTAGGCCACACGCTGGACCGGGACGTTGGCGGATTCCGGCAGAGGTGAGTATCGCACTGCTGACTGGGTCACAACTACTGCTCGGGTATCCGCAGTATGTCTGGTTTTCACTGCTTGCCGAAATGTCGTTATGCCTTGGGCTCGCAGGATGCAACTGGATGGGTGTCAGAAAGCTACTTCTGATAAGTTTGCTTAAAGTTTTTGGATTCATGTTGGGGGCCGCGCAGTTGCTGCCGTCCATGGCCGCGTTGGCAGAATCAGATCGCGCTGCGTTGCCACCGGATTTTTTTTATCAGCATCCGTTATCGCTGCTGGATATGCTGCAATGGATCGGCCCGTTCCTGACCAAGAGTCGCGTGTTCGGATTTCACACACATGATCTTGGTGTGTATTGTGGTGCAATTCCAGTTCTACTGGCTTTGACGCTGATTTCACGAAGACGCACACGAATTGAGACACAGTCGAGTGCTGGTTCACATTTGTTGATCCCTATGCTCAGTCTGGGTCTGTTGGCACTCTGGTTGTCCTTTGGTCGCAATGGCGGACTTTATGTCGCACAGACTTGGTTGCCACTGATTGGGAAATTTCGTTACCCATCACGTAATATCGTGTTGATGCATCTGGTGCTGGCGGTGCTGGCGGTGCTGGCGGCAACTGGATTCGCCAGATTGATGTTTAATTCGAGATCGAGCCAAATTCAAGTGCTTCGGCTAATCAGCACTGTCCCGTGGTTAAGTGCCGCTGCCGCAGTGGGTGTCTGGCTGCTGGGAGACCCAAACAATGCGGCGCAGTGGACGCTGATGATCATCGGGCCCTTGTTATTTTTTCTCGCCGCGCAATTTGTCAAAGATCTGGCACGCGGTCAAATCAGCACGGGGTTTATGCTATTTCTGGCTGGCGATCTTGCGGCGTATGGATTCACTTTTGAAGCATTACAGAATACTAAGACCATGGCGGAAGTTGTGAAGTCGCTTCACCAACCTCCCGGTTTACCAGACGCAGGTCGGATCGTGGCAGAGATTCAGATTGCGGACGGCGGCATTGGCTACGAAGGTAACGATTTGTTGCTTGCCGGATGGCATCAGGCCGATGGCTATGAAGGATTGCTGCCCGAATCTTATCTGCTGGATCAGAACATAAGCCTTGAATCGCTGCGGATCTCTGGTGTTCGTTGGATTAACTCCGGCGGCAACCACAGCCGCATTGTTGGTTTGACCCCAACCGAAGATCCACGCTGGCTGGAAGTGCCAGATCCGTTGCCTCGCGCAAGGCTCACGCTGAACACAAACACGATTAAGGATCCGCTTGAGGCTGTCCGGAAACTTCAACCCGATGGCGCCACTGTTGTGGACTGCGATCCCGGCGTCCCCCAGATTAATGGTCCTGCTCATGGAACAGCCACGATTATGATCGATCGCCCCGGCAGGATTGAGATTCAAACATCGACCGCGAGTCCACAACTCCTCGTTTTGTCTGAGCGATTCTCCAGCGGATGGCAGGCCAAGGTTGACGGCAAGTTAATTTCCATCATGCGAGCCGAAATCGATTTTATGGGTTGCATCACACCTAGGGGCGAGCACACGATTTGCTTTGCATTTGCTCCCACAAGTGTCCATCACGGTCGCCTCCTATCCACCCTGACCCTGCTGCTGCTCAGTGTCTATGCCGCGTGTCGCATTGTTTTGTCGAAGTGGAATGCACGCTACGCCTGATCCACATCAGGTTTACGCCAGAATTTCATTCATGGTAACGCTTGGTCGCATTGCTAAATTGGCCAGCGTTTCGTTGGGGTGGTAGTAGCCGCCAATGTCGACCGGCTTGCCTTGTGACGCATTGAGCTCACTGATAATCGTGGCTTCGCTTGCTTGCAATCGCGCCGCGATCGACTGAAATTGCTTCTGCAGATCTGCGTTTTCAGTCTGCTCAGAAAGAACCTGAGCCCAGTAAAGAGCTAAGTAAAAATGGCTGCCGCGATTGTCCAGTTGGCCGACTTTGGGAGATGGTGACTTTTCCTCGTTGAGCAGTTTTGAGGTTGCCTGATCGAGAGTTTTGGCCAGCAGAGCAGCCGTCTTGTTGCCGGTCTTTACACTAAAATCCTCAAGAGAAACTGCGATCGCGAGAAACTCGCCGAGAGAATCCCAACGTAGATGTCCCTCTTCTATGAATTGTTGCACATGCTTCGGGGCTGAGCCCCCTGCCCCGGTTTCAAACATACATCCGCCAGCCAACATTGGCACGATCGATAACATCTTGGCGCTGGTGCCGAGTTCAAGAATCGGGAACAAATCGGTCAGGTAGTCGCGGAGCACATTGCCGGTCACTGAGATTGTGTCCAAACCCTCTTTTGCGCGCTGGCAAGTCACCCGCGTGGCCACTGAGGGCGACAGGATCTGAATGTTGAGCCCATCAGTGTTATGCGTGGTGAGGTACCGCACCACCTTCTCGATCACATAACGGTCGTGCGATCGATGATCGTCGAGCCAGAAGATTGCCGGAGTGCCTGTGGCAACGCCGCGGGAAACGGCTAAGGCAATCCAATCGCGAATCGGTTCGTCCTTTGCTTGGCACATTCGCCAGATGTCACCAGTTTGAACCCGGTGTTCAATCATCGGCTTACCGGATTCGTCCACAATCCGCATCGTGCCGGGCTGCCCGAGAACGAATGTCTTATCGTGCGACCCGTACTCTTGGGCCGTCTGAGCCATCAGGCCAACGTTAGATACGCTGCCCATCGTCGCTGGGTCGAACGCGCCATGTTCTTTACAGAACTGAATCGTCTCTTCGTAGATACTCGCGTAACAGCGATCGGGAATCAAGGCCTTAGTGTCGTGCAGTTTGCCGTCGCGTCCCCACATCCGGCCCGACGCACGAATCATGGCAGGCATTGATGCGTCGACGATGACATCGCTTGGCACATGCAGATTTGTGATGCCTTTGTCGGAATCCACCATTGCCAAACTTGGTCCGGTGCGAACTGCGATGTCGAGGTCAGTGAGAATCGCCGTTTGAATTTCGGTCGGCAGGGATTTGATTCGCTTCACGAGATCTGCGATGCCATTGTTGGGATTGACGCCGACACTTTCAAATTCCTTGCTCCACGTCTCGAAAGCCTGCTCGAAATAGACGCGGACCGCATAACCGAAAATGATGGGGTCGGAAATCTTCATCATCGTTGCCTTCAAATGCAACGACAGCAGCAAGTTCTGCTGCTTGGCATCCGCCATCTCGCGTTCGTAGAACTCGCGTAATGCCCGGCAACTCATCACGGACGCATCGATGATTTCGCCGCTGAGTAGATCGAGTTGTTTCATCACAACTGTGCTACCGGCCTCGGGCGTAAACTCAATTCGAACGGTGCCCGGCATGGACATCAGGTGGGACTTCTCACTGCCGTAAAAGTCACCATCGTGCATATGGGCGACATGTGTCTTGCTGTCGGGACTCCAACTGCCCATCGAGTGCGGATGTGTCTGGGCGTAATGCTTCACAGGCGCCGCGACCCGACGATCAGAATTGCCTTCGCGGAGCACCGGGTTGACTGCGCTGCCAATGATCTTGGCGTAACGATCGCAAATTGACTGCTCATCGTTATTCACGGGTGCATCGGGAAGGTCCGGAATCGCGTATCCGTGGGCTTGAAGTTCTGTGATTGCAGCTTTCAATTGAGGAACGGAAGCGCTCACATTGGGAAGTTTAATGATATTCGCATCGGCGGATTTCACGAATTCACCCAGTTGAGCAAGTGCATCCGGTTGTCGTTGTTCTTCCTTCAGATAATCAGGAAACGAGGCGACAATTCGTCCAGCCAAAGAAATGTCCGCTAGCTCAATTTCAATTCCCGCCGTGTGGGTAAACTTGCGAATGATTGGCAGGAGGGATCGCGTTGCAAGCGCAGGCGCTTCATCAGTTTTGGTGTAGATAATTTTCATGGAAATTATGCTCGCTTGTTGCTTTTGCTAAAGAAAACAGAAGATCGCCAGATCCGACCAGCAAGCTAACCCACGTCCGATCTAATTGCCAGTCAATCCAAAACTGAGGTAACGTCGCCGTCCGGCTTATTCAATCGAAACGTTGGTGATCATATTTTGGAGAACAGTCGAACATAATTAACGCACAACGCCACGCCAATCTACTTGCCTAAGGGCATGATGTAGTCTTTGGATTTCACGGTCCGCGAATTGGCAATGGAATCAAGGCCACCACTACGACGTGCGGCCTTCCGTGGAAACGCGGGTTCCGATGCGTTCACCGGCGACAGCGCGCGCGATGTTGCCGACTTTTTTGTAATTGAACACGATGATGTCAATGTTATGTTCCATGCAATGATGCATGGCCTGAGCGTCCATCACCTGTAAATTTTGGTCGAGCACTTCACGGAATGAAATGTCGGTGTAGCGGATTGCGTGAGGATTCTTCATTGGATCTTCGGAATATACTCCGTCAACCTTTGTTCCCTTCAGAACCACGTCAGCGTCAATCTCTCGCGCTCGCAAGGCCGCTGCCGTATCTGTCGTGACAAACGGGCTGCCGGTACCTGCAGCCAAAATCACAACGCGACCTTTTTCGAGATGGCGCAGACATCGACGACGAATAAATGGTTCCGCCACTCCCTCCATACGAATCGCACTTTGCAGACGCGTGGCAACACCAACGCTTTCTAACGCGTCCTGCAATGCCAGACCGTTGATCACTGTCGCCAACATCCCCATATAGTGCGCCGTTGAAGGAACGATCTGCTGACTGATGTCCGCAAATTGTTTTCCCCGCAGAATGTTGCCACCACCACACACAATCGCCAGTTGAATGCCGCTCTTCATTACGTCTCGGATTTGTTCCGCGACGGATGAGAGTTCAGCCATGCTGATTCCTGATTCACCCTCGCGGCAAAAACTCTCGCCGCTGATCTTGAGCAGCACACGTTTGTAGGTTGGACGCTGATTAGAAACGGTCATTCAAAAAATCCTCAATGATTTAGACGAATTCTAAAATGGATTGGATCGTAACTGCATTGGCAAGAATTCAGGGAAGTTTTTAGTTTTTAAGAATTCAGCTACGAACAGGGAATAAACTTTTTCCCCGAGCGACTGATGCTAATTGCTACGCACGAAAAGCCCGTTATCTGTCACAGATAACGGGCTTCGATTTCGTCTTAAGCAAAACAAGCATGTCCACTATTAAAGCTGTTTAGCCAGCACCGACTTTCCATCGGTAAAACTGCACAGCTTCGGTACCAGCCTCGGCAAGCGCTTGGCTCACTGTCTTGCTATCGTCTTTGGCGAATGGCTGCATTTGCAGCACACCTTGGTCAGCATAGAAGACTTTCATCCGTCCATCTACCATCTTCTCGATGATATTTTCGGGCTTGTTTGAAGCCCGCGCCTCAGCGATTAAACGGTCCCGTTCGGCCTTCACAACTGACGGATTCAGTTGCTCTGGTTTGGTCACTGAAGGACTCATCCCGGCAATGTGCATGGCAACATCTTTGAGAATGTCGCTAGATTTTGGAGGCACAGAAGCCACAAAGAGTACGCCCGTTTTGAAGTCGTGATGAACATAGCCACCCACAGGCCCCGTTAAGCGGACGATGCGGTTGACGACAATCTTTTCGCGAATCTTGTTGACGATTTCTTCGTACTGTGCCTGAAACGTTTGGCTGGCACCGACCCCGGTTTGGGCCATCAACGCCGCCGCATCCGCTGCACCAGGCCCTGCAAGGAGCTGCTCCGCCATCGCTTGGCCAAACTTCTGCATGACTTCGCCGGTTGCAACCGGCGAAGATTCGCACTGAATTTCAACCATCGCAGCTTCGGAACCGTCGGGTTTGGCCGCGATAAAAATACGACCTTCCGCAGTGACATTGTCAGCGCGTTTCTCCTGAACTTTTTTGAACATTTCCCGCAAAATTTGCATGGCTTTGGCTTCGTCGCCGCCCGCCTCCGTCAGCGCTTTCTTGCACTCCATCATCGGTAGGTCGGTTTTCTCGCGAAGTGCCTTAACAGCAGCGGCTGTGATTTCCGCCATCAGAATCTCCTTAGTCATGAATCGAGTGTCAGGTATCAATTCGCTGGACAGCATTTTGAAACTAGTTTGTTGCCGAATTCGTCAGAATTCGATGGTGGCCATCATTCTGCTGGAAGTCTCGCGACTTGGCCAAAAATAAAACAACTCACACAGATCTTCGATAAGCACAATCGTTAACTGATCTGCTTTGGGCGGGTCTGCTTGAGGTGTTTTGTGGTTGCCAGAGTCGTCAGAATTTCACTCATGAATCCACAGATCCGAATTCTAGCGAATCTGAAACCACGCCATTTGAGCCCACACAGGGTACAACCCAAAATGGCAGTCCACCGCCAAAGAACAGTTAGGATTTTGCAACCCTCTTCCCCCTAGATCGGGGGAAGAAGTGACATGTGTGATGCCGGACTGGTATTGCAAATGCATTACCGAATTGACGGCACAGCCTTTGGTTCATTGGATGCAGGACCGTCGTCTGATTTCTTCTTTGGATCGTCCGGACGCATGCTGCGACCCTGTTTGATCGCATCAGCAAGGTGCTGGATCACGAGTCGAATGGAGCGTAGACTATCGTCATTGCCCGGGATCGGGAGGTCAACCATGTCGGGATCGGCATCGGTATCAATCAGGGCCACAATTTTCACACCCAACAGGCGTGCTTCGTGGACCGCATTTTTTTCCTTCGTTGGATCAACGATCACGAGGCATTCTGGCAAGCGATTCATTTCTCGCATGCCGTTTAGGTTGCGGTAGATCTTGCTGTACTCACGATTTAACGTGGACTGCATCTTCTTCGAGTAGTTCTTAATTTCGCCGTTTGCGCGAAGAGTCTCAAGTTCTTCTAATCGCTTGAGCCGCGTGCGAATCGTACGAAAATTTGTCAGCGTACCACCTAGCCATCGCTCGGTGCAGTACGGCATCTTACAATCTTCAGCCAGTTCCTCGATGGCCACCCCAGCCTGACGCTTGGTGCCTACAAACAAGATCAGACCACCCTGAGCCGCAACCTTGAGCAGATACTTTTTGGCTCGGATCAACCCGCGGATGGTTTCCTTAATGTCGATGATATGAATCTGATTACGACGACCGTAAATATACGGTCGCATTTTCGGGTTCCAGCGACTAGATCGATGTCCGTAGTGAACACCAGCTTCCAAAATGTCTTTTACCACAATCTCAGCCATTGCCGATCTCCTGTGATCTGCGGCGGCATGCCGCAGCGCGAAGCCCGTTTTTGGGTACTCGCACAGAACAATTGTGTGAATGTCGAAGCACACGGTTGTGACTCGACACGCAGCACGTCACCAAAATCCGGAGGTGACAGCATCCGACGGGACCCCACGGGTCCCGGATTTTTCAAGTTGCGAAGGTTATCGATGTTTGGATGCAGCGTCAAATAGCCTTTCTGAATGAGAAATAGACGACTTCGGCTGAAGACTTGGTATTTCTTCGTGTTTCAAGGGAAATCTTGCCAAGAATCTGCGGAAGATGGCGAAATGTCTCGGTTCTCGAGGTCAATTTGGCGAGGGTTGGACAAGCTTTCTTGTTTTTATTCATCAGATGTCTACTTTCGCAGCAGGATGTCTGTTAAGCGAGCAGGCGGTGTCGCAGAGGAATTTCCCGTGCCCTCCGGCGATGAATTGCCTTGGCGTTTGCACCAACCCTAGTTCTCCAGAACAATCACCATCCTTGGTAACAGTCATGGCTGATGTTCGTTATGAGCTTGACCAGTTGCTGTGATGTGGGTGAAAATCCTGCGGGCAATTCATGGCACTTTGTTTTCTGTTTCAACGGTTTCTCTCAACAGTGAAAGACTTTTCGATGTTTCTGGCTCGATTCAAAAAAACGCTCCTCACATCTGCTGCCATCCTGGCTTGCTCGTGTGGTGTTGCGAGTGCACAAACAACTGGCACGAAGGTTCTGAGCAGTCAGATTCTTCCAAGGGACACGTATTTTTATCTATCAATGCCGAGCGTGGTAGGATTTAAAGACGCGTTTGAAAAATCGTCGAGTGGTCGAATGTTTGCTGACCCCGCGTTGGAAGAATTCAAGGCTGAAATCAAGAACGCCTTTGACGGGGAAATGCAGGACAGTCTGTCGAAGGTGCATGACGCATTGGGGCTCACGGTTGACGAACTGATGGCCATTCCGACTGGCGAAGTCACACTTGCGGTTTCTAAGGCATCGTCGAACAAAATGGGCGTGATTTTAATTATGGACTATGGTTCTCACGAATCTGAAGTGAAAGCCCTGCTTGAAAAAGCAAGTGGCGCACTGAACAGCGCGAGTGAACTTGAGGCTGCTAACGTCGAACATGAAGGTACCGAATTAAACATGTATACGGTGACGAGCGACGTCGCAAAGCAGACTCCTCTGGCGAAAGAATTTGGCTGGTTTTTGAAAGACGAACGCCTTGTCATTTCAAACAGCGGCGCTCTGTTGAAACTGACCCTCGACAACTGGGCAGGCGGTTCCGAAAAAACTCTTAAAAACAACAGCGTCTATGCCTACATCATGGAGAAGTCTGAGTCCACTCCAGGTGATGGTCTGATGAAGGCGTATGTTGATCCCGTCGGGATGTTTACGGCATTGGTCCAGACCGGTTCACTTGGGCCGAATGGTGCTGCTGCGGGAATGGCGATCGGGTTTTTCCCGACACTTGGCATCAACCAACTGAAGGGCATGGGTTCGTCAAGCGAAATGGGCGGCGACAAATTTGATGCGGAGTCGCGCTGGTTCATGTATTGCGAGCAACCTGCTCAGGCGGCCATGCAGTTGTTTCAGTTGGATACAGTTGACGCTGTTCCACCGTCATGGGTCAAAGAAAACGCGAGTTACTGGATGGCCACGAAGTGGAAAGCCGGAGAAGCCTATTCTGCTGTAGAAACACTAGTTGACATGTTTCAAGGTGCAGGTTCATTTGAAAGCACCATTGAGTCACTTTCAACTCAGGGACCGCAGGTTCACATTAAGAAGGACTTGATTGATCAACTCGATGGGAAAATGCAGGTGGTGATGTCGCCCGCCGATCGCACATCGGGAGCCGCCACAGATGACATTCTGTTTGCAATCGAAGTCAGGGACAACCAAGCATTCGCAGATCTGCTCAATAAATTGACTTCACAGCCCGGCTTTCCGGCTGAGACACGTGAATTAAATGGCGTCACAGTTTACGACATTGAACCAGGGAATGGCCAGAAAATTTCGTTCACTGTTGCCAACAGCCAGCTCTTAGTGGCCGTCGGTGGGAGTCAGTTAGAACAAGCATTGAGAAACGATGACGACATACGTCCACTAGCAGATTCTGACGATTTCAAGGCAGTCTCAGAACACTTTCCAGCAGACGCACTTGCGGTGTCGTTCACGCGTCCAGCCGAGCAGTACCGCATCGTCTATGACATGCTACGGAACGGCGATGCGGCTGAAAATTTCCCCGGCATGGAAGACATGTTCTCGAAGATTGATTTCAGTAAACTGCCAACGTTCGATGTGATGCAAAAGTACATGGCCCCTGCGGGAGGCTACTGGGTCGGTGATGAAAACGGCGTCTTGATGCAAAGTTTCTCACTGAAGACTGAGTAACACCGTGCGGTCTGTGGCGTCTATCATGATTGGCGCGCCGCAAACGCTGAAAGCAAAGGGCTGATCTTTCTTGGAAAGATCAGCCCTCACTTTCGCGCCGTCAGTCATTATGGAACTTGGGCACAGCCATTCAAGTTCCGAATATAAACATTGCGATACCAAACTTCAGTGCCGTGATCTGTCAGCATAATTTTTCCAGAACAGTTCTTACCGAAACCCTCCGTATCCTTAAATTTACTAGCGTGTACAGCGTCGCTAAAGTGTGGCGATTCGGTGTGTTCATCGATAATCAGATTTCCGTTCATCCAGTGGCGGATGCGATTGTCCTGCACAATGATCCGGCCGACGTTCCAATCATTTATCGGTAGGTACCGCCGTTCAAAGATAGGGTTCGATCGATCGACAAGGTCGTAGAGTGACGCAGTGTTGTGCTTTGCTTCCTGGTTTGGAAATGCCGCATCGTCCTGAATTTGATACTCCGGACCCAGCCAAGACGTTTCATATTTTTGCACGCGATACTTGATCCCGCTATTTCCTTTTTCTGAAATCCGAAAGTCGAACCAGAGATCGAAGTTCTGATATTCACCTTGAGTCAGAATATTGTCGCCCTTGCCAACCAGATGCAAAGCGCCGTCAGGATCAAAGCTCCAGCCTTCTTCAACTGGGTTGCCATTTGGCAGCGTCCAATGTCGGAGCGACTTGTCCTGAAGCAGATTGGTGTAGTTTTGGGCGACCGCGTGGCCCGCAATGCCGACAATGATGCACGTGACGAGAACAGGAATGAACGACTTCATTTCATCTCCATTTTTTTGGGGAGGGGTGAGGTATGTTAGATAGGTGATGTTGCACGCAAGTTACGTATGTTGGACATGCTGTCACCCTAAAGTCACGATTGGAGCAGGCAAATTTTGATTTTTAAACTGCATTCATCTGCAAACCGGAGGTCAAGCAGATCTAAGTATCACGCACGCTGGCGCATCAGGGGGCCATTGTGAGCGGAAACGCCAGTACGACCATCCAACCGACGAGGCGAATCTCCAGTTGCGAATCGAAGTGAGTAGTAGTCATCGACCTAAAGTCCGACCGCGTTAAAGCGGCGGCGCCACTGATTGGCATTCTGGGAACTACTGAACTTGGCGATCGCCGGAAGTTTTTTCAGCAACCGCTCGGCTGGAGCTTTTCTGTAGAGCCTCGGTGACTTCTTTCATGCGGACGAGTCGATCGTGGCTGAAGCTGGACCACTCGTCTGGCTCGTGATTCACGTGGCTTAAGGCATCACGGACGTCCTCAATCTGATTATTCTGGAGGCGTTCTTCCAGCAATTGTGAGAATCCGGCAATGAGTTGACGGTAGCGAGTTTCGTCGTACCGATGGGCGAGCATGGCACCGATTCCGAAGCAGGATAGGGCGACCGCGGCGACGAAAAACGTGGCGGAGATATTGCGCATCCAGCGAATGTCGCGGGACTCACCGACAAGCCACCACCACAGCATCCAACTGGTGAACAAGAGAAAAAAAACGCCAGAAAGAATCAACACTGCAATGTTCCAATGCTCAGAATTCGATCAAACCCGTAGCGCCTTCGGCAATTTTCGTGCTCCGGATGTTCAAATCTCGCTCACAATGACATGATTCTGTCGTACAGCAGCATTGTCTTACGCAAGAGCGGTGTAATCCGTGCATTCGCGCGGGATGAAGAGTCTTTGATTTAACGCAACGCGATGCTCAGGAATCCACGATGACAAACCCTTCCGGCAGCCAATGGGAACCACAGCCCGCCGGTGCAGCATGGGTTGCCAAGCAACTCGACGGATTTCGCCGCCAGCACCCGGACGTATTGATCTTCGAAGAATTGCTGCGAGAACGCACTGGCACCCGCCTTCTTGACTGGATCGATCACCTGCATCTGACATCCGTCGATGGCATTGAAGCCGCCGGATTTGTGAAAGCGAGTGATGGCTGGTACGAACATCCCGGTGCCCTGCTTCCGGTCGTTAAGCAGTCCTCACATGATCGGATGCTGCTGCGTATCGATTCCGTGAGTGATTTTTACGTGGCTAATTGTCCTCGATTCTCGATTGAGGTGACGGCGGGACCATGGGACTTACGACGTGAAGCTATTTTGGCCCGCGGCAAATGGCCAGTGGAATTTGGAATGATTGAAAGGAATGGTTGCAACATTCGCACAGAAGTTAAACCTTTAACAGATCGTCAGAAAATTGACGGACAGGTCGTCGCAGAGTTACTCCGTCATCGGCAACGAAAGTTCGACAACGTGATGGCAGGGTGTGACTCGGTTCAACAGTTGATCGGGCAGGCAATTGACATGGCTGGTCGCGACGTCGCGTGTCATCTGTTCTTTGCAGCCGAGCGTGCGTATTGGCAAGGGCGCAATCGAGCCGGACAGGTGCAGTTCATGCGTCAGTCGGCGCTTGGTGTTGGTTGGGGAAATCACGATCACCATACCTATCGCAGCAGTCGAGTCGGCTTCTCGCGGCTCATCACACTGCTCGAGGAGCTAGGTTTTAAATGTCGCGAACGCTTCTACGCCGGGCTTGAGGCGGGATGGGGCGCTCAGGTGCTTGAACACCCCACCTGCGGTGTTGTCATCTTCGCTGACGTGGATCTCAGTTCGGATGAAATCTCAGCTGATTTTTCGCATCATCCACTCGAAAATAAGGCAAATCTTGGCACAATTGGACTCTGGTGCGCACTGCATGGCGAAGCCCTGTTCGAAGGGGGGATGCATCATCTGGAGTGCCAGTTTGATTTCGATGGGGCGCGTCGGCAGTTTGCGCAGTTCGGGGTGAAGTGTATGAAACCATTCACGGATTTTCCGTTTTTGCGTCAGTGCTTTACGGAAGGCGAACGTTGGCAGGTGGAACCAAATCGGATCGCTGCTGCGGCACACAAGGGTTGGATCACGACAGAACAGGCGGATCGATTCGCGGCTGAAGGTGCTGTTGGATCGCATCTTGAGGTTTTGGAGCGAAATGATGGCTATCGTGGGTTCAATCAAACCGGAATCAATGAGATCATTCGGAAGACCGACCCTCGATTTCTGGTTGTCGAAGGATAGTTGCGCTACGCTGTTCTCCCGTCAAGCCACTTACGCAGGAAACACATATGCATCCGGATCAGGTTGGCCCTTATCGCATCGAACGCAAAATTGGCGCGGGTGGGATGGGTAATGTCTATCTGGGAGTTCACAACGTCACGGGAAAGCAGGCTGCGGTCAAAGTGTTACCGCCGTCGATGGCGCGTGAAGATGGTTTCGTGGAGCGTTTTCGTCGCGAAATCGAATCGTTGAGGAAATTGTCGAATCGGCACATCATTGAGCTTTACGAAGACGGTACAACCGATGATGCCACCTTCTACTATTCCATGGAATACATTGATGGCCCAACACTGACGACCGAAATTACTGATCGCAAACGCTTGCCGTGGAAGGAAGTGCTCGAGTTCGCCCTTCAAATTTGTGCCGCGCTCAAGGCGGCGCATGATGCCGGGATTGTGCACCGAGATCTCAAGCCGTCTAATTTGTTGCTCACCAAAGATCGCGTCATTAAGTTAACTGACTTTGGAGTTGCAAGTCTCTTTGCCGCGTCTCGACTCACGCGGACCGGCGGTATCGTCGGCACCGCCGAATACATGTCGCCCGAACAGGCACGCGGACAACGCGCAGCACACCGCAGCGATTTGTATTCTCTCGGTGCCGTGATGTATGCAATGCTTACGGGAAGGCCGCCTTTTACAGGACCGACAGCCAACGACATTTTGCAGAAGCATCAATTTGCACACTTTGATAAACCCAGTCGCTATGCTCCCGACATCCCGCGTCTCTTGGAAGATCTGGTTTGCCAGTTGCTGGAAAAAGACCCCGCAAAGCGACCACATGACGCATTGGTGCTGATGAAACGCCTCGAGCAAATCCGTGCCCGCCAGCAATTTCAAGAGGACAACGCCGAATCGCCCACGATGGAACGTTCTAGTCATGAGGAAATGCTGCTTGGGGATTCCCACGACACCTCGACGCCTGTCGGTCAACCCGGGCCCGCAACGATAGTCCGCAACGTCATGCGTCACGAAGTCGCAGCTTCTTTAATAAAGTCTCCGCTCGCTCGTTTCTTTGACAATATCTTTGTGCTGCTCACCCTGTTTATGTTGCTCATCGTCGCGGGAATTTGGCTAGGGCGGCGACCCACGATTGATCCCGCGCAGAATCTGGATTCCGCGCGGATCATTCTTAACGAACCGCCCAGTCCAGCATGGATGCGTGCCCGGGATGAATATCTGCAACCCCTGCTGAATTCCAGTCTGCTGCCGGAACTTAAAGTAGAAATCCAAACCTTGATTGATAAGGCCGACCAGTACGAATTCACTAGTTCTCTCCGCGTTGGTGGAGAGAGCAGTGTGACGGCTGAATCAGAAATCCAGCGGCTCATTCGCAAGGCAGTTGACTTGTACCGTGACGGCGATGCCGCGACGGCTCGTGCGCAATTCAATTTAATTTTGGACCTTGCAAAATCAGATCCACGCAGTGGCTACCTCGTGGTTTTTTTGAATGCGACGCTTAAAGAATGGGATGGGAAAACGTCGTCCAGCGGCCGCGGCGAACTTTTTACAATGCTTGTAGGACGGGTCAACTCCTCAGCAGGCAAGGAATTGGAAATTGCGAGAAGCGGACTGCGGGCTGCGGTAACCCTATACGAAGACGATCCTGCCGTGCAGATGCAGGTCGAAGAAGCAAAACAGCTACTAAAATCACTACCGACAACTGCCGAATAACGAGGTCGCAGGACCTCCGCCATTCAGGAAGATGCAGGGATTCCTCATCAGCAACGTTTTCACAAAACGATGGAGAAGGCTGTCCACACATCGCTATGCCCCCCAACAAGCTTGTCGATAATGACTTCAGCAATAATATCATCGGAGCACTCCGGCGGAGAGCATTGCCCTGAATCGCTACGGGTACGGTGGCTGATCATGCGATCCCGGTCTACACTCCGCCAATGATTAATTTTATCCTTCGTAGTATGCTTTTTTATCGACGTTCGCATCTGGTGGTGATGATGGCGGTCGCAGTTTCGACGGCCGTCATTGGCGGATCACTGATTGTCGGTGACTCTGTCCGTGCCAGTCTGCGGCAGATGACGCTGAGTCGTCTCGGCGGAATCAGCCACGTCCTGCATTCACCCCGATTTGTGCGTGAACAACTCGCGGAGGAACTGTCGAAGTCGAGTGTGCCACTGGTGAAAACTTCGCACACCGCTCCGGGGCTGCTGTTCCCCGGTAGTGTCGAAAAGAAAACTGCCGATGGTCAGTTACGGCGTGCCGCGTCGGTGTCGATTCTTGGATTGCGTGAGTCCGACTGGGCGATGTTCGACAGTCGTGATGTTGCCGCACCAAAGGATTCGGGCATTGTCCTGGGCTTTCGCACGGCGATAGAACTCAGCGCTGTTGTGGGTGACAGTGTTTCTGTGTGGGTCGAACTGCCATCTTCGATTCCGCGAGACAGCCTGCTGGGCGAACGTGAAAACATTAGTCTGGAAATGGTGCTGACCGTGGAGGGCGTGCTGCCGGAATCAGCCGGGGCTTCAAGATTTTCGCTTCAGCCAGCTCAGCAACTTCCTTACAACGCCTTTGTGTCGCTGTCTACGTTTCAACAGAGGCTGAATCTTGAAGCACTCGAAGCGTCGCGGCGAAATCCGGTCGCACGCCCTGCACGAATCAACACGATTCTGGTGGGCAGCGATCAGCGGTCTGCGGGCAGTGATATTCGATCTGATACAGCCCTTGCCGCGCTGATGAAAACGGACGCCGACCATGCCGCCAGTTTACAGATCGCACTGCAAAAGACATTGACGATGGCCGACCTGGGACTCCGAGTGCGACCGATCGAAGCGGGCGGCTTCCTGTCGGTCGAAAGCGTTAGCATGATTCTGGAAGACGCGGTGTCTGATGCCGTGCTACAGGCTGCTGAGAACATGGGCATGAGCGGCGCCCCGTCTCTGGTGTATCTGATGAACGAAATCAGCGCGGCAGATCGAACGGATCAGAAGACGCGCTATTCAATGTACTCAATCGTCGCGGGTGTTGACTTTCAGCAAGGGCCGCCGCTCGGGCCGTTTCGCCTGAGTGACGATCAGCCCGTGCCGGAGCTCAACGATGACGAGATCATACTTTCTGCCTGGCTGGCGGAAGATCTGCAGGTCAAGGTCGGCGATCCTGTCCAGACACGCTGGCACGAAGTCGGCAGTCACGGTGATCTGCCGGAGACGCATCATGGCTTCGTCGTGAAGGGAATCCTGAAACCCGAGGATCCCGTGTCGATCAATCGCGATCTGACTCCGTTTGTGGAAGGCGTGACGGATGTCGATTCCTTCAGCGACTGGAAACAGCCGTTTGAAATGGAAATGAGTCGCATCACGCCACGCGACGATACGTGGTGGGAAGATCATAAAGCGACTCCGAAGGCTTTTGTATCACTGGCGACGGCGGAGAAATTCTGGGCGAGCCGCTTCGGTCGTTACACATCGATTCGAGTTGCCTCACCCGGAGTTGCACTTCCAGCGGATCGACTGGCCGTACTCAGCGACCGCCTAGCTCATGAAATGCGGCCGCTGATTCAACCGGAAAAATTGGGTCTTGGATTTCGTCCGGTCCGTGCGGAGGGTTTGCAAGCGGCCGTCGGAGCGAACGATTTTACCCAACTGTTTTTGGGATTCAGTTTCTTTCTGATTTTGTCGGCAATCCTCTTGGCTGCGTTGATGTTTCAATTGAGTGTGCAGCAACGTGTGGCTCAGATCGGATTGATGGAAGCCGTGGGCTTTCCAGCCCGTCGCGCGCGACGATTCTTCGTGGGTGAAGGTGTCACAGTGGCGTTCTGCGGAAGCATGGTGGGAGCCATCGCGGCAGTCTATTTCGCAAAGCTGATGATCTTTGGATTGACGACGTGGTGGATCGGAGCGATTGGTACGCAGTTTCTGATACTGGATCTGCAGCCTGTTCGCCTTGCAATAGCCGCTGGAGGTTCACTTATGCTGGCAGCAATTGTCATCTGGAACGCCGTGCGGAAAAGTTCGCAGCGTGGTCCGCGTGAGCTGCTGGCAGGACTGACATCGGATGATTTGCCCGCCAATCGCCGACCGATCAGGAATAAGGTCATGAGGCTGAGCCTGCTGATGACATTGATCGCCGCTATCGCTCTGCCTGCCGCAGTCATCACAAATGTGCTGCCGGAGAAAGAAGCGTTCGGCGGGATGTCATGGAAGATTGTCGGATTTTTTCTGGCGGGCTTCTCCTGGCTGGCTGTCGGGCTGCTGCTGTTGCGGCGAAGTCTGCAACGGCGGGCGGGCGATGCGGTGGAAGGATCGCAGATTTCCAGCCTGACTGGATTGTCGTTGGCCAACGCAGCGCGCAATCCACAGCGGAGTCTGCTTACTACGGCCTTGATTGCGTTTGCCACATTTGTCATCGTTGCCGTCGGTGCGGGACGCAGAAATCCGACGTCGGAGACGCCTGATCTAAAGTCTGGCAACGGCGGGTTTTCGCTGGTCGCCGAGTCCTCGTCGCCGATTCTGTTCGATCTAAATACGACCGAGGGCCAAGCCCGTTTGAATCTGAATGGAGCGGCCCCGACAACACTGCCGGATCATACCACGGTTTTCAGTTTTCGAATGCAGCCGGGTCAGGATGCGAGTTGTCTCAATCTGTTCCAAGCCACGTTGCCGACTCTGCTTGGGGCTACGGATGAATTCATCGCACGCGGTGGATTTCGATTTGCCGACACGCCCGGTGACAATCCATGGAGCAGTCTGGTCAAGCCATTGTCTGACAGAACATCGCCGACCGGCCGCGGATTGTTGCCCACGATTCCAGTGATCGGCGATCTGAACACGTTGCAGTTCAGCCTCAAAAAAGGCATGGGTGGAATCATCTTCGCTCCGGATGATCAGAATCCAAAATTTGCCCTGCAGGTTGTCGGAATGCTGGACGGGAGTGTCTTCCAGGGCGTGCTGGTGATGTCTGACGCCAATCTAAAGCGCATCGCGCCGGATGTTTCCGGGTCTCGTTACTTTCTTGTCGGAACGTCCGATGCCGGTGGGGCCGTGGATCAGGCTGCATTCGCCCTCGAAACCGCGTTACAGCCGTACGGTATGGACACCGAACGCGTCAGCCGTCGGCTTGCAGATTTCCTTTCGGTGCAGAATACTTATCTCTCCACATTTCAAATGCTCGGCGGGCTCGGGCTGCTCGTGGGAACGTTTGGCTTGGCTGCGGTGATGATGCGAAACGTGATTGAACGTCGCGCTGAAATCGCATTGCTGAGATCACTTGGTTTCCGCTGGTTCCGCATCGTCTGGCTCGTGCTGGCGGAAAACACGCTGCTGCTCTTCTGGGGAATCCTCACCGGTTCCGCCGCCGCTCTCATTGCGATGCTCCCGCATCTGCTCAGCACAGGCGCCGACATCCCGTGGATCGAACTTGCAGTCACGCTCGGAGCGGTCCTCATCATCGGCACGCTAGCCGCAGTCTTTCCGATCTACACCTCCCTCCGGATTCCGATCCGTGAGGTGCTTACGTCTGAATGACGTGGTGGTACGGGCCTCAAATTCGAAGCATGTTTTTTCCAAATCCAAGCGTTTTTTGTGCTGAAGCCAAGGAGCCGTTGCTGTTGACATCCAGTTACGGCATATTTGGAATGTGCATTGGCCGTCGCTTGCTCACAATGCAGCAAGCAGGCGTTCAATGTCTGCCGGGGTTGTATAAAGGTGCGCAGACACGCGGAGAAAACGCCGACCATTCCATGAGCCGACTGGAATCTCGATCTGATGGCGGTCACGTAATTCAATCTGCAAGGGATCAGGTGCTCCGTGATAGCCAGGTTTCCAGCCAAGCGGTTGAGGCAATTCGACGGCGGCCATGCTGACGAAGTCTGATTCATCGGGCGTACAGAATGTTCGAACCCCGGGCAAATCTAGCAATGCTCTCCGCGCGTGCTTAATGAGCCCATGCGCATGTTGACGATACTGGTGCAGCCGTTCCGGCGTGAAGAACCGAACGGCATCTGACATGGCCAGCAGGGGAGCTGGATCACGAGTTCCTAACCAGTTTGTGCGATCTTTCCATGTCGCCGGTCGCCCTGCAATGCTTCCGCCCCAGCTAATGATTGGACAACGGATCGACGCATGATGCCGTGGATGCACCCAGAGAAAACCGCTGCCGAAGGGCGCGCACAACCACTTGTGACCGCTGGCACAATAATAGTCACAGCCCAGATCGTCCAGATTCACATCCAGCATCGCAATCGCATGCGGCCCATCGACACAGACAAGGATCTTGTGTGATAGGGCCATTTGACAAATTGCTTTGATCGGCAAAATACAGGCGGTGGCTGATGTGACATGACTGACAACAATGAGTCGCGTTTTGGGTGTGATGGCAGATTCGATTGCCGTCACAACCTTGGCGGATGTTGGAGGAAACGGCAAAGTTACCGTAACAAGACTGGCACCGGTATCACGGCACTTGGCTTGCCAGATGTTTTTCACGGCTCCGTATTCGTGGTCATTGAGCAGGATCTCGTCGCCTGGCTTGAGATGGGTACTTGCGGCAACCACGTTCATCGCGACGGTTGCGTTATCAATCAGCGCCAAACGCTCGGGCTGCGTCTTTAAAAAAGCCGCGACGATGGCCGCAGTCGAATCAAGTTCGGCTTCCATTTCTTGGCAGAAAAACCGCATGGGCTGACGTTCCAGCCGCTCACTCCATGCCGCCCGTGCCTGCTGGACCAACAAGGGGGACGGCCCGAATGAACCATGATTCAGGTACGTCGTATGCGGATCGAGTTCCCAGCATGACGCCCACGGATGGTCATTCAACACCTGCACAACCCCCAGACCTATGACTCAAATTTCGATCCTACGTTAACTGCGGAGTCTAGCTAGTCGTGCTGTGGTGTGCCAGTAGACTTCGCCTCACTGCGTGGGGCTGATGGCTTCCCGAATAACGGCATCCGATATTTGTTGCCGGATATCTGTTGTGAGAGCTAAACAGCTTTCCTAAACTCCGACGGGCATTTTGGTAAATTCCCGATGGCAGCGCTTCGACTTCACTTCTGATGAATCCTCAGGTACATGCAATAATGGCGAACTATTTCTTTACAAGCGAATCGGTCAGCATGGGGCACCCGGACAAAGTGTCCGATCAGGTATCAGACGGAATTCTAGATGCCTTGTTGGCGCAGGATCCAATGTCGCGTGTCGCCTGTGAAACACTGTGCACGACAGACCTTGTTGTGCTTGCCGGAGAAATTACGACACAGGCCAAAGTTGATTATGTCGCCGTGGCGCGAAAAGTCATTCGTGATATTGGTTATACGTCCGATGACATCGGGTTCAACGCTGACTCATGCCGCGTGTTTGTCGCACTGCACAGTCAGTCAGGAGATATCGCCCAAGGTGTCGACCGCGATGGAGCTGGCGACCAAGGCCTGATGTTTGGTTATGCCTGTAATCAGACTCCTGAGCTAATGCCGGTTCCGATTGCATTCGCTCATCGATTGATCAATCGATTGACGGAAGTACGCCAGAAGGGTGTGGTGAAGTGGTTGCGTCCGGACAGCAAGAGTCAGGTTACAATCGAATATGATGGCATGAAACCGGTGCGCGTTGAAGCGATCGTGATCTCCACTCAGCACGACGAAAGCATAACGCAAAAACAGATCGCCGCCTTTATTAAGAAGGAAGTCATTGGCAAAGTCATTCCTGCCGAGATGCTCGACAGTAAGACCAAGTACCACATCAATCCGACCGGGCGATTCGTAGTTGGTGGTCCTCATGGTGATACGGGTCTCACAGGCCGCAAGATTATTGTCGATACTTACGGTGGCTGGGGTAGACATGGAGGAGGAGCGTTTTCCGGCAAAGATGCAACCAAAGTCGATCGTTCGGCTGCCTACATGGGACGTTATGTCGCCAAGAACATTGTCGCTGCGGGTCTGGCAGAACAGTGCGAAGTGCAACTGGCCTATGCGATTGGCGCGCGGAGCCTGTCAGTATCCGAGTTGATACCTTTGGCACAGGTACGATTCCGGAAACGCGTTTCGAAAAACTTGTTCGCGATCATTTCCCGTTAACACCGAAGGGCATCATTGAGCATCTAAAACTGCGTCGCCCCGTGTTCTTAAAGACCGCCGAAGGGGGTCACTTTGGTCGCAGCGGTGACGGCTTCACATGGGAATCCACCAATAAAGCTGCTGCTTTGAAGAAAGCGGCAAAGTAGATAGAATCCGTGGAATTACAGGTTCTCCCGGCAGCGTTTTTTAAAACCACATGTCTGACGTGAAAGCCTGTAATTTAACTTAGTTTTTACCTCCCACCGGCACGGATGCAAGGGTATGGGCAACACCAACGAACAGCCAAAGCAGCACGTTGCTGATCCCCAAAATCGGCACTTGCGTCCAGAAATTCAGCAAATTATTTCGCAAGGGACGGCAGATCCGACTCTTTGCGAAGGCTCGACTCGATCGGCGGCCTTGCTTGTCGCCTCCAGTATGCTGTTGCTCTGGCTGTCCTTCACACCTGTCGAATGGTCTTTTCTTGCGTGGATCGCGTTAGTTCCTTTAAGCCAGCTGCTGCGTCTAAAAACGCTGCCACGGCGCTGCTTTTTTGTGACGTGGTGCGTCTCATTTGTTTGGGCCTTAGCGACGCTGCAATGGATGCGGTTGGGGCATCCCGCGATGTTGCCAGCACTTGCCGCTCTTGCATTTTATGTGGCGCTGTATATCCCGGCATTTGTATGGATCGGGCGTCGATGCGTGGTGCAAGGGATGCCCGTGTGGCTGGCAGTTCCAATCGTCTGGACTTCGCTCGAATATATTCGCTCATGGTTAATTACGGGCTTTGCGTGGTACTTTCTGGCCCACTCACAGTACCGCTGGTCCGTGTTAATTCAAATCTGTGACATCACAGGCGTCTACGGCCTTACGTTTCTTGTGGCACTCGTTTCCGGAGCCATCGCTGTCCACGTTCCGGCAGCCTGGCTGCAACGCTTAAAGCTGAGCCTTGAAGCAGCCGCGCCCGTCACAAGGACGCGCCTGCAACGATTGCCATTATTCACTGCGATTACGGTGTTCGTTACTTGTCTCGGTTACGGACTGCACCGCCGCACACCAACCGCCGAGTTTCTAGGTGGTCCAGTCTTCGCCTTAATCCAAGGCAATTTTTCGCCGGAGATGAAAGAAGACCAAGCTGAATATACGACACGATATCGAGTGCACGATTCACTGACTCGAGAGGCCGTGTTGCTGCAGCCCGACTTTATCGTTTGGCCGGAAACAATGTTCCCTACGCCAGAGCGAAGCGTGGCCGAAGGTGTGACTGACAAAGAACTCCTAGAACATCTCCCCCGTGAGGTGTTGCAGGCGTATGGAAATGATACCAAACCGCTGGTTGCAGAATGGCGTGGTGGTGACGTACAGAAACGTTTGCAAATGCATGCTCAGGCGTCTGGCGCGGCACTGGTCGTCGGTGTCTTGGCAATTGTGGCAGAAAAAGATCGGGCTAAGATGTACAACGGTGCGGCGTTTGTGCGTCCCGATTTGGGTTATGTCGGACGTTATGACAAAGTTCATCGCGTGCTGTTTGGCGAGTACACGCCATTGAAAGACATCTTTCCATGGCTCCACAATTTAACCCCGTTTGGTTCTGAACATGGTATTGAAGCAGGAACGGGTGTGCGGACGTTTGAATACGGTGGATATCAGATCGCGCCGTTGATCTGTTTTGAAGACACCGTCCCGCATTTGATTCGCCAGATGGCGGCCCAGCGTGATGACCTCGGCCACCAATGCGATGTCTTGGTCAATCTCACGAATGATGCGTGGTTTCGCGGTTCTAGCCAACTGGATCAGCATTTGATTACATCCGCTTTTCGATGCGTGGAGACTCGGATCCCCATGGTACGTTGTGTCAACGGTGGGATTTCAGCATTCATCGATGGCAACGGACAGATTCGTGAGCCAGCAGAGATTCATGTCATGCAAGAACCATTTGATGGTCTGCGTGTTCAGTTGCAACGGGCAGATGGCATGCGAGATCCTGATACTGGCGCTTGGCGACGTCAATTCTCAGGTATTATCTTCGGCCAAGCACCACTCGATCCCAGAGAGTCACTCTACGTGCGATTCGGCGATTGGTTCGCACAATTGTGCCTGCTGGCGACGGTGATCTTAATTGGCTTGTCAGCCGTCCGTCCTCAGTCACTTTGAATCGCAATTGATGCCCGACACGTGCGCCACGACGACATGTGTGTGGTACCTGTGTCCCTTCTCGCAGCGACGCCTGAAACGAGCGACTTCGCCAGCGTGAAGCAACGAATCGAAGATCGGTCATCGGCTGGAGAAGTCTCCACACGGGACCCACAGCATGTGCGCATTGAGCACGGTCAGAAGGCCGGGTGGCTTGCTCCGATTGCCCTGGACTGCAGTGCTGAGACGTGGTTGGATTTCGTGAATAACTTCCGGAAACGCTTTCGGAACGAGGCTCGCCTTCCAAAAACTCGCCAGAATTTCCGCACCACCCGCCGCGCATCCCGATCCTCACAAGGCTTTCTGAGGGAAGAAGCGGAAGAATATAGACGCAAGCTACTGGGCATTTTTGGACTTACAACATCTCGGTGGATAGCACTCTAATCTCCGAAAATGATACCATCCACAATGAGCCGCTTGGAGTCCGGCCGGACATGGTGGCCGGTGCGATCCTGGCAGCCGATTCGATGGGGCGGGCTTGGAAGAAAGATCACTCTGGTCAGTAGAACTACGAACGACGAACCAACATGAATACCACATTGACTGAAGCAGACATGATTCGCCTTTGGGAACTGCATACCCAACTCGAATTCGCCACGAAGGATGCTGCAGCGACGGTCGCCACGATGTCGCTGAATAATTATGTAAACCACGTTCCGGTGATGACTGGGGGCTGTGGCCATGACGAGGTGAGCGAGTTTTACGGTCAACATTTCATTCCGAAGATGCCCGCCAACACCACGCTGCGTCTGCTTGCCCGAACGGTTGGCAAAGACCGGCTGATTGACGAATTTGTGTTTTCTTTCATTCATGACATTGTCATGGACTGGATGCTGCCAGGGATTCCGCCGACGCACCGGAAG
>Ga0209553_1000115_pt1 | contig 37721 bp, 35 predicted proteins | sample LauGreFBDMM110DN_2_FD_188217 | JGI IMG/M metagenome (GOLD analysis project Ga0209553, IMG submission 188217) | Freshwater lake microbial communities from Lake Michigan, USA - Fa13.BD.MM110.DN (SPAdes) (version 2) | ecosystem: Environmental > Aquatic > Freshwater > Lake | place: Lake Michigan...
GGATCCTTGGGCTCGCGCTACTGATTCTGATGCTTGAGTGGTGGGTCTATCAGCGCCGCATCGTGTAGTGCGCGGAATCTGCACACGACTTGCGCGCGCGAAGTCTCCTACACTGCGACGCAGAGGTATCTTTTCCCGTCACCCACAGCTATGAGCACACCCGCAACTCCATCCCTCGACCGTATCGCACAGTTTGAAAAAATGGCGGCTGCCGATCCATCCAATGAGATGGCGCACTTCAGTCTCGGCACCGCCTATCTGAATGCCGGACGCGCGGCTGAAGCGGCGGTTGCGTTTGAGCGTTGCGTTGCAGTCAATCGCGAGATGAGCAAGGCGTGGCAACTCGGTGGCGACGCAATGATCAAAGCAGGCTGGGAAGATCGCGCAGTGAAGTTCCTTGAAGAGGGATATGTGATCGCGAGTTCAAAGGGCGATCGCATGCCGCAGACTGCTATGGAGCAGTTGTTGGAGTCGATCGGTCGCAAGGCGCCCAAGATTGAGAGCGCGAATCAAGAAGCTGCTGAAGCGATTCGCGTATCCGGAGGATTTGTGTGTCGCCAGAGCGGTCGACCTGGCACGAAGATGGACTCGCCTCCGTTTCGCGGCAATGTCGGCGAGTGGATTCAAGCCAACATCTCGAAGGAAACATTCAGCGCGTGGATTGGTCAGGGAACGAAGGTGATCAATGAACTGCGTCTGGACTTCTCGCGTGACAAAGATGTCGAGACGTACGACTCGCACATGCGTGAATACCTCGGCATTGATGATGCCGTGATGCAGTCATTGAAGTGAGCGCGCGTACGCGTCGACGCAAGTGCGCATTATGCGTAGCCGAGTCGATCGAGATCCGCCTCATCAAGCCCGAAGTGGTGACCGACTTCGTGCAAAATCGTGATACGAATCTCCGCGCGGATCCGATCGCTGCCGCCCCATTCTTGACCCTCGTCGTCTTCCCATGCTTCCCAACCGCCCGCGAGGTCGAGGATGCCCATCCGAAAGAGATGAATGGTTTCAAGCCCCTCCGCGTCACTCACGCTGCGTTCGGTGAGCGGCACGCCGGAGTGAAGGCCGCACAGAATGTCTTCAGGGTCATCAAGATCAATGCCTAACTCAGCAGCGAGTTCTTCGGAGGGATGATCTTCGAGAATGATCGGTGCTTCTTCGAGCATCGCATGCACAGCGGCGGGGAGCTGTGAGAACACTTCATCGAAGAGTTTGTCGAAGCGCTCACGCTCCTTTCGACTCATGCCGCGCGGGTGAGTCAATCCTTCACCTTGCCGATGAGTTCTTGGATGTTCGAACACCCTTGCGCTTTCGTCCATCGAGCGAGTCCATCAACCACGCGCAGCGGTGAACGAGGGTCGATGTAGAGTGCGGTTCCCATGCCGACAAGCGTTGCGCCTGCGAGGATGAACTCTGCAGCATCTTCCCAGCGACTCACACCGCCAAGTCCGATGATCGGCTTCTTCGCATCGCGCGCAACCTTGGAATACACGTCGTAAATCATGCGCACGATGATTGGATGAATACCAGCGCCGGAGTATCCACCGCGCTTGTTCGAAAGTCGGAACGAGCGCGTTTGTACATCGATCGCCATCGCCGTAAACGTATTCGCGACCGTGAGTGCATCCGCGCCTGCATCGATCGCCGCATCTGCCATCTTCACGATGTCAGGCGCATTGGGCGAGAGTTTCACGATGAGCGGCTTGTGCGTTACGACGGGGCGCACTTCATGGAGCAGCGATCGCAGCGCGTCTGGATGTTCAGCAAACTGCAAGCCGTCGCTCGTGTTCGGGCAACTCACGTTGAGCTCGATCGCATCAATGGAACTGTTGATGTCGAACGCTTGCGCAACGGTGGCGTACTCCTGCACGCTGTGGCCAGCGACACTGCCAAAGAGTTTGCAGCCGATCTCCGCGCGCGACGTGAGTTTCTGTGCTTGAAACACAGCGAGCCCGACATTCGTAAGTCCGATCGCATTCAACATCCCCGCAGAACTATCGATGATGCGCATCGGTGCATTGCCTTCACGCGGCTCGCAGGTGATTGACTTCGCAACCACCGCACCAATGCGCGAAAGATCGAACGCATCGTTCAATTCGGGACCATAGCCCGCAGTACCCGCCGCAAGAGCGACAGGGTTTGCGAGCGAGAGTCCGCAGAAATTCAAACTGAGCGCGGTCGATGCATGCATCAGACGCGAGTGTAGAGCAGATTCGCAAGCATCATGATTCGACCGTGTTCAACCATGATTCAACCATGATTCAACCATGATTCAAACATGATTCAATCTTGATCGGCTCACGTTCTCGTGGGGATCTCGCTTAGTTGCAAGGTCCCCAGTTGCCCAACAGCGTCGCCAAGTCAGCAGCATCCGTGACACCGTTGCCATCGACATCACCGCCAGCAAGTCCCCATGCACCCAAGAGTGCCGAGATGTCAGCCGCATCGACGGTACCACTGCTATCAAGGTCGCCCGCGCAGATTGCCTGCGTGCACTCGATCACGGAGATTGTGAGGTCGTCGATGCCGGCTTCAGTGAGTGAGTTGTTGGGGTTGTCAGTGACGAAGAAGCGGAGCTTCATCGTTGAGGTGAGTGGGAGGAAGGAATCTAAGTTGTAGGTCTTCGTCAGCCAACCACTGCCTTGGCTGCCAATGCTCGCCATGACGATCCATGTTGCGCCGTTGTCGTTCGAGAGATCCACGCGCAAGTAGTCTTGCTGTAATGGAGTTGTGGTCGCATCATCACAGTAGAACCATGCAGCGAACGAGACGCGCGCAGCAACGAATCCCGCGAGGTCGTAGGCGGGTGTGGAGAGTGTCACCGGACCACCATCAAGGTCCTGTGCGCCTGCAAGCCCGCCAGCGACTCCGAGTCCGGTGATCCAGGCTTTCGTGCCCTTCGCCGTCGCATCAGTTGCTGGTGCTGTCTGCACGCCGCCGCTCACCGCGCCTACAGGCACGACAGCGACCCACGCGCCCGCAGTCGCGCTTGCATCGGTTGTGGTGCTCCAGCCAGCGACGCTTCCCTCGATTGCATCGGCGTACGCGATGTACTCGCCTGTTTGCACAGGGACTGTGTAAGACGTTGTTGGAGCTGTTGCAGGATCGTTGTAGAAGGCGCCGCCGGTGTATTGCCCTGTCACGTAGTAGCGGAGCTCTTGTCCACAGTTCACAGCCGGAAGCGTTGCGCTGAAGTTGTTGCCGCCAGTTGGAGTGAGCAATCGCGGAGTCCACGCAGAATGATCGATGGAGTACATCAACTTCGGAGTTCCTGCCACGATTGAACCGCCGCCGAGAATGGAGATCGTCACTGGGAACGAAACTTCAGTCGCAGGAGCAATTGTTGCGGGGCGGCCGCTCGGGTAGCTGAATGTGAGCCCAATGGGTGGGCTGTTCATCCACACTTCGATGCCCGCGCATTTTCCGATGACGACGTCTGGCCACGTGTCGCCGTTGATATCGAATGTTGCGAAGTCAAACACTGCGGATGCCGACGCGTACGGAATAATCTCGCCAATCTCATCAAGCAGCGTTGGAAGCGTTCCCGTGTTGCGATAGATGTGCGACCGCCGACCAGTGGAAGGGCAGAAGGCTGGAAGATCTGCATCGACGTCGGTGATGAGCACGTCGAGCTTGCCATCTTTGTCAAGATCGATGACGCGCGTTTGATTGCCGAACTCCGCGGCGCTGTCCGCGATCGTGTAGCTGATCCAGTTCGCGAGACCATCGGCTCCGTTGCCTTGATTGATGAGGAACTTGTCTTGACCGTCGTCAACGACGACAAGATCGATACGACCATCGTTGTTGAGATCGCCGACATCGATTTCATACGGTGCCACAGCGCTCACGCTGTCAGGGCCGATGAAAGAATTGCCAAGATTTGCTGGGTTTGCATAGAAAATCGCAACATCCTGTCCGCCCGTCAGTGTGTTCACACGCACGATGTCAAGGTGACCATCGCCGTTGAAATCTGCGGTGTCCACCGCGTTACCGAATCCAGCGGCGAGTTGCGCTGCAGTGAATCGCGTCGTCGTGCTGTCGACGAAGTAACCAGGATTTGCTGCGCCCTGATTCACGAGAAACTTATTTTGGAAGTCGTTCACTGCGTTCTCGGCAGGCGACTGCTGGCACTCGCCCGCGTCGATCGTGTCGCCGTCCATGTTGAGATCGATGCAGTTCGTGCCGCTTGTCTCAGGCGTGTCGTAATCGGTGAAGAAGAGATCGGCGTAGCCATCGCCTGTGTAATCGGCGGCAACGAACTCGCAGAAGCGGGGGTTCGCTGTTGCGCCACCAGCTGCAAAGAGTTGCGGGATACGCGCGTCTTCAAAGCGGAAGCCGAGCCAGTTGCCACTCGCGTCATCGCCGAGATTCATGTAGACGCGTGGTTGGCCCAACAGCGTGCTGACGGAGTCGGACATCGTTGTCGCGGTGACAAGGTCCTTCCATCCATCGTTGTTGACATCGATTGCTTTCACGTCGCGATCGTTGACCGGATCGCGCATGCCTTGACTGCCTGCGGTATCGGCAGCGGTGCCGTATTCCGTCGTGCGATCGACAAGCACGCCGCCTTCATTCATGAGCAGTATGTCTGGGAAGCCGCCCTGAATCGATCCAGGAAATTTTCGCATGCACACGAGATCGATGTCGCCGTCCTGATCAAAGTCTGCGTATTCGAAGTCCTTCTCAAGGTTGTCGTTCACCACAAGCGATGGCGGCGCGATGAGTCTCGTGGAGGTTTGATTGACAAACGAGGTCTGCCACTGTGCGCTCGCGCTTGAAACAACCAACGCGGAGAGAGCCAAAGCGGAAACTGGGGCGAGAATCGTGGTGCGCATGGAGTAATCCAAGGGGAGCTAAATTTCTGACGAAGGAGCTGAAGCTAAGGATTTCGAACAGAGACGGTAAGACGAAAGATCCTGAAACTAAGCGCAGTTGCCCCACGCATTGAGGAGAACAGCAAGATCCGCCGCATCGGTGTTGCCATCAGCGTTGAGATCGCCGCCTGCGCCACCCCAGCCGTTGAGCAGCACTGAGAGATCGGCGGCATCCACAATGCCGTCATGGTTGAAATCTTCGACGCAGAGAGTGGGGCAGTTGTCGCCGCGACCGTCGCCATTCGTGTCGGGCATGGTCCCCGCAAAGATGTCGACGAGATCTGCGATGCCGTTGCCGTTGCAATCGCGCGTGGCATCTTGAAAGTTTTCGATAGCTTGGACGAAGTACGTCGCGTCGATCGAGTTGATCACGCCGTTGACATCGATATCGCCGATGGCAGTTGCAAGGTTGGGATTCGCTGCAGCGCCCGCGTAGCTTCGCAAGATCGTGAAGTCTTCGAGATCACGCACGCCGTCACCGTCGAAGTCGAACTCCGCGCGACCGAGTGAATCGAGGAACGCGATGAGCGATGTCTTGTCGCCAGCAGAGAGCGCGTCAAATGCGAGCGCACTTGCGGCGGATTCACCGAAAGGACCGTGTGCATTGATCGCAACTGTCACGCGATCCGCAAAGGGCCCGCCTGCAGCTAAACCATTGTGCAACATTGGATCGCGCGAGCGGAGATTCCAAAGTGTCGGTGTCCGGATCTCTTGCTCACTTGCATCGCCTTGACGCACGCCATCACCGAGCATTCCCATGTCGTGCAAGAGGAAATCGGAGTACGGACGAATCGTCTTGTTTCGTAGCGCTGATTCAAGACCCTTCGTATTTGCGGTGGTCCAACTTGCGATGTGGCAACTCGCGCAACCAACGGCGTTGAAGATCACTTCGCCAGCCATACCAGTCTTGGGAGTTTGCGGCGGCGGTCCGAGATAGCGTTGAAAATCAGTGACACGATCGATGAAGTGCTTGCCACTTGCATCCGCAGAGTCTTCGGGGTCAGCGATAGTGTCGCACTGGCTGAGCAGCACATAATCGCCATTGGGCGCGTTCTCGGTTGGGACCAGTCGATTCGTGAGACCCATCTCATTCAAACTTGCATCGCCGCTGAAGGTGAGCACTGTCGCAACTTGCGCTTTCCATCCAAAGCGTCCTGCGCGAAGTGGGGAGCCCGCGGTCGATTCAAGTGGCAGCACCCAATGCACAGCGCCGCTGATGCCGTCTCCGTTTTCATCGAGTGGATCTGCATTCGCGTTGATGCTCGCATCTGGAATCGCTTCGATCATGCCAAACGCCATGGAAGAATTCGTCATGCGCGTGGCGGTGACGGTTGCTTCAGGCGGAATGACTTCGCGGCATGCTGAAGAGATCGCTTCCGCTTGCAGGAGCGACCCGCCGAACTCTGGAGCATCGATGAAAGTGCCCTTGTCGTCCATGCCGAAACGGGTCACGGCAATTGCGCCCCAGCCGCCGAGTGGATTGGAGTGGCAACTCATGCAGCCGCCCTTGTTGAAGGCTGGGCCCAGTCCCGTCGCGATTGTCAGTGGCGTTTGGTAAGAAATCGCGCCAGCGTTAAATGCGTCGAGTTGCAAATCGCTCAAACCGAGCAGCGGCGCGCCTGCCTTCGGTTGAAGCACCGGACCACCTGCCAACGCGAGGCTGGAAAGGAGTGGAAGAGCGCAAGCTATGGAAACTCGAATGTGGGACATATAGACTCAATGAAACGAGCGGGTTAAGACGGAGTTCATCGGAACATGCATCGAGCCAGTACAGAGCTTGCGCGTCTCAATGTTATTCGCCCTTTAGCCAAGTGGAAATAAGAGTCATGTGAATTCGCAAACTTTGTCAATTTGCGGACTTGGATTCGAGATCTCCGATGATGCAAGTGCGCCGTGTTGAAGGTTGTTCGCGTTTGCGTCATGTCCAGAACTTCTATACTCAATTCAATGGCGCTTCACTCTAAAGCCACTCCTGTCCGCGTTGGTTGTTACGCGGCTGCAGCATTGTTCCTCGCGGGAAGTGTATTTGTGTGGGGTTTGAAGGTTGAGATGGGTCAGCCTCCGAAAACGAGCGCGCTGGATTACGCGAGCCTGACCGAAGAAACCTCTCGCGAGGAAGAGGTGCCTGCCCTTGAAGTGCCCGAAGGATCTCGCGTGCTTCCACTTGAAAATTTCCCCGATGACCCGCGTCTTGATTCCGTCGGCCGCATGCTGCAGTCTGGGCAATACGGCGCTGCGGAACTTACTTGCATGACCGTGCTGAAGGAACGAGCAGGGATGGGGCGTGCAGAGTTCTTGCTTGCGCTCGCGATCACAAAGCAAAAACGGTACGAAGAAGCGAAGGTTCACTTCTTGCGTTCGCTCGCGACCGAGCAGAAATTCATCGAACGCCCACATACCCCGCATTTTCTTGGCTGGTGTCACTATCACCTCGGCGAAATGGATGACGCGCAGCGACGGTTTGAAGAGCACCTTGTTGCCGTGCCGAACGAACCAGACTCGACGTTTGGGCTTGCTGTCGTCGCGATTGCTCAAGATCGAACGGATGACGCATCTCGATTGCTCCACGCAGCATTCATCGCGTTTGGCAAGGACAAGCCGCGCGATCAAGCGCGAGTGCTGGTGCGACAGAGCGATCTTGCAATGCGCGCAGACGACCCCACGAAAGCCGAAGAGATTCTCGCACAAGCTGCCACGCTCGCGCCGACGTTTCCAGAAATTTGGGCGAAGACCGCGCGTGTGAAAGATCGACTTGGGAAGACTGCGCAAGCGGAGATCGCGCGCGAGAACGAACGCAAAACGCGGGAAGCACTCACAGCAGCCGCGGAGGGGAACTCATGATGTTTTACGCAATTGCATTGCTGTCAGCGATTGCGCTCGGCGATGACACGACGATGCACTTCACCGATGTCTCACAAGCAAGCGGACTCGGAACCACGGTGCCAACAACAGGCAACACGAAACCGACAGAGATCCTCGAAACAAAAGGGACTGGCCTTGCGCTGATCGATCTCGAAGGCGACGGTGATCTTGATCTCGTGCTCCCGAACGGCGCAACGCTCGCCGACACAGAACACGGACCTGGTGCGCGGGTGTTTCGCAATGAGGGTGGACTTGTTTTTACTGATTTTACCGAGGAATCAGGGCTAAAACACACGCGATGGAGCTTCGGTTCTACCGTCGGCGATGTCGATGCAGATGGCGATGACGACTTGTTCATCGCGTGTTTCGGCGCTGATGCATTGTGGATCAACGATGGTGCGGGCCACTTCAGCGACGGCACAGCGCGAGCGAGTGTTGCGGATACTGGTTGGAGTACGAGCGCAGCGTTTGCGGATCTCGATCAGGATGGTGATCTCGATCTTTACGTGACGAAGTATGTCGACTTCGATCCGCTACGTCCGTTAGCTCGCGCGAACTTCAAGGGAGTTGAAGTGATGGGTGGTCCCAACGGGTATGGCGCCACGCCGGATGCGCTGTTTGAAAACCTTGGTGATGGTGTTTTCGTTGATCGTTCCGCGGCATCGCAGATTCTCGCCGCGCGCGCAGCGTACGGGCTCAATCTCGCGATCCTCGATTTCACGGGCGACGGGAAGCCCGACATCTTCGTGGGCAACGATTCTCAATCCAACTACCTGTTCAAAGAAAAGGCACCACTGCAGTTTATCGAGGATGGATTGCGCAGCGGCATCGCGCTCAATGGTGAAGGGATCGCGCAAGCAACGATGGGTATTGCCATCGCGGATGTGGATGGCAATGGAAGGCCAGACATCTTCACCTCCAACTTCTCGAGCGATGTGAACACGCTGCACCTCAACCTCGATGGATCGAACTTCGATGACCGTTCAAATCAGTTCGGGGTTGCGTCTCCGAGTCGACCCCTCGTCGGTTGGGCGAGCGGGTTCTACGACTTCGATAACGATGGCGATGAAGATCTTCTTACGGTGAACGGTCACACCTATCCGCAGGCATCAAAGGCTTTGACGGACAGCGAGTTCCTGCAACCACCGTTACTGATGGAGCGTCGCGGCGCGCGTTTCGAACGTGTCGCAAACGCTGGAGCACTGCCAGGCGATGCGCGCGTTGATCGCACTGCAGTGTTCGCAGATCTGGATCAAGACGGAGACATCGATGTGATCGTTGGCGGCATTGGTCACGCTCTTCGTGTGTATCGCAACGATTGCATTTCACCCACGACACCCGCAAAGAACTGGATCGAAGTGATTCCTAGAGACTTGCGTAAGGGCATTGGAAATCGTCACGCAGTCGGAGCGCTGATCACGGCTCGCGCGAGTTTGCTCGAAGCCAGCGAACCAACCATATTGACGCAACGCCGTTGGATCTGGGGCGGTGGACCGTACATGTCGAACAACGCACCTGAAGTGCATTTCGGTTTCCCCGCTAATGTGCAACAAGTCGATCTCGAACTGCGCTGGCCCGATGGTGTGATCGAAACAAAGAAGGCAGTCCCGCTCGGGCAACGCCTTCGCTGGACTCGTATGGATTCGATTTGATCAGAGCGTAATTTCGACGATCAAGTAACGCCGTTCGCCACGCGGAAGATCGACGCGAACAGTTTCGCCTAGACGCGCACTCATGAGCGCGCTGCCGATGGGGCTTGTAGAAGTGACTTCGATGTAGTCCATATCGAAGCGACCACTCGACAGTCCAACCAGCCGATACAAGTCTTCCTCGCCTGACACAACATCGCGGAGTTTCACGGTTGAACCAACGAACACGACGTCTTGCGGAAGGTCAGTTCCATCAGCAACCTGCGCACTCGCGAGTCGCTTCTCGATTTCCTTCGACTTTGCCTCGTTCATCGCTTTGTCTTCACGCGCTGCGTGATACTCCGAGTTCTCGCGGAGATCGCCCATTGCACGTGCTTCACTAATGCGTTGCACTAATGCCCTGTCGGTAGCACGGAGCTCGGCGAGGGTGCGCTCTAACTGCGCTTTTTCATCTGCGGTGATGAAGTCCATAGAGTCAAAATCCAAAAGGTCGAGGAGAGGTCCAGAACAACCCGAAAGGGTAAACAGGTGAGAATGAGGAACGCGGGTGAAGGCCTCTTGAGGAGAACCAACCCGCGTCGTGCCCAAAGTCTACTCTACTTTTTCAGAAGTGGAAATGGGTAGGGGCATGATCTTGGAAGTTGCCTCTAGACGGCGCACGCGTATTATGAGCGCGACACCAAGTGCGCAAGCGGTCATTAGACCAGCACCGAATAGTGCCTGTTTCGTATCGCTCACGAGTTGCTCGGCAGGTTGCCCAGGATCCGCGCGTGCAATTCTGTAAATCAGTTGGGGGCTCGGCAGGCTTGGAGTGAATGCTCCAACGCGCAGACTCATAGACGTATCCGGCATTGGTACCAACGCCAGCATGATGAGCAGCAGCATCCATCCCGTACGAACAAGGACTCGCGGAGATGCCATGCACAGTGAGAGCAACGCCATCGTCGCAGCTAGCAGTGCGAAAATCGCGAGGTCGAGCAGCGCAGTTCGCTCGATGCTCCAGAGCGTGAGTAGTCGACTTGGCCAGAGCACAAGTTGAATGACCGCCCCAATCACGATCGCGTCGAAGAATGATTGGCGCAGTGGTGCAAGCGGGGGACCACTCAGGCGCAACAGCGGCCACCCGATCGCGATGCCGAGCGCGATGAGTAAGAAGAACAGTTGAATCGATGGGCCGTAGCTTGCGGCTTGTGGTTGGATCGGTGGGCGAAAGCCCAATAAGACGCCCCACGACGCGAAGATCCATGCACATGTGAGAAGCAAGAGTCCTCGAGGCACGCGCACTTGCAACGCACCCGAGGTTGTCACTCGCGAGCACCGCCCGCAAGCGTCACAAGGTCGCCGCGAAGATCCATCACTTGACCGACGCCACTATCGATGCGGCCGTAGCGCGTATAGAAATGATCGATGTACCCCAGCTTGGTTTCAGGCACAACTTCAGCAGCGTCATGATCATCTGGAGGCAATCCCCAGACAACGGTGCCACCGCCAGCTGCGACGATCGAGAGCATGCGCTCATCGGTGAAGTGACTGACGTCGATCGCGCTCACTTGATGGAACCATTTCTTGTTCGCGAGATACTTCGCGAGTTCAAGTCCTGCCATCACATCGCCGCCCTTCCACTGCGTGCCCACTTGCTCAGGCGCGGCCCAGCGAGTGCCCACGATGGATGGATAGTGTGGTGTTGCTGGACGCGTGCCCGCGGCCCAAGTCATGCCGAGGCGACGGCCGGATGTGTCAACAAGGTATTCCGTATCTGCCGCGCGGACCATCGCGAATGGCGTGGTAAACGTTGCGTCAACATACAGCGCGCCGCTTGCAAGCAATTGCACTTGTCGCACATCAATGAACCACCCGCTCTCTTTCAGCGTCACGGCTGCGAGTGAGAGTCGTTTGGGATCGAATGGGCTCATCTCACCGACGGCGACATTGACACTTGCGGCGAGTTCCAATTGGCATCGCGCGTCAAACCAGAGTGGCGCGTTCGGGTACTCCAATTCGATGGATGTATTCGACGCGATTGCATCTTCGGCGAACCGAGCTTCAAGTGTTGGGATACTCCGCGCAACGACTGTGATAAGCGCACCGACCGCGAGAATCCATGCGAGCGGCAATAGCGTCGAACGCCATGCAGTGATGCGTTCTCGCCATGCGTCGATACGGTTTGCGAACACGCCAGATGAACGACCTGTGCGTGAGGACTTACTTGCGCTCTTCATGCAAAAACTCCGCTTCCTGATTCAGTGCATCACCGAAGCGTCTTTATCGGGAAATGGAGGCCGAAGCGTTGAATCTCGCGCGTTCGAGAAGCGTCGCGCAGAGTTCGGGCATTTCGATACCGATCTCTCGCGCTGCTTTGGGCACGAGCGAATGCGTGGTCATGCCTGGCATCGTGTTGATTTCGAGGAACCATGCACCGCGCTCGTCCACGATGTAGTCGGCTCGCGCGAGGTCTCGGCAACCGATGGCCTCCCACGCAAGCATCGTGTATTTGCGCAGTGCTTCTGCGATTCCCGGCGGGAACACTGGGTTGAGGATGTACTGCGTGTCGTCGCGCAAGTACTTCGCTTCGTAGTCGTAGTACGCAGTTGCGGGAAGAATTTCGATGATCGGGAGGACTTTACCTTGCACGATGCCGACCGTGACTTCACGCCCCTTGATGAACGACTCCGCGAGTAATCGATCGCGTTTGCCCTCGAGTTCTTGCCGTGCCTGCAGGACTTCTTCGGCGGTGCGGCAGATGCGCAAGTCCACGCTCGAACCGTCGGCGGCTGGCTTGATGACGAGTGGGACTTCAAGGTCAATTGGTTCACCGCGAATGATTTCGCGACAACGAGGCGTGGGGACGCCAACAGCGGAAACACGCGCCTTCGTTGCAACCTTGTCCATTGCGAGTGCGGCCGCAATAGGCTCGCATCCCACATAGGGCACGCCGAGAGATTCAAGAATGACCTGCAGGGGACCGCCCTCACCGAAAGGCCCGTGTAAGACGGGGAAAATCACATCTGCGTCGTAGGCAGCGAGTTCGATTGCGGTAGGGCGATCAACCGTCACTTCGAGCACATCAAACTCGGGGCGCGAACGAAGTGCTTTCGCAACTTCTGTGCCGCTCATGATGCTGACTTCGCGTTCCGCGTCAGGTCCACCCATCAAGACGAGGACGCGGCAGGCGGAAGAACGCGGGAGAAACTTCGCGGTCATGATTCGATGTCCGTGCCCCAGAAAACAACTTCGCGCTCGAGTGTGATGCCATGCGCATCAAAGACGCGCGTCGTGATTTCTTCGACAAGTGCAGCAACATCGCTCGCGCGTGCGCCAGTCTTCTCAACGCTGATGAAGTTTCCGTGGACAGGAGACACCCACGCGGAACCTACGCGAAGTCCCTTGAGTCCTGCGATGTCGATGAGTTTGCCTGCACTCACGCGCGTGCCATCGTGGAGCAGCGGATTCTTGAACATGCAACCCGAAGAGTAATCGCTCATCGGCTGCGTCGTCTTCTTGTAGTTGTAGTATTCCTTGAGACGGGCGCGCACTTCGAGCGTCGTGCTCTCCTTCAATTCGAACACGCCCCACAAGATGATCCCCTCAGGAATATTCGTGTGGCGGTAGTCGAAGGACAGAGACTCGCGCAGGTAGATTCGCTCTGATCCATCGTGCTGTAACACGTTCACTGAATGCACCGCATCACCAATGGATCCGAACTTTCCGCCAGCATTCATGCGCAGCGCGCCACCGATGCTCGATGGAATACCTGCCATCTGCTCAAGACCAGCGAGTCCTCGACGCGCAAGCTCCGTGATGAGTTGCTCTGTCGCAGCGCCGCCCCATGCGCGCAATGCTTCCACGCGACCATACTGGTTGTACTCAACGCACTTGAACGCGGGTGCGTTGAGTCGAATGACAACGCCATCTACGCCAGAATCGGAAACCAACAGATTCGCGCCGCTTCCGAGCACACGCACCGGAATCTGATCGCGGTGGCAGCGCCGCATCAACATCGAGAGCGATGCAACATCATGAGGGGAGATGAGTACATCAGCTTTTCCCCCGATGCCGTACCACGTGAGTGGCGCAAGTTGCGCATCAGGAATTGCATCGACTTGAAGGTCGGCGTACAGGCTCGAAGGTGTTGCCACGGTCATTGTTGTATCACGCGCTGCGAACGTTCTTCACCCAATCAAGCGGCGCCTGGAGTTCCAACCCAAGAAATGTCTCGGCAATCTTGTAAACCGGACCAGCGCCCATCGTGACGACCAAGTCGCCGTCCTGGCAAATCGCTTCGAGTTCTCGGTTGATGGCCTCGAAGGGATGGTGATGGCGGGCATCGGTTCCAAGCTCGCGAAGTTTGTCGACGAGATCGCTGCTTGTCACGGTCTGCTTGTCGATCTCAGAATCACGCGAGAAGAAGATATCGGGGACGAGCACGATGTCGGCATTCGAAAAGCTCGACGCGAATTCAGCCATCAAGTGGCGCGTACGGCTCGCTTGATGTGGTTGAAACACGCAGATGAGTCGTCGTGGACGCTCGCTTGTGCGCAGTGCGCGTAGCGTTTTCTCGCACTCGGTGGGATGATGCGCGTAGTCATCGAACACGCGCACTTTGCCGCCGCTCTGAAGTGTGCGTGCGCCTTTGAAATGGCTGCGTCGATCGAGACCGCGGAATTCGCATAACGCTTCTGCGATCGCTTCCCAATCCGCGCCGAGCCAATGCGAGGTGATTGCAGCGGCCGCGCTATTGAGCGCGTTGTGATCGCCGGGCATCTGATTCGTCCACTGCGCGACCCAGATGCCGTCTTGCAGAATTCCCACGCGCTGCGCCTTCGCGTCGTAAACCACTTGAAAATCAGCGCTTGGCGAGAATCCCCATGTTGCGACTGCGCAGCCAAGATCAGAGCACACTTCGCGGCGATGCGCGCCTTCATGCGCAATGAGAAGCTTTCCGCCCTGATCACTCGAAGGGAGCAGCCCTGCAAATTCGCGGAACGACTGGATGATCGCTTCGAGATCGCGGTAGCAATCGAGGTGATCCGCTTCGACATTGTTGATGACTGCAATCGTCGGGCGATGCTGATGGAACGAGCGATTGAATTCGCACGCTTCGCAGACCATCACGCCAGGCGCGCCTTGCATCTTGCCGGTTGGAATCCGTGCAGCGCCATTGCGAGACCCGCCGCCGATTTGCTCGCAGGTCGCGCCGACAATCACGCTTGGATCAAGGCCGGTGCGAAGGAGGACCCACGCGGTCATCGCGGTGGTTGTGCTCTTGCCGTGCGTGCCTGCAATCGAGAGCGACGTGCACTGCTGCTGCGCGAGCCCAAGGACTTCCGCGTAGGTCATGGTGCGAATCGAGCGCTCGCTCGCTGCAAGTAGTTCGGGGTGATCGTGCTTGATCGCTGCGGAATACACGACTAGATCAAGATCATTCGGGAGGACGCTCATGCCGTCACCGACATGCGTGTGAATGCCGAGATTCTCAAGCCGTTCTAGTAACGGTGACCACGACTGGTCGCTTCCCATCACAGCAGCGCCGCGATTACGCAGCATCTGTGCGAGACCGGACATCCCAGATCCGCCGATTCCAATGAAGTGGATTCGCTTGCCTGCGAAGACCAAATCGTAGGGAGCATGCGCGTGGGGTCCGTTGGGCGACTCTGCGTTTCGTTGGGTCATATGGGTTCAGGGCGCGATGGGCGGTTGCGCTCTTCGTTTGAAAAGGGATCGCGTGGACGACTGCCTCAATCGGACACGTGCCAGTTGCTCCACACTCGAGCTTCTGGAACGCAATTAATCGGCATACAACTAGCTTCGGAGTGAAGATTCTTCACGCGGAATTCATGCTATTTTTTGGGGGACTTCCTTCGGGTTGAAGCGACCTTTTGAGAGGGTTGTTTTGACTTTGGACGAGATGTTTCCGGAGTCTCTCGAGCAGCGCGACTTGCACGGCCTTGTGTGCAAAATTCCTGGCAAATCGCGTCGTTTTCGCATTGCGCGCCCCGTGCTTTACACGCGCGACGACCGTGGAAGATCAAGAGGTGCGAGAGCATGCACCATTGCGAGCGGGGGAAGAGCGCCATCAAGTCGCGCTCGATCTGCACAGGCGTCGTGGCTCGCGAAAGACCAAGTCGCGCTGAGAGCCTGACGACGTGCGTGTCCACCACAACGCCAGCGGCGATGCCAAACGCATTGCCAAGCACGACGTTTGCAGTCTTCCTCGCGACGCCTCGGAGCTCGAGAAGGTGATCAATCTCGGCAGGAACTTCGCCTCCGTGCTTCTCGCAGAGGACGGTGCAGGTCGCATGAATCGCCTTCGCTTTTGCGCGGAAAAGTCCGATCGATCGGATGTGTGGCTCGATCAGCGCTGGAGTTGCGCGCGCGAAATCCGCAGCGACGGGAAACGCTTGGAAGAGCGCGGGAGTTGCGCGATTAACCGCAACGTCGGTGCATTGGGCACTCAAGATTGTCGCGAGAAGAAGTTGCAGCGGCGACTGGGCGTCAAGTTCACAGCGTGCATCGGGGTATTGAGCGCTGAGTGCGTCGAACAATTTCGCAGCGCGTTCTTTCGCAATAGCACTCTTCTTTGGAAGCGCGAAGGGAATGACAGGTTCCGCGCAATGCGCTTTCGCGGGAACAGGTGTCGTGTGGGCTGGCTTCCGTGCCATGGAGAATCTCAACTGCGTGAACCCAGCGCTATCGGCGTGAAACGCCTACAAAAGAGGGTGCATTTGACGTACCGTCGCGTCGTCGACGAAAGGGCGCAGAGGTAGCGCTCGTGACAACGATGACGAGAAGCGAAGCGAGCGTCGCAGTGCCAAGCGTCGTCGAATACGAGTGGTACTCATCCACTGTCACCTTCACGATGGCCGCAGCAGCGGCATCGCCACTTCGCGCAGTGGTTCGATATGCCTCCAACGACTCGTTGAACTTCGGCACCGACCAGAAAATCGAGATCACGCTCGCGCCTACCGCGATGCAGAGCGCGAGTCGCCCGATGCGTTGGCGCCCGAGGCTCGGCGAGATCGAAGTCGCGTTCTGCAGCAACACCATGATGAGAAAGACTGGAATGAGAATCCACTGCGCGCGCATCGTGAGATCAAAGACGCTCTGCGCGAGAAACCCCGCGATCAATGTGCGCCCGAGTTCCGGTTCTGCCGCGAGAAACCCTTCGTATCCTTCGAGGGAAAGCGACATTCCGCGTGCGGTTGGGAAGATTGCACTCGCCGCAAGTCCGCCACACAACGCGACAGCAAACCATGCGGTGAGTGCGAGCCAGTACCCAATATCAATGATGCGCGTCACAGCCTTTGGATGATACGCGAGTTCTTGCGCTCCTCGTACACTCTCATCCTTCATGCACACGGATCAGCGTCCACCACTTGCTGCGACAATTTCACCGCTGAAGTTGCCACCGAGGGAAGCGCTTGCGTGGGTCTCGAGCATCGGCATTCGAGGCGTTGCTGTGTCCGCGACCGATCCGCGGACCCGACCTCGTGACTTCGATCGCAGCGCGCGCCGAGACCTTGTCGCAGTGATGCAGCGCTTTGAACTTCGTTGCGCGTGTATCGATTGTTTCGTGCCGAGCGCGCATTTTCTCGATCCCGCACACGTGGATCGTGTAACCGCGGCGGCCGTCGATGCAATTGAACTTGCCGCGGAAATCGCGTCGATCGAAGGGCATGTTGGCGGCGGAATCGTGGTGCTTTCAGCGCCAGCCAAGCCCGAAGGCGTTGCGTGTTTCGCGATCGATGCGATTCGAGCGAGTGCGGAGCATCATGGTGTGTGCGTTGCGATTCCTGCGACGGATCCAGCAAGCATCGCAAGCCCATTCTTCGTCGCACTCGATCCTGCGCAGATTCTCGCGAACAGCGGCGATCCGCAAACTGTTGCGCTCGCCGCAAATGGCCGCATCGGTGCCGTTCGCATCGTCGATCTTCTCCGCAGCGGTTCGCGCGGTCCGATTCACGAGCCGCAAGAGTCGCAACTGGATTGCAGGGGCTTCGTCATTGGCTGTCGAGCCGCCGGATTTGCAGGCGATTTTGTGGTGGATTTGCGCCAGTGGATCGAACCTGAACGCGGTTTGCTCGCGACGCTGCAACGCTGGCGCACGGAGGTCGACGCATGAATGCACGAGTTCCCTTTCGCGTGGGTATTGATCTCATTGAAATCGCGCGAATCGAAAAATTGCTCAATGAGCATGGTGAACGATTCGCCGAGCGTGTCTACACCGAAAGTGAGCGTGCGTATTGTGACGCTGGCGGTCTGCAGCGAAGTGCGCGCTACGCCGCACGATTTGCCGTGAAAGAGGCGGTTCTCAAAGCACTCGGCACAGGAATGACCATCGGTTTCGCGTGGACGGACGTGGAGACCATTCGCGCCGCCAACGGTGAACCAAGTATTGCGCTGCACGGCGGAGCGCGAGCACACGCGGAAACCCTCGGCATCGCAGGTTGGAGCGTGAGCCTCACGCACGCACGCGAACTCGCTGGCGCGACGGTCGCATGTTGGACCGCGCTCTAACCGTCCCTCAATCTCCCATCCAAGCCCCAATCACCGCATCTACGGGCAGATATACACACAAAACCATACACATCTGCCCGTAGAGGGGATGATGGCGGGAGAGACTTTTTGCAACGGGCACACGTACTGCGATTGAAGAACGCCGTACACTTCGATGCATGGCTCGCAACAAATCTCCAGCGCTGTATGAGCTCTACGGCAGCGTGCCTACACGAACTGCTGCCCATCCTCGACGCGAACTTCGCGTCGCTCCGTGGGCCCCGATGGCGCTCATCGCGGTTGCAGCACTGTTGTTCGTGGGAGCATTTCTGCTCGGCGTCAGTCGCGGCGAACGCGTCGGTCGAGCCGAAGCGCAAGCCGAGCGCGATGAACTTCTCTCGAGGGTTGATCAGTCGGGGGGTGGATTTGTGAGCTCGCCGCAGCAAGCGAGCGCGAATGAGGGATCGTCGGAACAGCCAGGCGGCACTGCCGCCACCAGCGCAGGCTCAACGGGAAGCAATCGTTATCCTCCCGTTGACCCTGAACTCGATCCTCGCGAAGTCGGCAAGCTTTATCTGACTGTCTGCACTGTGCCCACTGAGAACGCGCCGAAGGTTGCTAATTTCCTTCGTGAACAGGGGCTTGAAGCATTCGTCGTTCCATGCAATACTGCTCGGTCCCGCGAAGTGATCGTCTTACCCGGTTTTTCCGACCGAGGCGACTCTGGAGCAATCGAGAGACTGAAGGATCGAGTTCGAACAGTCGGACTCATCTGGAAGCAAACGACGCGGGATACTCGAGGCTTCAGCGACTGTTACGCGAAGCCGTTCTCTGGTCGCTCGTAATGCGACAGTGATTGAGTGTTCTGTTTGCAACCGTCCGTTGAAATTTTTTGAGTTTAGCTATGAGCATCCACAGCAGCCTGAAGACTAAGTCCGGCAACCTCGCCTCTCACCGCGGCGTGTTCACACGCGAAGAGCGCATCTCGAAGTTGACCGAAGCCGAAAAGTTTGGCGCAGGCAAGAGCCCACTTGGACTTCCAAAGGTCCTGAGTGTGAAGCTCGGTGGCGCCAAGAAGGAGAAGGCCGCCGTTGATGGCGCCGCAGCTCCAGCAGCAGCCGGAGGCAAGAAGGCTGCAGCGAAGCCAGCAGCGAAGGCAGCAGCGAAGAAGTAATTTCGGTCCTGCTTCCAGTATGAAATTTTCAACGACCTCCGTGCACTCACGGAGGTCGTTGTGTTGTTGAGCGGTGTACGCTTCACACGAACGCACACCATGACAGTCACCGAACCACACACAGCAACCACAAAGCTCGACGTCGCATCTCTTCTGTCTCGGCGCGCGAACGCGATCGACGCGAGTGGCATCCGCAAAGTGTTCGACCTCGCAGCGCACTTGAAGAATCCGATCAACCTCTCAATCGGTCAGCCAGACTTTCCCGTGCCGCAGGTGATCAAGGATGCTGCAATTGCCGCGATTCAAGGCGATAAGAACGGCTACACGCCGACACAAGGTTGTCCCGAGTTACTGCAAGCGATTTGGACTCGCCTTGAGCACGAGTTCCAGTGGCAGCGTGAACCGCAGCATGGACTCAGTGTGATTGCGACAAGTGGCACGAGCGGTGGATTGCTGCTCGCGTTGCTCTGCCTTCTCGATGAAGGCGATGAAGCGATCATTCCCGATCCATACTTTGTGATGTACCCAGCGATGGGACCACTCACTACAGGCAAGATGGTCGCAGTTGATACCTATCCCGATTTCCGTCTCACTGCAGCACGCATCGAACGTCACATCACGCCGCGCACGAAGGTTGTGTTGCTGAATAGTCCTGGCAACCCCACAGGTGTCGTGCTCAACCAACAAGAGATCAGCGACATTGTCGATCTCTGTCGCGCGAAGAACATCCTCATTATGTCTGATGAGATCTACGACGAGTTCACATTCGCCGAAGCACGCGAAGGTGGACGATTCCCTTCACCCGCATCTTTCACGCGCGATTGTTTACTTGTGCGCGGATTCGGAAAAACCTACGGCTGCACAGGTTGGCGATTGGGCTACGTCGCAGGGCCACACGAACTCGTGCAAGCGATGGCTCGATTGCAACAATTCAGCTACGTCTGCCCACCAAGCATGGCGCAATACGGCGTTGCAAAAGCATTCGATGTCGACATGCAACCGTGGGTTGATCGCTTCGAGAAGCGCCGCGACATGATGCTCGATGCATTCAAGGGAATCGCCGAAGTGACACGACCAGGCGGCGCCTTCTACGGCTTCGTCGAAGTACCAAAGCATCTCGGTCTCACCGGTACAGCATTCGTCGAGAAGGCAATCGCGAACAATGTGCTCATCATCCCCGGCAAAGTCTTCAGCGCACGCGACACGCACTTCCGACTTTCATTCGCACAAAAAGATGAAGTGCTCGCTGAAGGCCTCGGCATTCTGCGCAGCTTGATGGTTTGATTCTGTGCCCGATGCAAACCAAACCGCCGCTTGGATTGTGGTCCAAAGCGGCAGCGGGTGGATGGCTAGGTTTCAACTTGAGTTCGCGCGAAGGAGCGCTCGATCAAGGTGTGGGAGTTCGCGAGGGATAAACCCCTCTTTGATCTCGCACGCATCTCCTATCCGTTGGAAACGCGTGCGAGTTCACTCCTCGCGTGCGTTTGTTTATTTTTGGCATGAATCGTGAGGGGTCTATGCGGGATGGTGCGAGAACTTATTTTGTCGTGCATCTGCGGCTGACCTCCCGAGGGCAAAAAGAACGCCGCCTCACGGATGCGAGGCGGCGTGCATGAACGGTCGTGGGACGGTCGAACTTACTTCTTGCCGTCTTCGTTGCCGCTGAACTTCACAGTGTTGCCTGGCGCGCCGACGGTTTCCTTTGGTGCTGGACGAACCTTTTCGGAGTCGATTGCCGTGACGGATCCTGAGTCAGGACCGCCGCAAGAGGCGAGGAGGAGGGCAACAGCGATCGTGGCGCTGGCAGTGAGAATCTTCTTCATAGTGAGCTCCTTATTCGTACGTTCTATTCGTGAGTACTGGGCGAGAAGTTGCTCCGAGTTCCACGACGACCGTGAGATGCTCGGAATGTTTCTGAGGGTTGGAAGCGGGCAACTTCGACCGATTCCGACAACAGACCTGAAAAGGTATTTGACGATTTTTTGAGCGATTGGTCAAGGCGAGAGTGCGCCAACGGTGGATCAGGGAAGCACGAGGGTCGCAGGAACCGCTTTCGGGGCAAGCCAACGCCACTGCGTGTGGTAGTGACCATCGTTGTCGGCGATCCCGAGATTGATCCGCAGCGGTCGATCTGTCGGCAGGAGGTTCGGTGGAAGAGTCAGCCGCAGCGTCCAGTTTCCAAGCATCGGATCCAGAATCGGCATCGGTGCGCCGGATGCAACGAGTTTGTCGTCCTTCAGTTCTTGTAACGAGATTTGACCTCCCGAAATCGGCACGCACACGAACGTTCGCTTCTCCTTTCCCGCGCCGAGCTCGAGCCGAACTACATCTTGCGCCGGATCGCTGAACGCTTTCGCGCCGGATGCGATCGGTCCATCCGTAGACAAAAGATCATCAGGAACAGCGAGATTGATCGTGACGTTGCCGTTGGTGTCGATCTCGAACTGTGCACTCGCGTTCGCTTCAGGCTCGTCGTACTCCGAGAATTCCCACGCAGCGATTGGATAGCGATAGCCATCGTTGGGCGTGATGCTGCGCGCGATGGGAACGCGACGGCGTAGATGTAAGGGAACGGTTCGATTCTGCGAGTCCCTGAAGGTGCACACGAAGTCGTACTCGGGACCGACAACAGGCTGCGCTGATTGATCACTCTCGTAGCGAAGCGAAATTGTTTTCTTTTCACCCGGCTCAAGCGTCACGCCATCGATAGGAAGAAATCGATACGGCGTGTTGAGGTCGGTGACGAGTGGATTGAAGGTGTCAATCGGTGTGCGTGAAATCCAGTTGAGATCAGCAACTTCCCACACCGAAGGCATCGCAGTGATCTGCCGCGGTGAAACATTGATGTCAACATCAAGCGGATTCTCAAGCGCAACTTCAATCGTTCCCTTCGTCGCCGCTGGCAACGCATCAACGAGTGCGTCTTTGAAGTTCACCGCATTCCGACTTCCCTTGAGCTTGAATGCTTTCTTTTGATCATCGACCTTAATCCAATCGACCGGCAGCGTCGTGCCCACAACTTGGTGATAAGGCTCGATCGTTCCATCCGCACGAACGACAAGAAACGTGAGGTGCTGCAGTTGACCTGCGAGCGGGTGCTGATCAATGGAACCGCCGCAGGTGCCGAGGATCAGATAGCGCGCGTCTCCACGCTTCCCTTCATCCTGCAACGCGTGAAAGTGTCCAGCAATCACCCAATCCACGCCGTACTTCGCAATAAGAGGATCAATGCGTGTCTCCCAGTTCGTCGCACGATCATGCCAGAGGGGACGGTGCATCAACATCACGATCGGTTTCGCACGCTTTTCTGCGGACGCAAGCGTTTCATCAAGCCATTGCACCTGCGTGTCAGAGATTCCAGGCTTGATGAGTCCATCGCCATCTTCAGTAAAGATCGAAACGATCGTTACAAGCTCGAGTTCCACTGCAAACCACAGCGGCCCAAACTTCGCGCGATAGATGTCGGCGTACGTGCGATCCTTTGCATCGCGAGTCCCACTTACGACATCATGATTTCCAGGCGTCGGAAAATACGGCGCACGAAGTTGCTGAACAATCGAAAGGTAATCCCGTTGCTCCTGTTCGTATGTGCTGGTGATACGTGTGTATCCCTGCACAAGATCTCCCACCGAAAACACCGCATCCGGTTGAATCCGGTTGAGATCCGCCACACCTTCCCGCAAGTACCGCAACCCCCAATCCCGACCAGTGGTCCGATCAGGAAAAATAGCGATGATCTGTTGCTTCGCAACAGGCGCGACCTGCACTGTGGCGCCATCCGGATTCCCCGCAAACGCAGGGAGTTCCTGGCCAAATGTGGAACCACACAGAAGGGAAGTCGAAAGGAGCACGAGAGCGCGAAACAGCATCGTGAGATCCTACACCGCCAAAGAAAAACCCCGTTGATAGGTATGTCCTGTCAGCGGGGCGGAGGGGAGAAAGATGCGTGTTTAGGGTCTTTGGATGCGCGCGGTGTTTGAACGCAACCTTGACCTGGGGAGAACTCTGTCTGTACATAAAACTCTCGGCTCACCTTCGCGTTTGGCTTCAAAAATTTTTGAATGGGGAACCTCCCGTAGTTGGTTTCTGCCTTCACGCTTCATTGCGCGCGATCGGCGACACGAGCGGGTCAAGCCACGCCTGCCATGCACTGGGCATGGCGGTTGGCTTTCTTGACGCGAGGTCGACGAAGGCCCAGCGGGTCATCGCGCGAAGAAGCACCCGTGGGGGTTGACCTTCGCGCTCGATGCGAAGCACTTCGGTGGCGCGCATCAGGGTAGTGCGGCCCATCGATTGAATCCAGGTCGCGCCGATGAGGGTGTCGTTGAGGAATGCTTCGCCGAGGTAGTCGATCTCGTGACGCGCAACAAACCAAACTTGCCCCTGCGCGGCTTGCTGCGCACGCGTGATGTTGTGAGCGTCGGCGTGAAGTTGCGCGAGTCGATCGATCCAGCTAGCCATCGCGATGTTGTTTGCGTGCGGAACCGTTGGTGACAATTCATGTGCAAGCAGCATGATTGGTGCGAGAAACGGGCGCGGGTGCTCGATCGCAGCGCGAATGATTGCGGCGTGCGTCTCGTTCAAGGCGTTCATGACGCGTGCGTTCCGCAGAGTTCGTGCAGGTAGTCCCACGCATAGATACCCGTGGAATGTCCATCGCTGAAATGGATTCTGAGCGCGTAGTTGCCGACGAACTCTGCGCCGAGCGCAGTAAGCGGCGCGTCGTTGGCGCTGCTTGGTAGGACGGTGAGCGGATTGGCAGCCATTGCTTTGCGCAGTTCCCTCGCGTCAGCCGACGGCGAGTAGCGCCGCAGGACTGCGAGCGTGAGGAAGAATTTCGTGCCGTCGCCCCATTCGATCGCGAGACCGCGTTCACGGTCGAGATCGAGATGGGTTGGACGCGTCATGGGCATGAAAACATGGTAGCGATTGAAGGCAATACACTTGCCGCGCTATGAGCACTTCGCCTGCCGCCACGCATCCGACCGACCTCTTACTCGACGCACTCAAACGTGCAGGAAGCCCCGTTTGCGTTGGACTTGATCCAGTGCTTGAGCGGTTGCCTGAGCCCTTGAAGCCGCAGGACGCGACCAATGCGAGTGCTGCCTATGCAATCGCGGCGTTCTCGTGTGCGGTGCTGCATGCGGTGCGAGGAACTGTGGGTGCGGTGAAGGTGCAGTCCGCTTGCTACGAGCGGTTCGGCGCGGAGGGTGCGGCGGCGCTTGATTGCGTATGTCGCGAAGCGCGTGAACTCGGTTTCGTTGTCATCTTCGATGCAAAGCGCGCAGACATCGGCGTTAGCACGGAGCACTACGCAGCAGCGAGTCGCGCGCTCGATGCGCAGTTCACAACCTGTTCGCCTTACCTGGGCGCGGATGGCATCGAGCCATTTCTCGCGCATGGTCAAGGCGCATTCGCGTTGGTGCGCACAAGCAATCTCAGCGGCGATCTTCTGCAGTCACTCGCGCTTGCAGATGGTCGCACAGTGGCTGAAGCAGTCGCGGATCTTGTTGCCGCGCTTGGTGCGAAACACCTTGGTGCATCGGGCTTTTCAAGTTTGGGCGCAGTCGTCGGCGCAACCAAGCGTGATGATGCTGTGAGATTGCGCGCGCGGATGCCACACGCGATGTTCCTCGTGCCAGGCTACGGCACGCAGGGCGGCACTGCGGACGATGTGCGCGCGTGCTTCCGGGAAGATGGTCGTGGTGCGGTTGTCAATGCGAGTCGAAGCATTCTCTATCCGCGTCGCGCGGGTGGGCAGTCTTTCGAAGACGCGATTCGCGAAGCAGCGTGCACATTCCGCGATGAAGTTGCGGCTGTCGTGCGGCCATTGGAGACGGCGTGCGGCTGATGAGCGCAAGTGCCATCAAGGCGTGCGTATTGCCGCTGTGTTTGGTCGCGCTCGCGGCGTTGCCTGTCGTTTTGTCGCAGCGCGCGCCGACTTCTCGCGACACGACGCGTGCGGAAGTCATCATTTATACGCCGCATAATGAACAGATTCGTCGCGAGTTCGCGGATGGATTTGCCAAGTGGCATGCGGCGAAGTACGGACAGACCGCAGAAGTCATTTGGAACACTCCCGGTGGCACAAGCGAGATTCGCAAGATGCTCGAAGCGAATGTGATCGCAGCATTGCGCAACGGCGTGCCGGTTGGCGGCAACGCGGATCTGGTGTTTGGCGGCGGAAGTTACGAGTACACGCAGTTCAAGAAGGAACTGTCCTATGGCGTTGAACCTGATGTGCGCAAGGGGAGAATTGTCGAACAAGTTCCGTTCGAACAGAGTGCGCTCGATGCGATCTATGGCGAGAACAAAGTCGGTGACGCGACGCTTTACGACCCCGATCGCTATTGGTTTGGCACTGCGCTCAGCGGATTCGGCATCGTCTACAACCGCAAGTGTTTGCGCACTCTCGGACTTGAGGATCCCACGCACTGGGAAGATTTAACGGACGCGCGCTTGCGAGGATGGATCACGCTTGTGAATCCGTCGCAATCGGGCAGCGTCACCACCGCGTTCGAAGCGATTTTACAACGACTCGGATGGGATCGCGGTTGGCAGATCATCCGACGCATGGCAGCGAACTCGCGATCGATTGCGTCGAGTGCGCCGAAGGTTCCGCTTGATGTTGTCGCGGGCGATGCTGCAGCGGGCCCTTCGATTGATTTCTACGGAAGATTCGAAGAACAGGCTGTTGCAGACGCTGGTCATCCTGATCGCATTGGCTACATCGATCCCAAGGGCGAAACGGTCATCGATCCTGATCCGATCGCGCTTCTGGCGAACGCGCCTCACCGCGCGACTGCACTGCACTTCATCGAATTCTGTTTGAGCGACGAAGGGCAAGCGCTCTGGCAATTCGCAGCGCGGCACGGCGCACCTGGTCTCGGTCCAGAAGAGTTCGAATTGCGTCGCATGCCTGTGCGCAGAGATTTCATCGCGCGAATGCTTCCGCAGTTTCGTGATAAGGTCGATCCGTTCTTGCTTGCAAGCGCGGTGGAGAATCCAGATCCCAACGCGCGTGCGTTCATTCCGATTCTCTTCAGCGCTCTGTGCGCGGATCGGCGTGCTTCGCTGCACGCCGCGTGGAAAGCGATCACCGAGCATCCCGCGTATCCGAAAGATCACGCGCTCGTCACGGCCGCTGATGTGACGGATCCAACCTTGCACGCGATGTTGCTTGCGTTTGATGCGATGCCGACCGCGCAATCACCCGACGGCGCGATTGCGCTTGATTCGCCGAAAGGACGCGCAGCGATTCGCGATGGTTGGTTGAAGAGCAAATGGAAGAGCGCGAAGTTGTGGGATGTGAATAGCGCGCCTGCGGAAGAGTTGCGCCGTGCATGGGGCGAGTTCTTCGAGGGTCAATACACTGCAATTGTCGAGGCAAGCGCGCAGTGACACAATCACGCATCGCGATTCTTAGTGTTGGCGATGAGCTCGTGCTCGGACAGATTGATGATACGAACGCGAGTTGGCTCGCGCGTCGTATTCCCGCGCTCGGCGTGATGGCAGGGGAACGTCGAACCGTTGGTGATGATCAAGCGAGTATTGCGCAGGCGATCGTCGAACTTTCGCGGACGCATTCGGCGGTCGTCGTGACTGGTGGACTTGGTCCCACGCTTGATGATCTCACACGCGAGGCATTGGCTGATGCGATTGCGCTTGCGTCAGGCGAACCGCGCGCGCCACTCGAGGAAGACCCTGCTGGAATCGCGCATCTCCGCAAATGGTTTGAAGAGAAGGGGCGCGTGATGGCGCCACTCAACCGCAGGCAAGCGCTGCGACCGCCAGGCACATCGTTGCTTGCGAATCCCAACGGCACTGCGCCTGGAATCGCAACGTGCTCGTCCGCGCCGCTTTGCGTCTTCTGTCTACCAGGACCGCCGCGCGAGATGCAGCCGATGTTTGACGCAGAAGTCGCGCCACAGATTGCAGTCGATGGTGCGGTGGTGCTCACCGCGGCACTGCATACGGTTGGACTTGGAGAGAGCTCGCTTGCGGAGATTCTCGGCGAACTCATGGATCGCTCGCGCATGCCTTCTGTCGGAACGACTGCGAGGACTGGCATTGTCACGATTCGCATTCGCGCTGAAGGAAACGCAATCGACGCGCAGCGTGCACTTGATGCAACAGTAGATGTCTGTCGATCGCGCGTTTCCAACATTATCTTCGGTCGTGATGAAGAGTCGCTTGAATCCTCGGTCGGTGCGCTACTCCTCGCACGCGGCGCGACACTCGCAACAGCGGAGAGTTGCACTGGCGGATTGGTGAGCGCGCGACTCACAGATGTTCCAGGCTCAAGCGCGTGGTTCAAGGGTGGATTCGTCGTCTACGCGAATGAGCGCAAGACGGAAGACCTCGGCGTTCCATCCTCTGTGCTCGACGAGTTCGGCGCAGTGAGCCACGCCACAGCAGTCGCGCTTGCACGCGGAGCACTGCGTCGAACGACGAGCGACTACGCAATCTCGACAACCGGCGTTGCTGGTCCAACTGGTGGTTCGCCGGAGAAGCCAGTCGGGACCGTGTTCATCGCGATTGCGGATCGCGCGCGAGCCGAAGTTTGCTCGCGCCGATTTCAAATGACAGGTTCGCGACAGACGATTCGCGAACGAAGCACCGTGATGGCACTCGCAGCGTTGCGCGTCGCGCTGCTCGATCATCCATTGCAATCGCTGTTGTGGGCGGAATCGGAGCGCGTGCATGTCGAGCCACTCTGAATCTGTTGACGCGATCATCGCGCTCGGTTCGAATCTGGATTCGTGTGCGGGTTCACCTTTAGCGACATTGTGCGCCGCACGCGATGCACTCGCGAAGTTGCCGAATGCAACAGTGGAAAAATCAAGCGCAGTGTGGAAGACCGCGCCGGTTGGGATCGTCGATCAGCCGGACTTCTTCAACGCTGCGCTCATCCTTCGAACTGCACTTTCACCCCATGCGCTCCTCCAATGTCTGCAAGAGGTCGAGCGACAGTTCGGACGCGATCGTTCGCACGAATTGCGCTGGGGGCCTCGCTCCCTCGATTTAGACATCATTTTTTACGGCACACGCATTATCGACGAGCCTGACTTCAGTATCCCGCACCCACGCTTTGCACAACGAGCTTTCGTGCTGTTTCCTCTCATGGAATTGGCTCCAACCATGGTGGATCCGCGATCGGGACTCTCGGTAGAATCTCTCCTTCGGTCTTTGCCCTGCCACGATGGAGTGGTGCGGTTAGGACAACTCACCGGACGCGACAACGACGAGTCGCAAGAAAGACTGACATGAAAATTGTGATGGCTTCCATGCTCGCTTGCGGAGCGCTGACAACTGCTCTCGCGTTCAACACGACGTACGCACAAGATGCAGAGCAACGCCCCGGAGTTGCGCCTGGCGTAACACTCCCAACTGCTCCAGACTTCGCGAGCAAGTTCACTGATGCGATGAAGACGCCTGAAGCACTCGCCGCTGGCGAAGCTGCACTCAAGGCAACCGCTGATGCATACGCAGGCGCGACTGCAATTGAAGACACGCTCACGATGACAGTTTCCATGGGCGAGCGCAAGGAAACACAGGCGTTCACCATCGCACGCGATGCGACTGGAATGCGACTGAACTTGCAGTCCATCGTCATCACCGCGACTGGCGAGAAGATCTTCATTGAGACTGAAGAAGTCGCTGACAAGTACGTTGGTTTCGCCATCGAAGAGTCGATGCTCGCGACGCTCACCACGAAGTTGCCAGGCTTTGAGCTTCCATTCCCTCGCATGCTTGTCGATTCAAAGGCTGCAGCAGGCGCGCGCATGCAAGGTGCGTTCCTTTCTGAGCCAACGCTCGCCGCATACGACGCAGCAACGAACGCGCTCTACTTCACGAGCGCGGGCGGTTCAGACGCGATCATTTCGATCGATCCAAAAACGCGCTTCTTGGCTTCCGCTGCATACGGTTTCACACCACCTGGAGCGCCAGAAGGATTCAAGGTTCCGATCACAGTGACCTTTGCGCCAATCACGATGGCAACACTGTCAACGCCGATCGCATTCGTTGCGGGCTCGCGCAAAGAAGTGGACAGCATCGAGAAGCTTGCACCAACGCCATTCGAAATCGGTTCGAGCGTTCCTAATGCGACCTTCAAGAACTTTGATGGCACAGAAATCACACTCGCTTCACTCCGCGGCAAAGTGGTTGTGATGGACATGTGGGCAACCTGGTGTGGACCATGTCGGAAGGGTCTTCCTTCGATCGGCAAGTTTGCTGCACTCGTGAAGGATGACGCGAAGATCGCGGTCTTCGGCGTAAACACGCTTGAGAATGTGAAGGGCGATGAGCAAATGGCGCTCGCGAAGAAGTTCTGGGAAGACCAGAAGTTCGCTTTCCCTTGCATTGTCGACGATGGCTCGTTCTTCAAGACCTTCGGCGTGGGCGGCATCCCGCTGACCATCGTCATCGGACCAGATGGCACGCTTGCAGCCAAGCATGAGGGCATTGACCCGAAAAATATCGACGGCATCATCATGGTTCTGAAGACTGAGTGCGACATCGCCCTCGGTCGCGCAGTTGCAGCGCCCGTCGCACCTGCGGATGCAAAGCCAGCGGCCGCTCCAGCCGGGATGTGACCAACAAGATTGCAAAGATTTCGAGGCCGAGCGAGCAATCGCTCGGCCTCTTTCATTGCGGCAGCACTTGCAAGATTCGCGAATGCGCGGACAATCTCGACATGCAACCGGCGCACCGAATTTTCGACATCTTCTTCGTCGTGGCCGTGTTGGTGCTGCTCTCTGTCCACGCATCGATCGCTCAAGCTCAGGACGACGCCGAGACACCCGCGCAGCGCGAGGTGCGTCGCACAACCGAGCGCGCCGAAGCGCATGCGCTGTTGAAGACCGTCATCGAAGCGTATCGAACTGCGCCGTTATTGGAGGTGTCGACCACGGTGTCGGTGCTTGCTGAGGGCGCGGCGGCAGCAGCGGACGCACGCACATCGAAAGCAGATTTCCAGTTTGTCGTTGGTCGTGAAGGCGTGCTTACATTCAACGGCTACACGCTGCATTTGCGTGGTGGAAAGATTCGTGCGTTCCATGCGTCGAACACTGAGTCGTATGTGGAAGCAGCGGATGATGGAAGTCCGTTCTACGCGCTCTTCAATGCGTTTGGCGATTTACCCTTCCTCGAAATCGCGCTCTCGCTTGGCGAAGATTCGGTGGAGGACGTGTGTATGCAGTTGCAATCGCATGCGCCTGATGTTGTGCCGTCACTCGTGACACGCCGACTTGCTGCGGATGGAACAGTGGAGGCGCTGCAATTGTTTCTTGAAGCGGAAGGGCAGCGAATCGAATGCGAGATTGACCCTAAAACAAGGCTCATTCGCGCTTCAGTGACGACGGTGACAGAGGGTGCGGAAACTGAAGAGGGAACGACGTTAGTGTGGAAGACCTCGTCCACATTCGCTCGCGCTGAAGAAGCGCTCCCACAAGATGAGCTTTGGCCAGACGTCGGTGCGCGACAGAAGGTTGATGGTTTGCAGTCACTTATCAAACGACCGCCACCGCGTGAACGTGACGACGCGAACGACGATAGTGGAGGTGGTGGAGATGGCGCGGAAGCTCCCGCAGCAAGTGATGCGCCCAAGGTTGGCGACGCCGCGCCCGAATTCGAACTACCGCAACTTGATGCAACGAACTGTTCACTCAAGTCGCTGCGTGGGAAATTCGTGCTGCTCGATTTCTGGGCAACCTGGTGTGGTCCGTGCCGCGCAGCGATGCCCGCGATGACGGCGATGCTGCAGGACTTGCACGGTGAGTGTGTCGGGGTGCTTGTGAATTCGGGCGAGCAGGGAAGCGTGGAAGATCGCAAGACGCGCGTTCGTGCAGTGCTTGAAACCGCGAAGGTTCCGCTGACTGGCGAACATGCGGAACGCGTGTTGCTTGATCTTGATGGCGCTGCCGCGCGGTCGTATGGAGTGCGTGCGTTCCCGACGATTGTGCTCGTCTCACCTGAAGGCGTGATCGTGGAGCGATTCGAGGGTTGGTCGAAAAGTGCGGAAACAAAGATTCGCGCCGCGGTGACTACGAAGAAGCCTGCACCCAAGGATGGCGCTTGAGTTCTTCGTTGAGCCTTCCGCTTGCGAGTGATCGTGAAAGCCTTGACGCTGAAAGACTTCGCATCCGCGCGCTCATCACGCAATGCGCACGAGGTGACGCGAGATTCGGTCGCCACGATCGCATGCTCTATGCGACTGATGCGAGCCTCTATCAAGTTGAACCAATCGGCGTGTTCATTCCTGCGACCGTTGAAGATGGCGCGAAGGCTGTGCGCGCGCTGTTGCATGCGGGTGTGCCGATCCTTCCCCGTGGTGGCGGCACCGCGCTTGCTGGTCAGACGGTCAATCACGCCGTCGTCATCGACTTCTCCGTGCACTGTCGAGGCATTGGCGCGTTTGACGCTGCTGCGCGCACAGTGGAAGTTGAAGCCGGCGTCGTGCTCGATCAACTCAATGCCTTTCTCGCGCCGTCGGGATTGATGTTCGGCGCCGATGTTGCCACGAGTTCACACGCCACGCTCGGCGGAATGATCGGCAACAACAGCGCTGGCGCGAATTCGATTCTTTACGGTCGCACTGTCGAAAATCTTGAAGCTGTCGAAGTGCTCTTACCCGATGGCTCACAGTTGTGGCTCACCGAGGGCGGCGCGGAACATGATCCGCACCAGCGAGTGATGGTGGAGTCTCTCGCGCGAGTCGTGCGTGGTGTGGAGAGCGAAATTCGCGAGCGCATCCCCAAGATTCTGCGCCATGTGGATGGATACAACTTCGATCTTTTGCTGGCTCAACTCGATGCTTCCTCGAAGGGCACATATGACCGCGTGAATCTCGCACATCTCGTATGCGGCAGCGAAGGAACGCTTGCGACAGTCTTGCGCGCTCGGTTGCGTTTGGTTGATCGACCGAAAGAACGCGCGCTTGCGGTGCTCGGCTTTGCGTCAGTTTCGGACGCACTCGCGCCGCTGCAATCAATTCTCGCAACGCATCCCGCTGCCGTAGAACTCGTCGATGATGTGATTCTCTCGGTGGCGCGTGCGAATGTTGAATATCGCAAGTACGTTGAACTGATGCCCTCACCAGCAAGCGACACGCTCGGCGCGGTGCTGTATATCGAGTATTTCGGCGATCACGCGGCGAGTGTGACGGCGAAGGCGGAGGCACTCGCGATTATGTTTCCTCACGCAGCGTTCCGTTTGGCGATGAACGCATCCGAGCGACTGGAGTTGTGGAAGTTGCGCAAGGCAGGGGAGCCGCTGCTGCACGCGCTGCCGGGCATACGCAAGCCTGTCACTTTCGTCGAAGACACTGCAGTCGATCCCGCGCGCCTTCCTGAATTCGTCGAGCGATTCCGAAGCATCGTGACGAAGCACGGCACGCAAGCGGCGTACTACGCACATGCGTCGGTGGGCTGCCTGCATATTCGTCCGCTCATTGCGGTTGAGGATCGACTTGACCGCGCAGTGATGTTGCGTATCGCAGAAGACATCGCCGATCTCGTTGCAGAGTTTCGAGGTGCGCTTTCAGGCGAACATGGCGATGGGCGCGTGCGATCACCACTCCTCGAGCGTGTGTTGGGTAAGCCGCTCTGCGACGCGCTGCGTGCGGTGAAAGAGATCTTCGATCCGAAGGGGTTGATGAATCCTGGCAACCTTGTCGTCACTGCGCCGAGTGCGTTGATACTCGAGAATCTACGCGTCGCGCCGCACGGCGAATCGCTCGCGCATGACGATGTTACGACTTACTTCGACTTCTCCGCGCAAGACGGATTTCAACACGCGGCTGCACAGTGCAACGGCGCGGGGCTTTGTCGACGGCTTGAGGGCGGTGCGTCCATGTGCCCGTCCTACCGAGCATTGCACGACGAACGGCACGCCACGCGCGGCCGAGCCAACGCGCTTCGTGTTGCGCTCACTGGGCAAGGCACGAGCGCGGGAACTGCTGATTTTCTTGACGAAGAGACGGCTGCGACGCTCGACCTCTGCCTCTCCTGCAAAGCGTGCAAAACGGAATGCCCTTCAGGCGTGGATCTCTCGAAACTCAAATCGGAATTTCTCGCGCAGCGTTACCGAGTGCTCGGCGAAGTGCCGAAGCGCGCGCAATCTTTCGGTCGCATCCGAGAGACACTCGCATTCGCGTCGAAGTGGTCAAGCGTGCTTTCGCCTTTCGCAAAGACGCGCCTCGCAAGCGCCATCGCACACGCAAGGCTCGACATCGATCCGCGTCGATCGCTTCCGCCAATCGGCGCCTCGCTCTTCCGATGGTTTCAACGAAGACCCACGCACACAGCAACGCGCACCGTCATTCTTTTCGGTGATTGCATCGCGGGCTACTCCGAACCAGACATCGGCAAGAAGGCGGTCGCGCTGCTCGAAGCGTTCGGCTATCGCGTGGTGCTTGCGGATGTCGGCTGCTGCGGTCGAAGTTTCATTTCTGTGGGCATGCTTGCAGAGGCGACGAGCGTGATCGCGCGCGCGTCGAAAGCATTGAGTGAACTTGTGGACGCAGTCGATGCAGATGCTGTCCTCGTGCTCGAACCAAGTTGCGCATCGGCGATCCGCGATGACTGGATCGAACTCGGTGTCGCAGGCAATTCCGATGACCGGGCGCGACGAGTACGACTCGCGAGCAAGACGCGACTCGTCGAAGAGTTCCTCGATGAACAGTGGGACGCGCATCCAAAGCGGCCATCGATTCCGGATGCGTGTGACGATGTTCTGTTCCATGCGCATTGCCATCAGAAAGCACTCTGGGGTTCTGCATCAAGTGCGCGGTTTCTCCGACGATTTTTCGGCGCGCGGCTTCGGGTCCTCGACACAGGATGTTGTGGAATGGCGGGCAGTTTCGGCATGACCACGGAGCATTACGAACTCTCGCTTGCGATCGGCGAAGACCGACTTTTCCCAGCATTGCGCGAGTCTCCGCGCGCCAATGTCTGCGCGTCTGGTGCGAGTTGCCGTCATCAGATCCATGACGGCGTTGCGCGCACTGCGCTGCATCCTGTGGATCTCGCATGGCGATGTTTGGGCGCGTGACGAGTGTGCGACGAACGCGGCAGGAGTGCTAGACTCCCGACTATGAGTTCCACAGCCAACGCGCAGTTACCACTCGATGAGGCAGCGCTCGCAGACTTCGCCAACGCGCGCATACTGCTCGTGGATGACAACGTGCAAAATGTCGAACTCATGCAAGCTTACTTAGAGAGTCTTCCGTGCAAGATCTTCACCGCGAAAGATGGTGTTGAAGCAGTCGAAGCAGTGCATCGTGAGAAGCCTGACATGGTGCTGCTCGATGTGATGATGCCGCGCATGTCTGGCTTCGATGTCTGCCGCAAGATCAAGAGTGATCCCATGTCGCGCGACATCGTTGTCATCATGGTGACCGCACTGCATGAAGTGGGCGATCATGAGCGAGCGGTGGAGTGCGGGACGGATGACTTCCTCACGAAGCCCGTGAACAAACTTGAGCTCCTGACCCGCGTTCGCAGTCTGTTGCGCGTGGTGATTCTGAAGAAGAAGCTCAAGGCGTTACTGAAATCCTGATCGCATCCGCAGTTATGCGACCCGTTTCAGTGGAGTCTGGAGTTCTATTGGCGGTCTTGCCGATCAACAGGGTGCCATGATTGAAACAGCACGCTTGATCGAAGAAATCCGCGACGTGAATCCTTCCGTTTCTGTGGAGTGGCTCTCGCGGTTCTCCGTGCCAGAGCTTTCGCACTATCTCGCACATCTTCGCGTGATGAGTTTGCCACGCGGAAGTTCTTGGGAACGTCGCGATGATCTTCCTGCAATCTCTGCGTATGAAGCCGCCTAATTCAGTTTTTTGAACTTGGCGGCACCGCGTTTGCTTTCACATGCTCGTCGGCAAACGGCGTTTGCACATCTGTGAGTTCGCGGAGATCAAGCGCGATCGGGCCATTGAGATCATCTTGACTCGCGCTGAGGCGACCCTGTTTCATGAGTTCAAGCATCGCGAGGAAGAGTCCAATTCGCTCGTTCTGCGTGCGCCCTTCGAACACGACGCTCAGCGAAAGCTGCGATCCTTCGGCACGCGTGAGTTGATCAATGAGGTCGTCTTGGTGGAGCGCGATCGGCGTGTCGTCGTACTCAACCGAGTGTCCTTCGAGCCGCGCGAAATCGACGGCTGCACTGACGCGTTCATACGACTGCACGAGATCAAGCAAGTGCAACTCATCGAGTTCCCAATCTTCAAGAATGTCTTCGATGAGGTCGTCTTCTGACTTTGCGGCTGCCTCATCTGCACTCGGCCGCGCGCGGACACGAGAACGTTGCGACCACTCTTTGCGTCTTGCCTCAAGTTGACCAGCGAGTGTTCGAAACTTTTGATACGCGAGCAGTTGATGAATGAGTTCGCGTCGTGGGTCAAGACCACTCGCGCCCTGCGTTGAATCTTCGCCGTCCTCTTCGCTTTGCGTGATGGGCGCAAGTGCGCGAGACTTCATTTCCACCAACGTTGCAGCCATGACAAGAAACTCGCCAGCAAGATCGATGTCCACGCGGCTTATCTGACGGACATACTCAAGATACTGCTCCGCAATCTGATGAATCGGAATCTCTTGAATGTCGACTTCCGCGCGGCGAATGAGAAAAAGTAGCAGGTCAAGTGGACCTTCGAAGGCGGGGAGTCTGACATTCCAGTCGTCTTGAGACATCGGCGGTGAGGGTACCACGCGTCGGGTGGGGATTGGTGACGCGATACACTTCTCCGATGCGTGCAGATCATTCCGATCAGATACCAGTCCTCGCGCTTGACCTCGCAGCGGAACGGCAATTCCTTGCGGAAGCAATGCTCGCGGAGGCTTCCGCGATCAGCGCGCTTGCGAAGAATACGATGGATGGCAATGTGGAGTTTGCAGCAGCCATCGATCTGATGGAAGGCTGCCGTGGGCATGTCGTCATCTCAGGGATGGGAAAGTCCGGACTCATCGGGATGAAGATCAGCGCGACGCTCGCAAGCCTCGGGCAACCATCACACTTCGTACATCCTGCGGAAGCCGTGCATGGCGACCTCGGTCGATTGCGCGCTGACGATGTCGTCATTCTGCTTTCTTACAGCGGTGAAACAGATGAGGTCGTGAGTCTCGCGGCGATTCTTAAAGCAGACGGCGTCGCGCGCATCGGCATCAGCGGCCGCGCAAATTCAGGACTCGCACGCAATTCAAGCGTGCACATCGACGTGGGCGATGTGATCGAAGCATGTCCACTCAATCTCGCGCCCACTGCATCGACTACAGCGATGCTTGCCGCTGGCGACGCGCTCGCGCTTGGCCTTGCACGGCGACGCGACTTCAAAGCGGACGATTTCCATAAGCATCATCCTGGCGGCATGCTCGGCGCTGGGCTTCGGCCGATTGTCGAAGTGCTACGTTTCCGTGTCGGTCAAAACCTCGCATCCGTCAGCGACACACTCACGGTGCGAGACGCACTCGCGCATGCTGGAGAAGGTCGTCGCGCTGGCGCCGTGATAATGGTGAACGCGAGCGGACAGTTGTCTGGCATCCTCACGGATGGGGATCTGCGACGGCTCGTCAACGCACACGGTGCTGCGGCACTTGATTTACCGCTCACGACTGCTATGACTCGGCATCCTGTCGCGTTGCCGGTGGATGCACTCGTGCGTGATGCAGTGCAACTTGTGCGTGAGCGCCGACTCGACGAAGTGCCTGTGGTCGATGCGCAAGGCCGCCCAGTGGGACTCGTTGATGTTCAAGATCTTATTGCGATGCGGGTGGTGCGAGAGTAGTCAGCACCGCCTGCACTGCACGCCCGAGCGCAGCGTCGTCTGCCAAATCGAGCACACCAATCTTGAGATCGCGCGCCTGTGGTGCATCACATGCACGTGCGTCGTCGCTGTGCGGTGCGTCAACATGGACGCCGATGAATTGCGCTTCGCCAATGAGCACACGCGCAGCGTCGCGGACAGCAGCATCCGGTGCTGAGCACGCGGCAAGCACGAGAATTCCTGCGTCGTTGAGCGTCTTCGCAACTTCCATGGAGCGCCGGAGGTTCTCTGATCGATCTTCGCGACTGAAGCCAAGGTCGCGTGAGAGTCCTTGACGCATCGCGTGCGCATCGAGCACGACGGCAATCTGTCCGAGGTCGAAGAGTGCCCTCTCAACCGCTCGCGCGAGTCTGCTCTTGCCACCGCCGTGCGGTCCATAGAAGAGCAAGGTGCGGGGAAGCGTGCCGAAACGAGTGCGTCGTTCTTCACTCGTTACCACCGATGGATTCACATTCATCGCGCCGCTGCGTGGCTTTGCAGTCCAGCGCGCGTTTGGCGGAGTTGCGCCGCGCAGCATCAACGCGCCCGCAGTTTGGTTGGTCCATCGGTCGATCAAGATTGCCGCGCCAGTTGTGCGAATCACGCTGTAGGGATCGAACGCGATCGGTTGCGCAGCAAGCAGCGAGACTTCACCGATCTCGTTGAAGTGAAGCGTGGTAGCCGCTGCGTGCGCAAGCGTTTCGATGTCTAGGCGCGACACGACGCATGCGAGTGTGACTGGCGTTGTATGCACGCCGTGTTTGAGCAAATACTCCTTGCCCACTACGAGCGGACTCGCATCATCCATCCACACGCATGTCGCATCGAACTCTTTCGTGACGATCGGTAGCGTCTGCTTCGACACC
>Ga0209553_1000116_pt1 | contig 37642 bp, 38 predicted proteins | sample LauGreFBDMM110DN_2_FD_188217 | JGI IMG/M metagenome (GOLD analysis project Ga0209553, IMG submission 188217) | Freshwater lake microbial communities from Lake Michigan, USA - Fa13.BD.MM110.DN (SPAdes) (version 2) | ecosystem: Environmental > Aquatic > Freshwater > Lake | place: Lake Michigan...
TCTGTTGCGGGATTCTGGGCTTATAAGTGGATGTCTGATTCTAAGTAGCAATAAAAAATATCAAAAAAGACCCTTGTTAAAATTTATGCTAAGATGCCCTTCATGTCACTATCAATCGGGATCGTCGGCCTCCCAAACGTCGGTAAATCAACACTCTTCAACGCCCTTACAAAAAAGGGTGTACTTGCTGCGAACTATCCTTTCGCAACCATCGACCCATCTGTCGGTGTAGTGCCCGTACCTGACGATCGCCTTCACAAGCTCGCTGGCTTTTCGAAAACTCAAAACACCATTCCTGCCATCATTGAATTTGTAGACATTGCTGGACTTGTGAAAGGTGCATCCGCCGGAGAAGGACTTGGAAATAAATTCCTCACCAACATTCGTGAGACAGATGCCATACTTCAGATTGTACGTATTTTTGAAGACGGATCCATCATACATGTAGACAATAAAATTGATCCACTTTCAGACATTGAAGTTATAAATCTCGAACTCATCATTGCTGATCAGGAAACCGTTTCGAAGCGTCTCGGAAATCTGGAAAGAGAAGTTAAAAAAGGTGATAAAAAAATAATTGCTGAACATGAAGCTATAAAAAAAGTAGATGCGGTACTATCACAAGGAAAACTTGCTTCAAAAACAGAACTTACAGAAGACGAACGTGTAATCATGAAGCAACTTAACCTTCTTACAATGAAGCCTATACTCTACGGCCTAAACAAAAAGTCCGGTGGTGTGAATCTAGATGAAACTAAGGATGAGAGATATCAAAAGCTTATAAAATTTCTCGTGGAGAACAATGAAAGCTATGTGATCATAGATGCAAAAATAGAGGACGAACTCAAAGACCTTGTCGGAGAAGAAAAAGAAATGTTCCGTACTGAACTTGGAGGCAAAGGAGCGGACGGCGAAGCAATGCACGATGGTATCGACGACCTCATAAAAAAAGGTTACGAAATGCTTGGTCTCATCACTTATTTTACAACAGGTGAAAAAGAGACACGCGCATGGACGATTAAAAAAGGTTGGACAGCACCACTTGCGGGTACTGCCATTCATGGAGATTTTAAGGATAAATTTATCCGTGCTGAAGTGGTTTTTTGGAGTGACCTTCTTGGAGCTGGTTCATACGGTTCTGCTCGCGAAAAAGGTCTCGTTCGTACCGAAGGGAAGGAATACGTGGTGAAGGATGGGGATGTTATGGAGTTTAAAATATAGACACTGTATTGTTTTTATAATACTGTTAAAAAGATGAAAATTGATTATTCGGTCGTAATACCCATCTTCAACGAGGAGGGGAATATAAAAAGGCTAGATGCCGAAATTAAAGCCGTCACCAGGGGCCTGGGAGGCCGCTCAGAGGTCATTTACGTCAATGACGGGAGTACAGACGCATCCGTCGCAGAGCTCAAATCCCTTCAGGATGTCGTTATTGTAAATCTCAACCGAAACTATGGTCAGGCGGTCGCACTCGACGCAGGCTTCAAAGTCGCAGAAGGAGAGCTGGTTATTTCCCTTGATGGAGATGGTCAGAACGATCCCGCCGACATCCCCATGCTCGTCAATAAGCTACACCAGGAAAACCTAGACGTGGTCGCAGGCTGGCGCAAGAAAAGAAAAGATAGTGGTGGGATCAACGTTCTCACGCGCGTAGGTAGATTAATGCGTCGTATGATTATCGGAGACGTAGTTCACGACACAGGATGCACACTCCGTGTGTACCGAAGCGAAGCAGCAAAGAGTCTCGACATCGGCGGGGAAATGCACCGCTACATTCTCGCCATACTTAAATGGAAAGGATTCAAGATCGGCGAAGTCGTCGTAAATCACCGACCCCGCATCCACGGCAAGAGCAAATATAATTACACCAAAGCCGTCCGGGGCTTTATCGACCTGGTGGGCATCTGGTTCATTCAAAAATACTCGCAACGGCCGCTCCACCTATTCGGCTACCTCAGCTTGACATCGTTCTTCCTCGGAATGGTTTCCGGATTCTGGACGCTTTACGGAAAGCTCGCCCTCGGACTTTCGCTCAACAGAAACGGATGGTTCTTCATCACCGCCTTCCTACTTTTGGCCGGAATTATCCTCTTCAGCTTCGGCATCGTCATAGACCTCCTGATACGCATCCACCTCAATAATTCGCCGTTCGAGAAGCGCTACTACGTGCGAGAAATTATAAGAAGCAAATGAAAATTCTCGTCACAGGATCAGCCGGCTTTATAGGTCATCACTTATCAAAAGATCTTCTAGAAGATGGTCATGAAATCGTAGGCCTCGATTCCTTAAACGATTACTACGATCCGTTGCTCAAGCAGAAGCGAAATGACCTCCTCAGTACATACGAAAAATATAGATTTCAGCAGGCAGAGCTTTCAGACCATGGCGCCGTGTCCGAGATCGTAGATGCGGAACATCCTGAACTCATAATTCATTTAGCCGCCCAGGCCGGTGTTCGATACTCGCTGGTCAACCCCTGGGTATACGAGCAATCCAATACCCTCGGTACGATCAGTATTTTCGAGGCGGCGCGAAAGGCGAAAATCAAAAGGGTCATCTTTGCCTCCTCGTCATCCGTATACGGCGCAAACACCAAGATCCCATTCAGTGAAAGCGACGTAACCGATAGCCCTGTGTCCTTATACGCAGCGACTAAGAAGTCCTGCGAACTTATCGCGCGAACATATCACCATTTGTACGGCATAGAAGTAGCCGGCCTGCGATTCTTCACAGTGTACGGAGAACTTTACCGACCTGACATGGCACTCTTCTCCTTTGCAAAAAACATCCTCCTCGATCAACCGATCAAACTTTTCAATAACGGAAAAATGAAGCGCGACTATACCTTCATTAGCGATATCGTAGATGGAATAAAAAGCGCTGCATTCAAAGAGCAGCTCGGGTTTGAGATTTACAACCTGGGAGGCGACAATCCGGTCGACCTCGAGCGCGTAGTAGCCCTGCTCGAACACGGCCTTCAGAAGCAGGCGCTCGTGGAGTACCTACCTATGCAAGCTGGCGACGTCGAAATAACCTATGCCGACATATCTAAAGCGAAGAAAGAAATAGGCTTCTCGCCAAAGGTTAGAATTGAAGAAGGTATTGCCCGATTCTGTACCTGGTTTCTCGCAAACAAAGAATGGCTGCTCAAACTCAAAGATGCAAAATGAAAACCCAAAAAAGAGAATACTATTACTGAATTACGAGTTTCCTCCTCTCGGTGGCGGGGCAAGCCCTGTAAGTTTTGAGCTGGCAAAACGCCTATCAGAAACCGGCACTTTCCAAATCGACGTGGTGACGATGGGATACAAAGGGCTTCCAAAGTTCGAGCAGGTAAACGATTGCCTCAAGATTTATAGAGTACCCTGCCTTCGCAGCAAAAAAGAAATATGCCATCCCTGGGAGCAACTGACCTATCTTGTCTCTGCATATTTCAAGTGCAAACAACTTCTCCGAAAAAACACATACGATGTCTGTCATTGTCATTTCATAATTCCGACCGGAGCACTCGCCCTCAGACTAAAAAAGAAATTCGGCCTACAGTATGTCATCACCACTCACGGAAGCGACGTACTCGGTTACAACAAGCGCTTCAAGCGCTTGTACCCACTCCTCATATCTTCCTGGAAAAAGATTCTCGATGGGGCCGAGAAAGTGTTGTCTCCATCCGAATTCCTCAAGACAGAGATCACCAAAATATATCCCCAGATCTCCTCTAAAATATGCGTCATACCGAACGGCATCGACACGAAGAAATTTCAGCCCCAGGCAAAGAAAAAGTACATATTCTCCTCCGGCCGCCTGCTCGAAAATAAGGGCTTCCAGCACCTCATAAAGGCCGTTTCAGACCAGGATCTGGGCTTATATGAGGTGCATATTGCCGGGGACGGGCCTATGATGCCTGTTTTGAAGGAACTGGCAGGCCATTCAAAGACCCGGATTATCTTCCACGGATGGCTCGATAACAGGGGAACTCTATACAAGGATATTCTGGAGCGATCTGCCATCTACGTCTTGCTGTCAGAAAAGGAGAGTTTCGGCATGGCCACGGCCGAAGCGATGAGCGCCGGCTGCGCGATCATAACGACCAACACGTCCGGAGCGGCCGAGATGACAGGTGACGCCGGCATTCTTATCGGTCCCGGGGACACAGCAGCTCTCTCGGCAGCATTGCACTCTTTGGTAAGCAATGAAGCGAAGCTGTCGGAACTCCAAAAGAAAGCAGCCGAGCGCGTCAAAGACTTTTCCTGGGATACGTTGCTAAAGACGTACATGGCAAATATATGAATGAAGCACCGATAAAAAAAAGACACCCGCTCCTGCTGATCGGGAAGATAGTGATTTCACTGGGTCTCATGGGCTGGCTTCTTTCCATGGTCGAGTGGAGCGCTTTCTTTCACAGCATCTCAAACGCAAATCCTTGGCTGATAAGCCTCGGCGTAGTTTTTTTTATAACAAATCTGCTTTTGCTGATCTTGCGATGGAACGTGGCGCTCACTTATTTCGGCATAGAAGAAAGCAAGGGAAGCCTGTACCGACTCAACATGATCGGAACATTTTTCAATAACTTCTTGCCCAGCACAGTAGGGGGCGACGGATACAAGTACCTCGCACTCTCAAAGAAGCATCCAACAAAGAAGAAAGAAATCCTCAGCTCACTTGTCTTCGACAGGGCAAGCGGGTTCCTAACCCTTTTCTTGATAAATATTTTACTCTTGCCGTTCTATGCAAGCCTGGTCGTGAGCAATCATGCATTCTTGCTACTCGAGGGCATAACCCTCGGCATCTTCCTCGGGATTCTACTCGTTTACTTTCTTAGAAATCACCTGGCAGTATGGCTCGACAAAGTTTCCATTAAATTCGTCCGGAAAGTCATCGAAACTTTCCAGCTCGTGTTCGGCCTTAACAGGCCGGAGATTGCGAAGCCGGTACTCCTTTACTCGACACTCTTCGTGCTCGTGGGGGCGTTGTGGCAATGGTCCTACATCCTGGCGCTAGGGTTTGATGTGAACTTTCTATATTTGCTCTTTGCCTTTTCGATAATTCAGATTGCCGGAATAATTCCGATATCGCTCAACTCGATCGGCATCTCCGAGAGCCTGTCTGTGCTGCTCCTAGGTTTTGCAGGCGTACCGCTCGAGGTGGCCCTCGCATCCGCCCTAGCGGTGCGAATTATGCTTATGCTCCTCAGTCTCAGTGGTGGGATTACCTATTTGCTGAAGCGGTAATTTTATATATGAGAATGCGTGAGTCGGGAGACTCGTAAAGGAGTGCCTTATTTTGATTTCGGTATAAATAATTATACATTTCATCAAACTCCTCTCGCTCCACTTTGGTATAGATCAGGCTAGGATAGACGATAAAGACGATGTCGTGATTCAAAATATCATCCCAGGAGCATCTCCTATTTTGAGTGTAATCTTTCAAGACCAGACATTCGCTTTCTGGCTCGATGTCGTACTTGTCGGCATAAAACTTATGGAGCGTTCTGCCGACAAGGATGGTGCCTGGCGCAAGGTTTTCTTTTATAACAGTATAGGGTTCGTCGTATTGATAACTCCAACGATCGAGATTAAAGACTCGGCTCGCATCCGATATGGGGCAACCCAAAATCAAATTTTCTTTACATACATCTCCAAGCTGAATCTTGCCGACAAATATCACCGACAGCACCAGCACCAAAGCCATGACTAGCCACTCTCGCTTCGTGGTAATTAATGATTTTACTGCCACCCAGATGCCGTAGATTACAAGAAAAGTATAGAAGGGGAAAAGAAATATGAAATAGCGAGGATCGTGGAACTGCACCCCGTTTGATACCACCAATAAAAATGCGAAGATAGAAATGAAAGAGAAGTAGGAGAATCTAATCGTGACCGGCAGTCGTTTGTATCCGATTAAAGGAATTGCGAAGAAAACAAGCGTGGCGGCGTGGCCTCGGTAATACTCAAAAAGATGGGCAATGAAATTGTAGTTTATTTCCCCGGTTCGATTGAAGTAGGTCATGTCAATCGGACTCAACCCGAAGTAGGTGAGCACAACAGCGCCTGCTATTAGAGCCAACCCCAGGACTGAAAGAATTTTGAGATATTTGCTCCTTGCATGAGCTGCGATATAGAGAAGAAAAGGAAGCACAAAAAGACCAACATTGTAGTGGGTCTTTAGTCCAACAAGAAGCAAGGCAAAAAACCCGGCAAGCCAAACCCAATTCCTTCTGATAAATGCAAGAATCCCGTTCCAGATTTTCCGCACAGAACCTTCAATCTGGGAAAAGTCGTCTAATACCTTCAAGAAAACATAGACCAAGGCCATGCATATAAGCAGCAGTAGAGAATACATTCGCGCAACGCGTGAATGATAAACAAAAAGGTAAAAAATAGAGAAGAAATAAAGTCCCAAAAAAAGGACAACCGCCGGTATGCTTCTCTTGAATATCAGATACAACATCAATAGAGTGAAAGATCCTAAAATGACTGACAGAAGCCTCAGATCGAATATGGAATCGTAGCGACCAGCGACTTCAACCAGTCCCGCCACACCGAGGCTATAAGGTAGTGCTCGGCTATAGAAATCAGGGGAAGCATTGCTATCTGCGCCGTATGACAAGTCCTTAAAAGTCAGGCCTTCTTGAGTGATGTATTTGACGGCATTGTAAGTTAAGAATTCGTCGTTTTGTGGTGATAGCATTCCGAGGTTTTGGATCGAGATGAAAAAGCCGTTCCCAATTATCAAAAGGAGCAGAAGGATATGCCACATACGACTGAGCTCAGTAGGCGCTTCCTTGCGAGGCTGGCGGGCGGCATACACCATCAAGCATCCACTTCCTATCGCTAAGGAAAGAAGAATCAACGTTAATTCCGTAGAGTCGATCGCATCAAAAGAAATTCGGTTTGCGACAAAAAGAGAGATGGTAGTTATCAAAAAAACAACCTTATTTGCAATGATCATCCATTGAGTAAAAGCGTCTTTTAGATGGCCAGAGTACCAAAGGGCAAGACCGATATAGAGCAAGGCCACGCCGATCGTAGGTACGAAAGTGGAGAGTAGGAAGTCTGGACGTGCTAGAGAGATTGTATAAAGGCCAGCCGCAGCAACAAAAGCAGTACCGCAGAACGGAACAAGGAAATGTGCCCGCATGAGCGCCCAAAAGCTGGCAACAGTTTTATGTAATTTTCTAAGATTAGTCTTCAACATGGAGGCGTATTTTTTCTAAAGTTGAAGATGCAGTACTCATGATTGGAAACCAAAGTTCTTCACCCAACACAGTGGTGCGGAAAGATACTTTCTTTGATTCATCTACGGCTACGCCATTCAAGATCCCGACCTGATAGATGCAGCCATGAAAATAGCTTGATTCGCTGTGATCAGTTTTACCAAAAGTGAGATCGCGGTTTCCATTATAGTCGGCCCATATTACAGAGGGCTGGAAATAAGATCTTCCAGCATAATGCTCATCAACATAGAGATCGATGTAGCCATTGGTAGGGGACGGGTGGTAAATGGCGAGCGCGGTGTGGCTGACTCCGAAGAAATCAGAAGAAACGGGATACTTCACAGTAAAGAAGCCTCCATCGGCATTATCCATACGACCTACACGAAAAGATACGCTATCTGAGTTTTGCAAAATGTCCCAATTGAAATGACCGAGGATTTCCTGGCTCGCTCCTTTGTCATCTTCCGGCATCCATTCAACAAAAACACTAAAGGCTCCCGTTTCAAATTTATCTTTTGAATTAGTCAGCTCGAGAGCGCTCTTGTTCTCAGGATTGAAATAGGCACAGCTGTCGGAAAAGGTTGCATTCCCCGTTAGATCAGTTGGTCTTTTACCATGACGCATATCCCAGACGAAGTCCCAGGGAATGCGGGTGTAGTCACTGCTTATTTCAAAGGGCATAACCGAAACGTTTCCGCCTTCTACTTCCAAGGTCATTCTCACATCTCTTAGCGCAGCCTGCGGCCTAAAAACGGCGTATGCTGGCCCATTGAGAACACGGTGCGGATTTTCACCAGTCAGACGGTCAGAGAGACTTGGCGAGAGGCCTAGAAAAAAAGATCCAGACTGGTCACTGGCCGATCCAACATCAATGGTAAAAGTCTTATTGTAGCCAAAGGGAAGAAAATTCCAATATAGGACATAGACGAAAAAGGCCAAAGGAATTAAGTATGCAAAAGCCCGGAACAGAAAGGCTGGCCGCTTGTACCTATTTGGTATTCGATGGATAAGAAACATATAAAAAATAATATAACATAAAAAACAGAAGTAATCAACTAATACCGATAGACCCACACCTCGGATACGGCGTTAGTCCTTTTGTGGAAAACGAGCTCGTTCTGTTGAATGAAAGAAATGATTTCCTCCGGAACCTTTCCATCATACGCCATGAAGTCGAGGACAACATAACCATGAGTCCCTGATGTCACAGACTTCAACTCCTCGAGGTCGTCGATGACTTTCGCGCCGACATAATATTCTCGGTCGTTTACAACCTGAGAGGATTCACTGTCGATTCCCAGGTAATTATATTTTATCCAATAGCCAGGTTCACCGAGGAAGATTTTATTGAACTGCGGCTGTGTAGAAATGACGAGGTCATCAGCAGTCTTGTGCATTTTTATGAAATCATACGCGCTATTCCAATCGGGCTGCGGCGTATAGGAGTAGGAGGGCCGATCGCCGAGCGTCTCTGGATTGTCGGATTCTAGAAAATAATCAGTATGCGGGATGATGACCCCGCCGGCAAAGAAGAAAAAAACAGCAAGGAGCAATAACCAGTAAGCAATCTTCGCATACGAGTGTTTTATATGATCGTAGATGGCGACCGCCCCAACCGCTCCAAGTACGATAAGTACCGGCGCAACATGAAAGAGGTATCTGTAGTGAACAATATTCGTGAAAAAGGAAAGGGGAATCAGGTAGGCGGCGAAGGCAAGAAGCAAGAACCACAGCTCTCGTTTATAAGGCCCTTCGCTGAAGAAAGCGATGAGAATAAAGGGAACAAATAGCCAGTAGGATCGGAGGTAAAAGCTCACATAGTACGGAAGCTCGTAATGAAGGCCCACGCCAGGCACGAATGACAAGATCACGGTCCCAGCAACAGCCAGCGCCGCAACAACGCCGAGGCCTTTTTTGAGACTAATCCTTTTGCGAAAGAATATCTGATCGACAAGAATCCAGCCAATGAAGATTGCCGGCAGAACATACCCGAGGCCGTGCGTAAGAATTGAAAGGATCGTAAATAAAACAGTGAGAGCCGCGTACCATCCTCTTTTTTCTTTTGCATAAAGAGCGCGATGGAAAAAATAAAGTGCGAGCCAGAAGAAAAGAGCAAGAAGGGTATACCACCGTGCCTGACGCGACCAAGCAATCTGCCAATATGAGAACGTGAGCGCAACGGAAGTAAAAAGCGCGACACGAAGATCAAACAATTTGCGAGTTACAAAAAAAAGAACGCCGATGAAAATCAGACCGGCGGCGGCAGCGAGAAATCTATAACTCTCCGCAGAGTTTCCGAACGCATCCGCGATCCAGGAAGTGGGGTAGCAGTAAATTGGGCATGAGTAGGGAAGTCCAGAATCTAAAATTGATGCACCTTTTTCCTGAATTGCTAAAACGGCATTGATTGTGTAGCCCTCATCCATCCAGTACGACTGGTCCCCGGCATTATAAAATCTAAAAATTCCTCCAATTACCAAGAGCATGGTTAGAGCTAATAAAATCAAAGGTCTTATCGGCAGTGTTGGTGTGGATAAGTTTGATTGCATATAATTTTATTGCTAAGTAATATTACATTATCGCGATAAAAAAGGGTAACCCCCTACGCGTTTGACATAAATTATTAATACCTTGATTTGCTCGAATAGCCACAACAGAAAATTTATGAAAAAAAATATATTTGTGAAAGCGACATTAGCGTCATTAAGTCTCGTATTAATTTCAGCAGTAGGTTTCGACACCGCTTTTGGTTATGGCTCAAGCTCAACTAGACGTAGTAGTGGTAGCAGAAGTAAAGTAATTAAACCTTTAGTTATCGAAGCACCTGTTCCACAGGTCTTGGGTGCAGAAAATTTCAGATTTCTCGTTAATCTTCGCAAAGATGTGAATAGTAGCGACGTGAAAGAGCTTCAAGCAAGACTCCGCAAGGAAGGATTATTTACTTTTCCTACAGATACTGGCTATTTTGGTCCGGTCACCTTCGCAGCAGTAAAGGCATATCAGACAGCACATCCTAGTATCGGATATATAAATGGTTTCGTAGGTCCACTGACACGTGCCGAGCTCAACAAGTAATATAAGTCAAACCCAACTAACAAAACAACGCCCTAAAACAAGATGCGGCTTTTTGTTATATAATCACAATATATGATTTCTTGGATCAAAAAGTATTTCATACCCCACGAAGGTAATGATTATCGGCCGTACTTTTTGCATGGTAAAAATGCTCGTACGATCGTAATCCTCCTTCTTCTCCTTGAGCTAATCGTCTTTATGATCCCAACACTTACATTCGTGGGTGTATTCAATAACTCTAATCTGGCTACTGTTATTCCTGTCGTTCTCACGACTCTCATAAACGAAGAACGAATGAACGGTCAACTCGAAAATCTTACTGTTAGCTCTATTCTCGATCAGGCAGCTCAAATGAAAGCTGAGGATATGGCAAAAAAAAGCTACTTTGCACATACAAGCCCAGATGGCCAGACTATGTGGAATTTACTAGATAACGTTCAATATCGATATGATTATGCCGGAGAGAACCTAGCAATAAATTTTACAGATTCTAAAGATGTGGTTATAGCGTGGATTAACTCACCAACCCATCGAGCCAACATTGTAAAGTCATCCTATCGGGAAGTCGGAACAGGTCTGGCAACTGGAATTTATGAAGGCAAAGAAACCCTCTTTGTTGTTCAGGTTTACGCCAATCCTCAGACTGCTAAGCCTACGTTAGTAGCATATAAGGAGGAACCAGTTCAGGCTTCAAACATTCTCGGCGCGGAAATTAATCCAATAGCAGACCCTACTGTTGCAAAGCCTAATGTTTCAAAGCCCACTGTTATAGAAAAAGTTACGGCCTCTCCTCGTAATACATTCAACACATTGTTATACGTTATTATTGCCCTAATGCTCGTAGCCCTATTGTTAAATGTGTCTATCAAATTCAAGGTTCAGCATACCGATCTTATAACAAATGGCCTAGCTGTAGTAGCAATTGTCGGCGCGATTTTTGTTACTAATAATTTAGTAAGCAATAGGGGAGCTACAATAAGTCATAGTGAATATTCTTCAGAACAAGTACAATCTGAATATTCATTTTGACGTGTTGTAGTAAATATGTTACTTTTTTGCTCATATTCCATAAGGCTGAAAGACTGCTTTTTGGAACACGCGGCACGTTGTCGCAAGGTCATTGAAACCGATGGTTAAATCCAGTAAAGGAGAAAAAAAATGGTCAGAAAATTAAATGTAGGCGTCGGAATGACGCCGTGCGAAAGTGCGCTAGGGAGCTTCATCAGAACTTGTCGAATTGAACAGAACCTTACACAGGTCCTACTTGCGGAACTGTGTGGTCTTACTCAGGGACAAATCAGTCAGCTTGAAATTGGAAATCCCAAGCATATTGATCACGACATATTAAAAAAACTCGCCATAGCACTCCAGTGCGATGCTGAGGAACTGTATAAACATCTGCCAGTAAAGCCTGGTATGCGTCCTATTACGGAGTTGGAGAAACTGATTCGTTCCCGACGCGAGGAGCTCGACATGACAATCGAGAAATTCGCAAAAGAGATGAATATGAATATTAAACAAGCTATTCGTTTGGAGATTCGCAAGAGATCTACCATTCGATACAAGCTTATGCATTTATTGGCTAATGTATTGAATCTTGATCCTTCCAACATAAGTAAATTTGTGGGACCTACGAGAAAGAAAACCACAAGCGAGTTTGGTAATCTTGTTCGGACACGGCGCAAAGAACTCTTACTTAGTATCGTAATGCTTGCAGCCAAAATGGGTGTTAGTCGACAGTTCATAAACCAAATCGAATTCGGACAAGCCCGCTTGATTAGGAACGATGAAATGGTTGCACGACTTGCAAATGTCCTGGGTATTGATCTTGATAAGCTGAAAGCTGTCAGACTTGGAAGGAAGTTAAGGAAGGCGCGTTGCTCCGAGGGTCTGGGGCGTTTTTTAGCCACAAAACGTGCGGAATTGATGCTAAATCAGGCACAATTTGCTAAATATGCTGGTATCTCGACAGTTGTGGTATCAGGAATCGAGTGCGGAAGTTATCTAGCTCGGAAATGGGTCCTAGCGAAAATAGTTAAAGCGATCGGTTGCGAAATACCGAGAGAGTTGGTCCCACCGCCTCATGTTCGTAAAAATAATACAACGAAATAGCGTTTACCTATTTTCACACACTGAGCCTGCATCTCTTCGGAGGTGCAGGCTCTTTTTTATAAATATTTGAAATCTTCATATTCAAAGCACGAATATACGCTTCACACCTTGCTATTTTAATAATTTTATGATATAAAATCTCAAATTTAAACGGGAGTCATTAATAGTGGAATGCAAACAAGTGAGGCCTAGCTTCACATTCTACAACTCAAACAAACCGTTTTAATCGCTTCTTGAAAGGAGGCAAAATGCAGAAACAGAAAACACAAATCAAGAAACTGGTGACACATAACCGCCCGCATTTGGACGAGTTGTGGGTAATACTGGCGATCAAACGCTGGTGCTCAAAGTTAGCCGAACAAAAGTGGCCTGGATCATCCACGGCCGGCATCGAAATCTTTCGAACAGGAGTTCACCCGCAGGGTGCTACATGGCGGGATTTTCCCGACACGTTGTTCATCGGGTGTGCTAAAGGCTCACCCTTAGACGAGCACTGGTCGAATCTTGCCACGGAGACACCGGAGTGCGCAGCGACCCTTGCTGCTAGACTTCTCGGAGTTTCAGATCGGGTTGAGTTCAAAAACCCGCTTCGACACATCCTAAATGTTGACCAAGCAGGTACTAAAAATCGTAGGCTGGTGTCAGCGGTTCTCAATCTTCTCTACACTATGAGTGAACCTCCTTCAATCGAGGCTATCATGGATTGGGTGGATGACTGTTGTTCAGCAGATTTTAACGACCAAAGTAGCAGTGGTGGCAAAGACAAAGGTCCCTTAACCATAGACCGCGCTCATAAGATGATGAGAGAACAGGGTGGTAATAGGGCCAAACGTGCCGACCGCTGGTTTTTATTGGCTACTCGTGCAATTAAGGAACGTGAAATGCGTTTCTCTTCTGCGCGTGATGCTGTTAAAAATATTGTTCATCAAAAGTTTGGCTCTGCCTACGGCAACCTTTCGATGATGACTGTTACAGGTGACAACGACCAATTAGCCTCTGCGTCTTTCAGTTTGGGCGGAGTTGATATTGTCATACACCACCGTGTAGAAAAGACTGCAGGAACAGTGCAAATCATCGCCAAAGCAGGTAGTGGAATCTGCCTGAGCAAAGTGGCAGCACTAATCCGTGCGATGGAGTTAAGGAAGCGTGGTAAACCATTACCCTCGGATGAAGCAATCCTCTATGAGGTAGACATCATAGAGGAGGATGGAATTTGGCACCTTGTGGACACAAAGAATCAAAACAAGAGGATGCTATTCAACGGAAGCGCGAGTCATCCTGATGTTGAGTCAACAGTGATTGATCCTGTCACATTGGGTGAGCTAGTAAAACGAGGTCTCCAAAAAGACTAAAATAAAGAGGTTGTTAATCGCCGAGGTTCTATTCCTCGGCGATTTTTTTATTGATGGGCATCTTAGCCGATTTTAGAACAACCTAAATCGGCTAAGATGCCCATCTCTACATCTCTACCATTGAGTTTTTCTTTTATTTGTGGTATTTTATGAACCTGCGCCAAGCGACCGCTCCTTCGTAAGAAGGGGAGGAAAGTCCGAACATTACAGAAAGTCCGAACATTACAGTCGTAGTCGCAAGGCTATGACAAGAGTAGCAGGTAACGCCTGTCGGGGTAATCCTAGAGGTGCGAGCAGAGACGAGCCGGTTAAGTCCGGGTGAAACGGCAAAATCCTTACTTGGATGCAAGGCCGTGTCCATCGCAAGATGGAAGTGCCGCTTGAGGGTATCGGTGACGATACTCGAAGATAAATGGTCGCATAAACAGAATTCGGCTTATGGCGCAGGAAATATGAAAAGCCCCACCGCAAGGTGGGGCTTTTCTTGTGTAATACACAAAATACAATGATGCACGTCCTTGTATTTTGTTGTAATATGATTTTAATATGACCAACGATAAGTATGACCCAAAAGCCATTGAATCTAAGTGGCAAGATAAGTGGAAGACGGATCAGACATATCGCACCAATGAGACAGCAGAAAAGCCAAAATATTATGTACTTGATATGTTCCCATATCCATCTGGTGAGGGACTACATGTGGGACACCCCAAGGGATACATCGCCACAGACGTTGTGTCACGAATGAAGCGTATGCAGGGTTTTAATGTTCTTCACCCGATGGGTTTTGATGCTTTCGGTCTTCCTGCTGAGCAATACGCCATTAAAATGAAAGTTAATCCCGTGGTTGCAGTAGAAAAGAATGTTGCTCGTTATAAAAAACAATTAGAAATACTTGGTTTCGACTATGACTGGTCTCGCGAGGTAAACACAACTGATCCAAAGTATTACAAATGGACACAATGGATTTTTTTGAAACTTCTTGAAAAGGGTTTAGCAGAAGAGCGGTATGAGCCTATAAACTGGTGTCCTGTCGACAAGACCGGCCTTTCAAATGAAGATATTGAAGACGGCAAATGTGAACGTTGTGGTGCGGTAGTGGAAAAGCGCCTTATGAAGCAGTGGGTTTTGAAGATTACAGAATATGCTGATCGACTACTCGCAGATTTGGATGCAAAAGATGCTGAAGGGAAGCCACTTCTCGACTGGCCTGAGTCTATAAAGGAAAGTCAGAGAAATTGGATTGGAAGAAGCGAAGGTGCAGAAATTAATTTTGTGATAGATGGGCATCTTAGCACCCCTACCATGTCTGGCATGGTAACTGTCTTCACTACAAGAGCAGACACGCTTTTTGGTGTTACTTATATTGTTCTTGCTCCAGAAGCAAAAATAGTTCAAGAATTACTCGAGAAAACTTCAAATAAAGATGAAGTCGAAGAATATATTAGACTTTCAAAAACTAAAACAGAGATTGATCGCACAGATGCAACCAAAGAAAAGACTGGCGTGGAGATGAAAGGTGTCAGAGTAATTAATCTCGCAAATGGGGAGGCAGTTCCTGTTTGGGTTGCCGACTATGTGCTTTCGGATTATGGAACTGGAGCTGTGATGGCAGTGCCTGCGTATGATGAGAGGGATGCTCAGTTTGCTAAAGTATACAATCTACCAACTAAAGAAATTATTTTAGAAGACAAGGAAGAAATTATTAAAAAGTTTGGTAAGAAAGTTGTAAAATATAAACTCCGTGAATGGGTTTTTTCTCGTCAGCGCTATTGGGGCGAACCGATTCCAGTACTTCATCGTGTGGGTGTGAGTGATGAATCTGCTCTGTCTGCTAAGATGCCCATCTCTCCCATCTCTCCCATCTCTCCCATCTCAGAAAAGGATCTTCCACTTGAGCTTCCGCTGGTTGAGCATTACGAACCCACCGACAATGGCGAGTCACCACTTGCAAATATTTCTGAATGGGTAAATGTCGAGATTGACGGAGTAAAATATCGTCGAGAAACAAACACTATGCCACAGTGGGCAGGTTCATCTTGGTATTACTTGCGATACATGGATCCTCACAATGATTCTAAACTTGTAGATCCCTCACGCGAAAAATATTGGAACTCTGTCGACCTGTATGTAGGTGGAGCAGAACACGCCACACGTCACCTTATATACGCGCGTTTTTGGCACAAATTCCTTTATGATATCGGCGTTGTATCAACCATCGAACCTTTTAAAAAACTTCAGTCGGTCGGTCTTATCATGGCCTCAGATGGTCGGAAGATGTCTAAACGGTGGGGAAATGTTATTAACCCAGACGAGATGGTGGATACTTTTGGTGCAGATTCTATGCGCCTTTACGAAATGTTTATGGGTCCTTTTGATCAGGCTATTTCGTGGAATACAAACGGTGTTGTAGGGACTCGACGGTTCATAGAAAAAGTATGGCGTCTAAGCAAAAAAATACACGAAGGTGCTAAAAAAACAGCGTATGAGTCAATGGTCCACAAGACAATTAAGAAGGTTACAGAGGATATTGAATTACTAAAGTTTAATACAGCAGTTTCTACACTTATGATTCTTGTGAATGATCTAGAAAAAGAAGAAGAGGTAGCAAGAGAAGATTTTGAAATTCTTCTTAAACTTCTTGCTCCTTTTGCACCACATGTTGCCGAAGAGCTTTGGCAGGAGTGCGGTCATGATACAAGTATTCATCTTGAGTCATGGCCAGTTCATGATTCTTCGAAGATAATTGATGATGTTGTAAATATTGCTGTGCAAGTGAACGGAAAGACAAGGGAAGTGTTAACCACCATGAAGGATTTAACAGAAGATGCCGTGGTAAAGGCCGTTCTTGAGCTTCCAGGGGTACAAAAGTGGGTAGAAGATAGACCTATTAAAAGGGTGATTTGGGTCAAAAACCGTATCCTGAACCTTATTATTGACTAATAGCAGTACGCATGATACAAATAATATAACATTTATGGCATTAATCAGTTTTAAACCAAAACAAGTCACAAAACGCCTCATCAACGCTTTGCAGTCTCGTACCAAGGAAGTCATCGTTAACAGATACGGTCTAGGTACTGACAACAAGCGTATGACCCTTGAAGCTATTGGAGACATGTACCACATCACTCGTGAACGTGTTAGACAAATTGAGAACGCTGCTCTTTCAAATATCCGAAAATCAGAGGATTTTAAAAAAGAAAAAACTGCTTTTGAAGAGCTTGAAAAGACACTTAAAGCTGCAGGTGGTATTGTCTCTGAAGAAGATTTTCTTAACCATGTCACAAAAGACAAAGCAACTCAGAACCACATTAACTTTCTCCTTGTATTAGGCGATGCTTTTCGTAAGGAACGTGAAGATGATGAATTTAAACACCGTTGGTATGTAGAGTCAGAACTTTCAAAAAAAGTGCACGAATCTCTTCGTAAATTATACGCAACCCTTTCTGATGATGATCTTGTTTCCGAATCAGAACTCATCACTCAGTTTTTGGAATATCTAAAAGATGTTTCCGAAGAATATAAGAGCGAAGAAGTTCTTAAACGATGGTTATCTATTTCAAAAAATCTAGCCAAGAACCCACTCGGTGAATGGGGTCTTACTTCATCATCTAATGTCCGTGCAAAAGGAATTCGTGATTATGCTTTTCTTGCTATGAGAAAGCACGGTTCACCTATTCACTTTCGTGATATTGCTAAACTTATTGCTGATTTATTCAACAAAAAGGCACACCCTGCAACCACTCACAACGAACTCATCAAAGACAGTCGCTTTGTACTTGTAGGACGTGGTCTATACGCTCTATCAGAATGGGGATATATCTCAGGTGTTGTTAAGGATGTTATTAAGAAAGTTATTGAAAAGGCTGGACCACTTACGAAGGATCAGGTCATAGAAAAGGTTCTAAAGGAACGATATGTCAAAGAAAATACTATTTTAGTAAATCTTCAGAACCCAAAATTCTTCAAAAAAACTAAAGACGGAAAATATTCTGTGGTATAGTTAAAGCATGACAGAAACATTGAGTGAAGTTTCAACAGAGCTCATTATTCGAACATTCTATGCTCTTTATATTCTTCTTGTTATTTTCGTACCTTTTATTCTTGGATATTTTTTTTGGAAATATTGGGTAAAATATGCGAGACATAAATTTTTATCTGAAAAGCAACACATCCTGCTTGAATTTCGCTTACCAAAAGAAATTACAAAATCTCCGGTTGCTATGGAGGTCTTTATGAATGCTCTATATCAGACTAGTGGAGAAGGAAACTGGTATGACAAATTTGTGAAAGGAGGAATGCGTGCTTGGTTTTCCTTGGAGATGGTTTCTATTGAGGGTCAGGTGCATTTCTTTATTTGGTCACGTAAAGAGCTTAAAAAAATTATAGAGACACAGTTGTATAGCCAATACCCAGATGTAGAAATAGCCGAAGTAGAAGACTACACCAAAGGAATAACTCTCGATCAATCTAAAATGGATTTATGGGGTACATATTTTACTAAAACTAAAGAAAGTTTTTATCCTATCAAAACATACGTAGATTACGGTTTAGACAAGGATCCAAAAGAAGAATTAAAAATTGACCCCATCACACCCGTTATCGAACTTCTAGGTTCGCTTGGTGCGGGAGAACAGATGTGGATACAGATTTTGATTAGGGCCCACAGGGAAGAGTTTAAAAAACCTGGAACATGGTTTGAAAAGACTGATTGGAAGCATTTCGCAAAAGACGAAATTAAAAAGAAGATGAAAAGGGATAAGGGAGATGGTGAAGTGATGGACAAAATGACAAAGGGAGAACAAAAAAACATCGAAGCAATTGAAAAAAGTATTGCTAAAGCACCTTTTGATACGGGTATTCGTGCAATATATCTCGCAAATAATGATGTATACAATAAAGGAAACCAAGGAGGACTTGTGGGTTCACTTCGTCAATACGGCTCTAATGATCTAAATGGTTTTAAGCCAGACAAGACAACTGGCTTTGACTATCCTTGGCAGGATGTCTTTGGAGGTAGATTACGAGCTAAGAAAGAAAAAATCCTAAAGGGATATCAAGAACGAAGTTTCTTTAAGCCTCTATATAATCCAGGAGATCGTGGTGGCGAATTTATTTTAAGTGCAGAGGAATTGGCGACAATCTACCACTTCCCAGGTAAAGTTTCAAAAACTCCTAACTTTACTCGTATTGCTTCACGTAAGGCAGACGCACCTTCAAATCTTCCAATATAAAAATGTATCAGCATTATCATTCTCCAATACGAAGAGTTATTGTTTCCACAATTTTTGCACTACTTATTTTTTCCTGTGCGCTTTTTTTGTGGGTGTCTTACCCTGCGAGTTATGCACCTCAAGAAGTTTTTCTTGCTGAAGGTACTGTACCTGTGGAAATAGCTGGAAAGCTTGAAGCAACAGGTGTGGTACGCTCTGCTTTTGTACTTCGAGTGGTACTAAAATTGCGCGGAACTGCAGGAGCTCTTGTGCCAGGAAACTATCTATTTGAAGAAAGAGAGAGTGTATATAAAATAGCCTCACGAATTACGAGTGGTGGTTTTGCAATGGAACAAAAAAAAGTGACAATACCCGAGGGTTCTACAAATGAGCAAGTTGCAAATGCTATCGAAGGGGTTTTTCCATCTTTTGATAGTAAAAAGTTTCAGAGGGAAGCTGAGGGAAAACAGGGATATCTTTTTCCTGAAACATACTACCTTCTTTCTACTTCAACCGAAAAAATACTTACAAAATTGACTGATTCTTTTGACTATCATGTACGCAAACTACAATCTGAGGTGCTTACTGAAGGTAAAGAGTGGAGTGATATTGTAAAGATGGCATCGATTCTTGAAGAAGAGGCAAAGACACCAAAGGATTTTAAAATAATTTCAGGAATTCTTTGGAAAAGATTGAGCATAGGTATGGCTCTTCAGGTTGATGTGTCTAAATGGACATATGAAAATAGGGGATTGCCACCTGAACCGATTTCAAACCCTGGTTTAATTACTCTTGAGGCAGCACTTTATCCAACAGAAACAAAATATTTGTATTACTTAACTGGAAAAGATAGTTTGATGCACTACGCTACTAATTTTGAGGAGCATAAAGTTAATATTGCAAAGTATCTTAGATAGACCTATATAAACTTAGATAAAAAAGACCGTACGCCACTCAGTTAAGAGTGTGCACGGTCAGACAAAATCAACACGAACTAGTAATTCTTTTTCGGCGAAATACCAAGCCGATTGCTCCAATAGCAAGGAGTGTCGTTGATGTCGGCTCTGGCGTGATGAATGGGTTCCTAATCTCTGCCTCTGGTGTGGCAAAAACTTTTTTCCCAAAATAGATAGTATTTACATCCGTAATACTACTCGGAGTATCTCTCCAGACCAGTCCCATCAAATATGAAGACAAGAGTCCTGGCGATAGAGTTTGGACAGTCGTTACAAGACTGAACCTTCTAGTCTGACCGTTCGGAACGTCGAACTCATAATCTGCGATGAGGTTTGCATTACTACTAATGACACTGCTCAGTTGCATTATGTTGCTGTAACTCATTCCTATGTAGTCCATTGTTAACCCTGACAATTTTGTTACTCTAATGCCGTTGTTTATGGCCTTCAAATCTACTGTTATGGTGAAAACTACAGTGTCCGCATAACCAGTTGAACCTGAATATAACCGAGTTGAACCTTGAACCGGTTCAATTAGAACAGCGGCAGGGGCCACCATTGCACAAAATGTGCAGTAAACCAAAACCAAACCGACGATTAAACTATTTTTCATAATTACCTTTCGTTTTTTTTGTTTTGTTTCAAGTTTCGAAAGCCTAAAGGCAGTCTTGACACAAGCGTTATCATATACTTTGGTAAAAGTAAAGAATGTGATAATATTAAAAAACTAATTTTAAATGAAGACAAATAATCCAAATATAAAACAAAAAGTATACGTCGGAATGTCCGGCGGGGTAGATTCTTCTGTTTCTGCTGCGCTTCTAAAAGACCAAGGTTTTGAGGTTATTGGAGTGTTTATAAAAGTCTGGCAACCGGACTTTTTACCATGTAACTGGAAGGAAGAACGGCGTGATGCTATGCGTGTGGCAGCACATCTTAATATTCCTTTAATCACACTAGACCTTGAAAAAGAATATAAAAAAGAAGTGGTGGATTATATGATACGTGAATATAAAGAAGGTAGAACTCCAAACCCTGATGTGATGTGCAATCGTTATGTGAAGTTTGGTGGATTTTTTGATTGGGCAATGAAACAGGGAGCAGATTTTGTGGCAACAGGTCACTATGCCCGCATAGATGGGCATCTTAGCCGACCTAGCCAGCAAAATATTTTTCTCTTGAAAGGACGAGATGACAATAAAGATCAGTCGTATTTTTTGTGGACACTTACAAAAGAAAAACTTTCCAAAACACTTTTTCCTGTTGGAGATATTCCCAAACCAGAGGTTCGAGTCCTCGCAAAAAAATATAAATTACCAAATGCTGAAAAGAAGGACAGCCAGGGTCTTTGTTTTGTAGGGAAGATTGATATGAAAGATTTTTTGAAGCACTACATTGATGAAAAACCTGGAGATGTACTAAATGAAGCAGGCGAAGTGATTGGAGAACATGAGGGAGCTCTTTTTTATACCCTAGGTGAAAGACATGGCTTCACTATTACAAAAAAGACTTCAAAAGATGAACCATATTTTGTAATTTCAAAGGATAACGCTAGAAACACTCTTACAGTTTCCAGTAATAAAATTAATATAAATAGTGATGAACAGTCTGAGCATATTAAAAAACAAGATTGCCTCATTAAAGATAATAATTGGATTGTAGATACTGTCGATAATAATAAAATATATAAAGCTCGTGTGAGATATAGAGGAACACTACATAATGTTAAGATTAATTCCTACTCGAATAATCAAGCAAGAGTTCATTTTTTAGATTCAAAAGATATTTTATCTTCTGGTCAGAGTATTGTTGTTTACGATGAAGATATCTGTGTCGGTGGGGGAACAATTGAATAATAATTTATTTTTTCCATTCCACTATCAACCCAGCTTTTCTCTCGGTTTTATCGGCCTTTCTGAGAAACTTCAAGTTTTCCTTAGGAAAAATAGGGAGGTGTGGACTATCTTCAAGCGCATCGACAAGAGCCGTAACATCTTCTTCAGAACTAACCCAATCCATTCCTTTTTTATTTACATATTTCCTAAGATCAAAAATTTTAGAGTATGAACGCAAAGTTTTCTCTCCAGTTTTATTTAAAAAATATTCATGAAAGTAAGAGACTGCTAGTTCACGAATAGTCTTGTATATAGGATCACGAAAACGTAAGCAATAGTGATTCGTCTTTGAAATTGCTCCCCAGTATCCGTTCTTCTTATAAATAGCGACCACATGATCAATATCTTTTGATGTAGTAGAGAGGTCTAATAAAAGTGGTAGCTCGCCATGCACATACAGAGCAAGAGCTGCTAAAAGCGCCCCTTCAAAACAATGAGCCTTTTTCTCTCGAAGAACGCGTCGGACTGACATGTAAGTCTCACCGCTTTTTTCGTGATTAATAGGGAGGGTGTCGAGAAAATCCTGAATTTTTTTTGGAGAAGAAAGTTTTTTAAGAGTTGAAAGCTCGGTAGCGGTTAATTTTTTAACCAAATTATGCATTTGTAGATTATACAATACTTTGTATACTTATCACGAAACTAGTTAGTGCAACCCTTAACTTAGGAGAAAGCTAGCATGAAAACAAAACTGACAGTAAATGTGGTGATTTTTCTGAATGTACCCGACGGGAAGCATTCATTCTGGGTGATTAAGTGGGGTGTAAAAACCAAAATAATTGCAGTGGAACAAGTCTTTGAAAAAATCTTAGTTGAACCAGTTAAAATCGGCTCCATAATGACGATAAATCTGCACAACAATGTGCAGAGTTTACCAAGCTCAATCAAGATGTCTCCAATGCTGGTTATAAAAGGTGAGGCTGGGGAAAGAATGCAATGGGTCAGTACGTCGCTATGTATTGATGAAACCAAGCTTTTCCCAAAACCACACTTAACAACTAGTGATGAGATAATTTATTTGATTAGTACTATTCTAAACAACATGGAAAAGCATGGCTTTTCACCAGTAGGCGATACCCGAGAAAGGCCCGCAACTGAAATTGAAAAGATTTCCCTCTACGAAACGTACTGATTTATTCGATAATATCTCAAACCAGTGGTGTGACTACACCACTGGTTTTTTTGTGTGATACAATCTTTAAATGGCATGGAATTCCACATACAAAAAGAAGCTTTTTGAACCCGAGGTGAACGGCGAGGGTACACCCTTCAAGCTTTCTCGTTCCAAAATAGATCTCTTTATTGAGTGTCAGCGTTGTTTTTATTTGGATCGTCGTCTCGGTGTTGGTAGACCACAAGGTTTTCCTTTTAATCTAAACAGCGCAGTCGACCTTCTTCTGAAAAAAGAATTCGACACACACCGCAAAGCAAAATCTGCGCATCCTTTGATGACTTCATACGGTGTCGATGCAATTCCTTTCACACACAAAGACATGGACGTATGGCGAGAAAATTTTGTCGGTGTGCAGTCTCTGAATGAAAAAACAAATCTTCTTATTTTTGGAGCGGTAGATGATGTATGGATCAATCCAGCAGGGGAACTTATTGTTGTAGACTACAAAGCAACAAGTAAAGACACTGAAGTAAGCCTGGATGCAGATTGGCAAGATGGATACAAGCGACAAATGGAAGTGTACCAGTGGCTTTTGAAGCAAAACGGCTTCAAAGTATCAGATACTGGATATTTTGTGTATGCAAACGGCAAGCGTGACCGTGAGGCTTTTGATGCGCGACTTGAGTTTGATATTAAAGTTATTCCATATACCGGAAATACAGATTGGATTGAAAAAACACTAGGACTCATTAAGCAATGCCTCATGGACGACAAAGTTCCTATCGCCAGGGAAACTTGTGAGTATTGTGCATACAGAAAAAAAGCAGCAGAAGCCATTATCCAAGCAGCTGCCAAACTAAAAGGTAAGTCAAAATAGGTGCTATACTCGTGCCATGAAAATAAAACAAAAAACAGATTGGGATCTGAAACTCTTTTATAAATCTCATACGGACGAAGCAATCGAAGCTGACCTCAAAAAATGCGAGAACCTAAATGATATTTTTGCCAATAAATACAGTGGCGTAGATTTTACTAAAGATGAAAGTACTCTTGCCACAGCACTCGGTGATTACGAAAAACTCTTAGGAGATTCTTCTGGTAGTCGCGCTATTATGTATTTTTATTATGCCAAAGATCTAAATGCTTTAGATAAAAAAGCTGAAGCAGAGATAAATAGAATGACTGGACGCTTAACTAACGCATCAAATAAAATTATATTTTTTGAACTTAAGCTTGCCAAAATTCCTGAAACACTTCAAAAAAAATTTTTGTCTTCAGAAAAGCTAACTCATTTTAAGTATTTTCTTGAAAATGTTTTTAAACTTTCAAAATACAATCTTTCTGAAGCTGAGGAGAAGATAATGTCCTTAAAATCACAAACTTCAAGACAGATGTGGATGGCAGGCCAAGACAAAATCCTCAGCAAACAAACCATATTGTGGAAGGGAAAAGAACTTCCTATCGCTGAGGCTATGTCTATTGTTCCGTCACTTCCGACAAGGGATCGCCACGCTCTACATAAATTAGTGATGAATATTCTAAAATCAATTAGTGATTTTGCGGAAGCAGAAGTAAACGCCGTTTATATAGACAAAAAAATCAATGATGAACTCCGTGGTTTTAAAAACCCATACGATGCAACCCTTCTTTCTCATGAGACAGATGAAGTGATGGTAAAAACACTTGTGGATACGGTGACTAAAGGTTTTAAGATAAGTCATCGATTCTACAAACTAAAAGCGAGACTCCTGAAGCAGGAAAAATTAACATATGCAGATCGTAGTGCAGGAATTGGAAAAACAGATAAAAAAATTATATTCGAAGAGGGTCTTGAAATTGTAAGTAAAGCTTTCGAAGCTATGGATCATGATTTCAAAGATGTATTTCATGACATGCTCTCGAACGGGCAAATCGATGTATATCCAAAAAAAGGTAAAGCTGGTGGTGCATATTGTTCAGCAAATGTTGATACTCCAACCCTAGTTCTTCTAAATAATGTTCCGGAAATGCGATCAGTAATGACACTGGCACACGAAATGGGTCATGCAATTCATTTTGAATATTCAAAAGATCAAAAACCAATGTACCAGGGTGTTTCTACGGCTGTTGCAGAAGTTGCTAGTACTTTTTTTGAACAGGTAGTTTTTAATGAACTCTTCAAAACCTTATCTAAGAATGAACAAATAATCGCACTGCATAATAAGATAAATGATGATATCTCTACAATATTCAGACAAATTGCTTGTTTTAATTTTGAGAATGAACTCCATAAAGAAATTAGAGCTAAAGGGTTTCTATCAAAAGAAGAAATCGGTAAAACTCTAAACAAACATATGAAAGCATACCTTGGCCCTATCATGGAAATGACAGATGAAGACGGTTACTTTTTTGTGAACTGGAGTCATATTCGTAACTTCTTCTATGTATATTCATATTCTTTCGGATGTCTTGTCAGTAAAGCTCTTTACAGCAAGTATCAAAAAGATGCATCATATCTTCATAAGATTAAAACTTTTCTCTCTGCGGGATGTTCTAAAAGTCCGCGTGATATTTTTGAAGAGATTGATATTAATGTTTCAGATCCAAAATTCTGGGAGGAAGGTCTTAAAGTGATAGAAGATGACATTAAAACATTAGAAAAACTTACTAAATAGTTTTCAGTAATGTTTATGAGGAATATAAGACGCAAAAGCTATAAAAAGATTGGTTTTGATACGCGAGGTTAAAAATGCTACATTACAAACTATGAATTCATCCGAAATCCGTAAGCGCTTTATATCTTTTTTCGAAAAGCGCGGACATGCTGTGCTTCCATCTGCTTCATTGGTTCCTGAAAATGATCCTTCAGTGCTTTTTAACACTGCAGGTATGCAACCACTGGTTCCATACCTTCTCGGAGAGAAACACCCACTTGGAACACGATTGGTGAATTTTCAAAAATGTGTTCGCACTGGAGATATTGATGATATCGGTGACAATACACACGCCACCTTTTTTGAAATGATGGGAAACTGGTCTCTTGGTGACTATTTCAAAGAAGACGCAATCAAATGGAGCTATGAGCTTCTCATCTCAAAAGAAGAGGGTTTCGGTCTTGATCCTAATCGTCTTTATGTGACTGTTTTTGAAGGTGACGAAAACGCCCCTCGCGATGAAGAAGCTGCTGACATTTGGAAAAAATTAATACCAGAGAACCGTATTTATTATCGTCCTGCCGACAAAAACTGGTGGAGCCCCGGTGACAATGGACCATGTGGACCTGATACAGAAATGTTCTATGACCTCACAAAACAAGGTTTGGGTGATATGTCCCTGGAAGAATATCTAAAAGCCGATGATGAACAAAAAGTTGTAGAGATATGGAACGATGTTTTCATGGAGTATGTGAAAAAAGATGGAAAGGTAGTCGGAAAGCTAGACAAAAAGAATGTTGATACAGGTTCTGGTTTTGAGCGCATCACAATGGTGCTTCAGAATAAAGATAATATTTTTGATACTGATCTTTTTCAGCCGATTATAAAAAAGATTGAGGAGTTCACTACAATTGAAAGCACAGAAAGCATAAAAGCGAAGCGTATTATTGCAGACCATTTGCGCGCATCTGTATTTCTTATTGGAGATGGGGTTCTTCCTGGAAATAAAGACCAAGGATATGTGCTTAGACGTCTTCTTCGCCGTGCTGTTCGCTATGCAGACACTCTTAATATGAAGCATGGGTCACTTTTCTGGATTGCAGATACAGTTGTTACTGAATACAAAGATGCTTACCCACTCCTCATCACACAAAAAGAACATATAAAGACAGAGATAGACAAAGAAGAGAGCAAATTTAGATCTACTTTGGAAAAGGGTATTAAAGAATTCGAAAGAATGGCAACAAAAGACATTTCTGGAGAAGAAGCCTTTCTTCTTTTGTCATCATATGGTTTCCCGCTAGACCTCACTAAAGAACTGGCAAAGGAAAAGGGAATTAAAGTAGATGAAAAAGGTTTTGAAGAAGAGTTCAAGAAGCACCAAGACCTTTCTCGCTCTGGTTCTGAACAAAAATTCAAAGGCGGACTCTCAGGAACAGGAGAAATGGAGACCAAGTATCACACAGCGACACACCTTTTGAATGCAGCACTACGAGAAATTCTTGGAACTCACATATCACAAAAGGGAAGTAATATCACTTCCGAAAGAATGCGTTTTGATTTTTCTCACACACAAAAAATGACAGATGAGGAAAAAAAGAAAGTTGAAGACTTAGTGAATAAAAAAATTAAAGAGGCTCATCCTGTAACATTTAAGGAAATGCCGAAAGAGGAAGCCGAAAAGATAGGGGCCGTTCACGCGTTCGGTGACAAATACGGAGATATTGTGAAGGTATATTCAATCGGAAATGAAAAGGACGGTTATTTTAGCCAAGAATTTTGTGGTGGACCCCATGTTTCCAACACTTCGGAGATAGGACATTTTAAAATCGCAAAAGAAGAAGCAGTTTCTCAAGGTGTAAGACGTATCAAAGCAGTACTAGAATAGTTGCAAGGATTCTATATAATACAAATATATGGATAATTTGCGTTTGCTCATTACAGACAACTCAGTTCTTTTTACAAAAAAAGGAAAAGTTCTTTTGAAAGAAACTTTTTCTACGGACGATGAAGCATTTAAACTTATAAATCCTATTATCGATCAAAACAAAAAAACTCAAGTCGAGTGCTTGCTTTCAGGAAGCAGGCTTACAACAAGCACACAGACACTGCACTACAGTAATGCAGTTCCTTTTATTACTAATAAAAAAATGCAGGATCTTCTCACGGAAAAGGCTATGCTTTCCTTCTTAGATGAATATAAGGATAAACAGCTCGAAATAGTGCAAAACAGGGTTTTAGTAAACATCCTGAACGGTTATACAGTAAAGGAACTAAAAAAACAGAAAGTCACTGATATTTCTTTGTCTATTTTTTTTGCTGCACTACCAAAAGAATTTAAAAAACATTTTAAGGGCCAAATAACCTTCTCATCATTTGCGTATCACTTAATTGAAAGTGTATATAAGGTTACAAAAAAGGAAGATTTTATTACATGCTCTGTGTATGAACACTCAACAGATTTATCTATAAGAAAAAATGGTGGTTTTTTCCAAACCATTACAATCCCGATTGGCACACATCATGTTTTAGAGCATATACAAAAGGGTTTATCAGTTGGAATAGACGAAGCAACTACTGCTCTCGAAGGTACGCCCACTCCTAATCTTGAATCAATAATTAAGTCTTTCCAGGTAACAATGGACAGTGAAATGGGTAAGGCTTTGTCAAAACTTTCGGAGGGAATATGTCTACCAACTGATGTATATCTCCTTGTTGCTCCAACTTTCCAAAAAGTTTTTGAAAATATTTTTAGAAATGAGTGTTACCACTCAACTTGTTTTACTGAAAAAGGATTTGAAGTTAAAAGTATGAGTAGTATAATAAAAATATGAAGCAAAAAAATTCCTTTGACGATATTATTCCACCAGAAACATCACACGTAAGACGTAGTCACAAGAGAAGTATCCGTGATATACCATTGCGAGAAAAATTACCAAATAAAATTGATGAGTTGCTAGAAGAGACAGCAGAGTTCAGAGCTGAACATAAGCATACTCCAAATGTGCGTAAGCCCGTTAGAAGATCTCCATCTTCTAGGTTCCCAATCTGGGTCACTACTTTCATCATCCTTATTTTAGTTGTAGTGGGTTCGGTATTTTTCTTTCATAGCGGAAAGGTCACAATCGCACTTAAAAGCGAGATGGTTTCAGTAAATTTCACCACACCTTCAATATCTGAAACATCGCAAGCGACAGGCACTCTCCCATATAAAGTATTACCACTACAAAAACAATCTACTAAAGAAGTCAGTGCAACCGGAGCTCCATTAAAAGTAGATAAAAAAGCATCAGGTACAATTGTTATTTACAATAATTTCAACACTTCTACCCAGGCTCTAGTAGCCACAACAAGATTCGAGACATCTGATGGTCTCATATTTAAACTAGACAAGGACGTGACAGTCCCAGGAGTCTCTAAAGTAGGTGGACAGACTGTTCCAGGGAGCATAGAGGCAGTTGTAAGTGCAGATCAGACTGGAACAAAATATAATATCGATAAAACAGATTTTACTATTCTCGGTTTTAAGGGATCACCTAAGTATCAAGCATTCTACGCGAGGTCAAAAACCATAATGTCTGGAGGATTTTCTGGTTCAATGCCTCAGGTCTCTTCCGCAGACCTTAAAGACGCAAATGATGAATTAAAACAAACCCTCACTGCTCAATTAATTGCAGAGATTCAAAGTCAAAAGGCAGATAACTACGTATTTTTTAAGGAAGGAATCAATACCACATACACCTATGAGGTCACACCTTCTACAACTAACAAAGCTACAGTTACGGGCAAACTTACTCTAGAAGGACTTATTTTTGAACGTTCAAAAGTTGAGCAAATAATCGCTACAAGTCGTGAAGGTGAGAAATATCACTTTGATAATCTTGAATCATTAGTTCTTACAATTGCAAATAGTAATAGTGTTAATTCTTTCATTAGTAACCCTGTTCTATCACTTAAATTCTCAGGGGAACTTACTACAGGCCAATCATTCGATGAATATGCTTTAAAGCAAGTCTTGGCAGGTAAACCTAAAAATCAAATCAAGTCTATTTTGAGTACGTATCCAGAAATCACAAGCGTAGCCTATACGACACATCCTTTTTGGCTTAGATCCTTACCAAAAAACCCAGATAGTATAAGTATTGTAGTGACAAAATAGTCATAATGCCGTACAATCATTTAATCAGATGAATGAACCGAACAAAGTTACTGGCAGTGTTACTGAAGCTTTGCCTAATACAGAATTCAAAGTCCTCCTTGAAGAGGGTAAGGTTATTCATACGTATTTAAGTGGTAAAATGAAGATTAATCGCATCCGTGTCATGGTCGGGGACAAGGTGGAAGTAGAGCTAAACCCCTACGATGGCAAAAGTAGACTGGTTAGAAGGCTTTAATTCCTTTACAAAGAAAGGGGTATATGTTAGGTTTGTACTTACGTTAATTTTATGAAAGTAAAGGCATCAGTCAAAAAAATATGCGCAAAATGCAAGGTCGTAAGACGTAAGGGTTACGTCTATGTAACTTGCAAATCAAACCCTCGCCACAAACAGCGACAGGGATAATTTATTTTTAATCAAAATCACTTAATTTATGCGTATCCTAGGTATAACAATTCCAGACGAAAAAAGACTTGAGATTGGTCTCACTGCACTTTTTGGTATCGGTCGCCCTCGTGCTCACACTATCCTGGATGCAGCAAAAGTACCTTACGGAAAAAAGTCAAAAGAACTTACTCCAGAAGAGGAAAACACAATCCGAGCAATTGTTGAGAAATACAAAATTGAAGCGGATCTCAAGCGAGAAGTATCTGGAAACATCAAGCGTCTGAAAGATATCAAATCATACCGAGGATCACGCCACACCAAGCGCCTACCAGCCCGAGGTCAGCGTACAAAAACAAACGCGCGAACACTCAAGGGAACAAAGAAGACTATGGGTAGCGGACGAAGAAAGGAATCAAAGACATAATCAATTAATAAACATATGGGAAAAAAGAGAATCGTAAAAACAGGTGAGGGAAGTGAGAAGGCAGTTAATACTGTCTCAGCATCTTCAAAGAAACGCGTAGAAAGCGGTACTCTTTACGTACAGTCTACTTATAACAACACCAAAGTTGTTCTTGCCGATATGAAAGGAAACACTCTTGCTTGGTCTACTTCAGGTGCCATCGGTTTTAAAGGAGCAAAGAAAGGTACTCCATTTGCAGCCGCAAAAATCGGCGAAACTCTAGGGGCAAAGGCTCAGATTATCGGTATGAAAGAGGTAAATGTCGTAGTAAAAGGTGTAGGATCAGGCCGTGAATCAGCAATTCGTGGTTTTGTGTCTAAAGGGATAGTCATTAACAATATCAAGGATGTGACACCGGTTCCCCACAACGGTCCTCGTCCTAAGAAGCCAAGACGAGTTTAGTTTAATTTTTTAATATCACATGATACACGGACCAAAATACAAAATAGCACGTCGACTCGGAGCACCCATCTTCGAGAAAACACAGACCCAGAAGTACAAACTTTCTGAGTCTAAAAAGGTAGTGAAAAAAGGACGAGGAGGATTCGGGGGTGGAACAAACTTTGCTATCCAGCTTAAAGAAAAGCAGAAGGCTCGATTTACCTACGGTGTTTCTGAAAAGCAGTTCAAGAACTATGTTAAGAAGATCATCGACAGCAAGATTACCAAGCCTCACGAACACCTATTCATCGCTCTTGAAACTCGTCTAGATAACGCAGTTGCTCGTGCTGGTCTTGGTTCTACTCGAGCCTTTGCTCGTCAGCTTGTTTCTCACGGCCACATCCAGGTTAATGGCAAGAAGGTGACTATCCCTTCTTATCACTTGGAAAAAGGTGATGTGATTAGCATTCGAGAGGGAAGCAAAAAGAAGCCAGTTTTTAATGATATTGGTGAAAAGTCAAAAGCAAAAGAAGTTCCCGTATGGATGGCATATGATGCAGAAAAAGGAATTTGGACAGTTCAAGGAACACCAAAGTTAGAAGGAGAAGTGCTTTTGTTTGATTTGGACACAGTTATCCAGTATTACAAGAGAGGTTAGGTTTTTTAATGTAATAATTTTTAATATAAAACATATGTCTAATTACCATGTATTGCTACCATCAAAGCCAAAAATCATCGAAGAAGGTGAGACTAGAGGTGTATTTGAAATAGACGGTCTATACCCTGGTTTTGGTCACACTCTCGGAAACTCTCTTCGACGTATCATTCTATCTTCTCTTCCTGGAGCAGCTATTACTTCCATAAAAGTAAAAGGTGCGAGCCATGAGTTCACTACAATACCTGGCCTTAAAGAGGATATCCTTACTCTTGTTCTAAATCTTAAGAAAGTTCGTGTTGAGCTTATTACAGATGAACCTCAGACTCTTATTTTGAAAGCTAAAGGAGTAAAAGAAGTAACAGCAGGCGATATCGCAAAAACTGGACAGGCATCAATTGTTAATCCTGAACTCCACCTTGCAAGCATTACTGACAAAAACACAGAACTAGATATAGAAATCACTATCGAAAAAGGTCTTGGTTATGTTCCTAAGGAAGTACTTCAGAAAGATAAGATGGATATTGGTGCCATTGCACTTGATGCACGTTTTAGCCCTATCGAACGTGTTAGCTATGAAGTTGAAAACATGCGAGTTGGAGACAGAACAGATTTCAATCGACTAAAGATTGCTATCGTAACAGACGGAACAATTACACCTAAAAAAGCCCTTGAAAAGTCTATCGAAATCATGATCAACCAACTTAAGGCAATTGTTGGATTCAAAGAGACTTCCAATTTTCTTATAGACGAAGAAGAATCCTCATCAGAAGATTCAAAATCATCGGCTGAAGACAAAGAGGATTTTGATGATATCCTAAAGACCCGCATTGAATCTCTCGACCTTTCGTCACGAACAATCAATGCTCTTATCAATGCCAACATTCGTACAGTAGGAGGTCTTGCCCGAAAGAAAGACAAGGATATATTAAATATCGAAGGTCTTGGATCAAAGGGAGTAGAAGAGATAAAGAAGATGCTTCTTGCCAACGACATCACCTTAAAGTAAGATACACCGACTACATTAAAAAATACCATGAGACACCATAACAAAAACAGAACACTAGGCAGAGACAGAAAACAGCGTTCGGCGCTACTGAAGTCTTTGATGTACTCTCTTTTGGTGCATGAAGGAATGGTTACTACTCTTGCAAAGGCAAAGGAAGTCCAGCCTCACATGGAAAAACTAGTCACAAAGGGAAAGTCCGACACTCTAGCTTCACGAAAGCTTGTGTACTCACGAATCGGTGAGAGCAATGCAGCCAAAAAGCTTTTTTCAACTATTGCTCCTCGGTATGCAGAAAGAGCTGGTGGTTACACTCGTATTATCAAAATGCCTCGCCGAAAGAGCGATGCGGCTGAAATGGCTCGCATTGAATTTGTGAAATAAATATATGAAAACAATAGACGCAACAAACAAAAAACTAGGACGAGTAGCCACAGAGATTGCATCTTTTCTTATGGGCAAAGATACCGTTACTTTTACTCGTCACACTTTTGCTGATGTTAAAGTTGAAGTAAACAATGCAGGTTTGATAAACGTAGACGATACAAAGAAGCGAACAAAGATCTACAAGCGATATTCTGGATACCCAGGAGGACAAAAAGAGCTTAGCCTCGAGACTATTACAAAGAAAAAGGGAATGAAAGAGGCTATTCGTATCGCTGTTCGTGGAATGCTTCCACCAAACAAGCTTCGAGCAAAGATGCTTCGTAATTTAACCATCAACGAATAATTATATGGCAACAACTACCGAAAAGAATAAAGACCGATACATCGAAGGAATTGGACGCCGAAAGACATCCGTTGCTCGTGCTCGTATAACTGAATCTACAAAAGCTTCTTTCATCGTAAACGAAAAAGAAATAGCTGAACACTTCAAGACAGAAGAACTACGAAAGATTGCAACTGAAGCATTCAAGACTGCTGGAACAGAGATCAAGTTCAAAGTTACTGTTCATGTAAACGGTGGAGGTGTTGCTTCTCAGGCTGTCGCTGTAAGACACGCTATCTCTCGAGCTTTGAACATCATGGACGGAGAAATGCGAGCCCCACTCAAGAAGGCAGGTTTCCTCAAGCGAGACCCTCGTGCAAAGGAACGACGAAAGTTCGGTCTCAAGAAAGCGAGAAAGGCCCCACAGTGGTCAAAGCGTTAATACCAAAAAACACCACCCTTCGAAAGTAGGGTGGTGTTGGTTTTAAGCATTTGCTACAGACCTATGTGAGATAGCTCTCATGATTGCGGCATAAGCCTCCGAAGGGCCTAGTTTTTTGGAAACATAGCCACTAGCACCAGCCACACAGCACTGTGTCATTACGGCCTCATCGTTTCCTAGGCTTGTAAACATCACGATAGGGAGATCGGGATATTCAGAGCGTAGCATTTTCAGAAGCTTGATCCCATTCATTTTTGGTATGAGGATTTCAAGAATGACGCCGTCACATGTATTCATATCAAGCCAACTCTTCACTATTGTAGGGTCGGAGAGAGAGGAAGCTAGGTGACCTTTATATCTCAAATAGGAGGTTAAGAAGCGGCATAGGAGGCGATTATCATCAACAACGAGAAGTTTCATTTATTATGTGTTCGAATTTTGCATACCTAGCCCAGATGGACACAGTAAGAAATTTGCTTAAATTATACACATCCTAGGGCGGTGTCAATCCTTTGACCGAAGCTGTTTAATCTGTAAAATAGAAACATATGCAAGATGAAGAACAAAATGACGACATCGTGATCGAGCAAGACGGCACCGAAGAAATCGGCGCTGATGAAAAGGATGGCGATGTGGTGAAGAAGCTTCGAGAGAAGTTAAAGATTGCTGTGGAAGAAAAACAAAAATATCTCGATGGTTGGCAACGTGACAAAGCTGACTTTATCAACTCACGAAAGCGCGACGAAGAAGACAAAAAAAATCTTCTAAAATACGCTGAAGCAAATCTCATTTCCGAGCTCATTCCTACCCTCGATGCTTTCGACATGGCTATGGCCAATAAAGAAGCATGGGAAAAGGCCGACAAAAACTGGCGTGTAGGGGTTGAGTACATCTACTCCCAGATTACAAACACACTTTTGAACCACGGACTTACAAAGATTGATCCAAAAGGTGAAATCTTTGACCCAACACACCACCAATCAGTTGCTGTCATTGAAACTGGTCGCAAAGAAGAGGACGGACAAATACTCGAAGTTGTTGGATATGGTTATAGTCTAAACGGAAAGATCATCCGTGAACCACAAGTGAAAGTAGGGCAGTATGAGATATAATACAAATTATGAATAACATTATAAGTGATGAGGTAATTAGCGAAGAAGATGTATACGCTGATACACCAGAGCTTGGTGATGCAGCAAACGAACTTCTAAAAATATTCGTGCATGAAGACGGCACGTTAGAACTTATTACCGATGAACTCCTTATTCCTATTGAAGAAAGATATGAGAGACGAAAGGATTATCCGGGAACTGACAGGATTCTTGAACTGATTGCCTTACACCCTGAAAAAGTCCTTAGGATAAACAAGGTGGTAGAAATGATAAACCAAAATGTAAGTGGGGGAAAGGATAAATTGCTTCACAAACAACTTTGCAATGAATTTGTTCGTCTCACTCAAGGAAAAAATGTTCGTGTCTATACTGAACCAGAAACAGATCCTGACTTACTTGTTTTATAAATTGACAAGCATATATTTCTGATATAATAGCCAAACATGCAACTTACCAGTCAAAACGTCAAAATTGTTGAAAGGGAAATAACCACCAAAAATGGCCTGTTTTTAGCGCGTTTTGCCTTAACCAGTGTCGGAGGCGTTCTAAAGGCTAAACTCATCTCTATGGTGTCCATAGAGGCTCCTGTGGCTATATCAAACACAATACTCCTTCTTGAAAATCCAAGAGATCTACATAAAGTCACTTTCATCGAACCAGTTTCAAAAGAAATTGTTTCTCCATACAAAGCACTCGTATTTCTTTCTTCAATATCACCCCGAGCTCCAAACTTTAAATAGTAAGCTGTGCTCAGCATTTTACTATTTAACTTTTAAACTATATGGCTAAAATAATCGGTATCGACCTTGGTACCACAAACTGTGCAGTCGCTGTCATGGAGGCTGGAGATCCAAAAATTCTAGAGAACGCAGAAGGTGCACGAACAACTCCTTCTATAATCGCACAAACAAAGACGGGAGAGCGTGTTGTTGGTCTTATCGCAAAACGTCAGGCTGTAACAAACCCAAAGAATACCGTCTACGGTATCAAGCGCTTCATCGGACACACATATGAAGAATCAGCTGTTCAGAAGGACAAAAAAACCGTGCCTTTCGAAGTCTCAAAATCAGATAACGGAGGAGTGGAAGTAAAGATGGGAGACAAGTCATATCGTCCTGAAGAAATTTCAGCGATGATCCTAACAAAATTAAAGAATGATGCAGAAGCCAAGCTTGGTGAAAAAATCACTCAAGCTATCATCACTGTACCTGCATATTTTAACGACTCACAAAGACAAGCCACAAAAGACGCTGGGAAAATTGCTGGTCTTGAAGTGATGCGTATCATCAACGAGCCTACAGCCGCAGCTCTTGCGTATGGTTTCGGTAAAAAGAAAGATGAAAAGATCGTGGTGTTCGACTTCGGAGGTGGAACATTCGACATCTCTGTTCTTGAAGTAGGTGATGATGTTGTTGAAGTAAAATCAACAGACGGAGACTCACACCTTGGAGGAAAAGACATCGATCAAAAGATTGTTGGCTGGCTGGCAGATGAATTCAAAAAGGAGTCGGGAATCGACGTTCGAAATGATGTTCTTGCTCTACAACGTCTAGATGAAGCAGCAGAAAAAGCAAAAATCGAACTTTCAACTGCTGTAGAAACAGAAGTGAATATTCCATTCATTACATCTGATACTTCTGGTCCTCGTCACCTTCTTATAAAAATTACACGAGCAAAGCTTGAAGAGCTTACTCGCGAATTTATCGAACGCGCTATCGAAATCACCAAACGCGCTATGGAGGCGTCTCCTTTCAAGCTTGGTGACATCCAGGAGGTTATCCTAGTTGGAGGTCAGACCCGTATGCCAGCCATTATAGAGGCTGTGAAGGGGTACTTCGGCAAGGAACCTAACAAGTCTATCAACCCCGATGAAGTGGTAGCTCTCGGAGCTGCTATTCAGGCTGGTATCATTCAGGGAGATGTAAAAGACATTCTTCTTTTGGATGTAATCCCGCTTTCGCTTGGTATCGAGACTATGGGAGGTGTTGCCACAAAACTGATTGAACGAAACACAACAATTCCTACATCGAAGTCACAGATCTTCTCAACTGCGGCAGACAACCAGACATCAGTAGAGATAAACATCGTGCAGGGAGACCGCGCAATGGCGAGCGACAACAAGACTCTCGGACGATTTATTCTGGATGGAATCCCTCCAGCTCCTCGTGGTATGCCACAAGTCGAAGTAGCGTTTGATGTGGATGCAAACGGTATCCTAAATGTAAAAGCAAAAGATAAAGCCACCGGAAAAGAACAGACCATTCGAATCGAGGCTTCATCCGGACTTTCAAAAGATGATATCGAAAAAATGAAAAAGGATGCAGAAGTAAACGAAGAATCAGACAAGAAAAAGAAAGAGATTGTCGAAGCCAAGAACATGGCTGAACAGCTCATCTACACCGCAGAGAAATCTTTGAAGGATGGGGGAGAAAAAATCCCAGCCGATGTGAAGAAAATTATTGAAGACAAATCAGCAGACTTGAAGAAGGCTCGCGAAGGAGATGATCTGGATGCAATCAAAAAAGCAACTGAAGAACTTTCAACCGAGCTTCAGAAAGTCGGACAGTATATGAGCCAACCTGAAGCTCCGAAGGCTGAGGGATCTGAGGCAGGTGCAGGCGCAACAGGAGAAGCCCCAAAAAATGAAGGAGGTGAACCAGTTCGTGATGCAGAAGTAAAAGAGGAAGGTAAAGAAGAACCAAAAGCATAAATAAAAAAGGACCCTGTACCCGAGCGTGACATGAGGTCGCGCGAGGGATATAGG
>Ga0209553_1000117_pt1 | contig 37539 bp, 36 predicted proteins | sample LauGreFBDMM110DN_2_FD_188217 | JGI IMG/M metagenome (GOLD analysis project Ga0209553, IMG submission 188217) | Freshwater lake microbial communities from Lake Michigan, USA - Fa13.BD.MM110.DN (SPAdes) (version 2) | ecosystem: Environmental > Aquatic > Freshwater > Lake | place: Lake Michigan...
CTGCTGATGTACGTCCATTCTGTTGTTGGCTATATCGAAGGTGACATCTGACATGTGCAGAAAATAGTTGGAAAAGTACTCCTTGATTATGTAACCCTTGTAGCCACAGCAGATCACAAAATCACGGATGCCGTGGGCCGAGTAAAGTTTCATGATGTGCCAGAGAATTGGTTTTCCGCCAATTTCTATCATGGGCTTGGGTTTTAGGTGGGTCTCCTCGGAAATACGAGTCCCGAGTCCCCCGGCGAGAATGACAGCTTTCATATTTTGGATTGTTAACTTAGCCCTTTGTTTTACTGGTGCGCCCGGACGAATTCGAATCGCCGACCCCTTGGTTCGTAGCCAAGTACTCTATCCAACTGAGCTACGGGCGCCACGTTAACAAACAATCACCATAAAAAAACGTTACCGCTATATAAAATTATATCAGACTAACAAAAAAGAATCGCTTGTATTGTTATAGAGTTTCACAAGAGTAAATGACATCAATCTCGCCCTATTTTCATATCCCATGCCTCATTTATAAGAACCATGGCTCAAGGTTAGTTTTTTACTGAATTCATCAATCATCAGATTATGGCCGGTAACCGATAAAAAATTAATAGTTAACAGAGTTACCCTCTTATCTCTCGGGCTTACAGAGAGGCAATATTCTATCAAATATTCTTTTAACTTTTATCACGCTATGCATCCCCCCTATCACATCCATTGCTGGTTTCGGATACTCCCAACAATCATAGTAACAAATGCTTTTCTCTATAGCCTTGACACCATGTTTCCGATAACTAGAGTTCATAAACTTAGCTCTCAAATTTTCTCTGACGAGTGACATGTGGTGCATTTGTACTTCTGATTGGTCAAATATTATGGGATTTTTATTATTAGTTCTTCTGGTTGGATCCACTCTTACTGGAAAACCTTTTAATCTATAAAGAAACTCTGTATTGTCCAAGATCTTAAAGATTGTTGGCACGAAATCATTGGGTGGGGATTTTATTAGATAGATAGAATCTTTGTAGTAATTCTGATAATGGCAGATACCCAATTCATAGCCATGCTCAATTATCACTTTTTTCATGTACAGAAATTGTTCTGGTACGTAGAATTCATCACAGTCCATACTCATGTGATGAGTACAGCCATTAATTCGAGAGAGATTTAGACCTATATTTCTTTTTTCAAGCTCATTATAAGAACCGTTATTTGAATCTCGACTGAAAATTTTTGGCGTGTATTCCAGAAGCTCGTCAATTAGTCCGATACTTTTGAGCTGGATCAAGTGATCTAGTAAGTAATCAGAACAAGGGTTGTTATAATTTGATTTGACTTGATATACGACAGAAATGTAGTCTACTTGTTCTCTGATCAAGCGTATAGAAGGTCCAAGTAACTCCTCACCATCAAATACATTATATGAAACGCCTAATTTCATTACCTTACCTTTTCACTTAATATTCTCTATTCTCTTAGAAATATACATATGGGTCTAGTAGCCCCCTAGTGCCACGAGTAGACCGCTTACCATAAATCCTGCTGGCATCAATAGACGTACTTTATTAGTCAGTGAAGGGCCATCAGTCCATTGATAAAACAAAATGCCGCCAAAAATACTGATGCCAAGTGCTAAAAACAGCCCACACAAATTTATTTGTGCTTGATCTGGAAAAAAATGAGAGAACGCTGCGTTAACAATTAGACATAATGGAAAATGAATGAGGAAAATAGCATAGGATGCCCGCCCAAGATAAATTAGAAAATTCGGTATTAAGTGATCACTTAAAATTCCATATCGTCTAGTTAGGCCCAGTAATAACATAGCCACGATTGCAACTACTATCCTGGCACGAAAATCGACCAGTAGAGCAATTACTCCAAGTGCACTCAGTATCGCAAACCATAGCAAGGGACGTTTCTTATTTGAGATCCAATAACTCAAGATACCAAGACCATATGAGCCAAAGAAGTAAAGTGCAGTTTCATCCCAGAAATTATCTCTATTAAATACAAATAGTGAAATTATAACTAAACCTATCACCAAAACCCAAAAGAGGGACTTCAGATACGGACAACGTTGTTGAATTCTATCGGATAACCAAAACAGAAATATCGTGAGCGAAAATAACTGAAAATCAATGGCTACATACCAGACACCTGCTGATAGGGCCTCTTGATCAAGCAGGTCTTGCAACAGGAATATGTGGGCTAGGAGTTGATAGCCGTTAGATGCAGAAGGAATGGAATCATGAGTCATCCAGTATCTCGCCAGTGCCGCGCACCAAAGTGCCATGGTTAAAGCTGCAAGATAGGGAATAATTAAACGGAAATAACGTTTTTTTATAACCTGAATTGGATTAATTACAAATGACGATCCAGATGCAATAAGTTTACTGGCTAATAAAAATCCTGTCGCTATAAAGAAAACCTGCACGGCCATTCTTGGGTATTCTCGCAACCAATCCATTATATTGGGCATTAATGGGTAGGCAGAATCTGACATGGGGCCATAAATGGCCAAGTGATGCAATACAATCAGCAGACAGGCAATAGCTTTTATCCCATCCACCAAGGGTATTCTTGAAACACTGGTGCCGACAGAAGGAGTCGAACCCTCGACCTTCTGATTACAAATCAGCTGCTCTACCAACTGAGCTATGCCGGCTCGAATGAAACTAGTTTTATCTAAAAAAATAAAGAAGATTTGTCTCAAGGTACGCTAGAAAACATCCTTGAGATTACTTAACAACGCGAAGTTGGTGTTTTTTGTTACTTGGAAGCGTAAGAATATGTGATGTGGATTCTGGCTTCGGAATGCACTCCAAATTAATCTCTTTAAGCTTAATTTCACTCGTTTCTTCTAACAAAAAAGACATTCCTTGTCCGGTTTCACTGGCAAATATTTCTTTAATTGTGCCAATAGGTAAAAATATATCTGACAGAAGACCATTAAAACGGGCAGAAAAATGAATCGCATCGTTACCCAGTGTGAGTTTTGAGACTGCACTGTGGCCAATATTGAACGTGATCTCATTATTTACGATGCGCCCTATGGGTATACAAATTTCATCATCGGCCCGCACTAAAAGATAAGGAGTTAAATTATTGTCTATGCACCATTCATAAATAGCGCGTATGAAATAGGGTTTGGTCGGCAATTCTTTCATTTTCGCATCACTTTCTCAGCGGCGGTGAGCGCATCAGAAAATGCCTGTCTAACAAACAAGCGCTCGGAGAATTTAAGTAATGGCGCCGCTTGCTTAGGTAATTGAATGCCGTAGTAATCTAATCGCCATAGCAGGGGTGCAATTGCTACATCGACCATGGAAAAATCATCTCCTAGCATATACTTCTGATTAAGAAAAACTGGCGCAATGATTGTCAGATTGTTACAAATTATTGCACGCGCTTTATCGGCTATTTTCTGAGTACCGCGCTCAATAGCATCAATATGACAAAAAAACTCTTCTTCGAAGCGATGTAAAAACAATCGTGCGCGAGCCCGCATCACAGGGTCTGCAGGCATCAGCTGTGGGTGCGGGAAACGATCGTCTATATACTCATTGATAATATTCGATTCATAAAGGATAAGTTCGCGCTCTACCAACACCGGCACTCGACCAAAGGGGTTCATAATTGCCAGATCTTCACGTTTATTCTGTAAATCGACATCAATTACATTGAAATCCATGCCCTTCTCGTTTAAAACAATACGGCAGCGGTGACTAAATGGACATACGCTGGCCGAGTACAATGTCATCATAATTTACGCTCTCCTAACAACATCAAATCAAGTGCGACAATAGGTATTTTTCTTAGGCTGATTAATGAATATCTTTCCAATAATCATGTTTTAATGCGTAACTAAGCGCCAGTAAACCAAACAGAAAGAGCATCACAATGACGCCTAACTGAACTCGTTGAGTTGCCGCCGGCTCCCCTAAATAAACCAAAAAATTAACCAAATCAGCGACATATAAATCGTAGTCTATTTTAGAGAGCTTCCCTGGTTTATTAAGTTCTAGTGTCTTAACTTCATGTTTGTTACCGTGACCATCGTCGATCATCTCTACTTTGAGCGACTGCTCGCCCTGTAATTGATACAGCACATGGGGCATTGCTACTTTGCCAAACAAAAGATTATTCCAACCGGTGGCGGTTGATTCATCACGATAAAACTGACGCAAATAAGTGTAGAGCCAATCCGCTCCACGCGAACGTGCAATCACAGACAGATCGGGAGGGGGGACACCAAACCATTGCTGACCTTCCTTTTTTTTCATAGAAATCGTCATGAGATCGCCTGTTTTTTGCCCAGTGAAAATCAGATTATCGCCAATCTGTTTCTCATTTAATCCCAGATCTCGCAATCGGTTATAACGCATGTACTCAGCGCTATGACAAGATAGACAGTAATTGACAAAGGTATGCGCTCCGCGCTGCAAGGAAAGGGCATCCTTGGGTTGAATTGGCGCCGAATCCAATGTCACCTCTGTACCACTGGCCAATACAATAAATGGAACAAAGTAAAAAGAAAATAAAATAGCTTTTATTACTTTCATCCCGTTACCCTTTCTGGTTCTGGCTTGGTTTTATCTATTTTGCTGTACCACGGCATTAAAATAAAAAACGCAAAGTAGATCACTGTGAATATTTGTGCCAATAAAGTATAAAGTGGTGTGGGTGTTTTGGTGCCCAACCAGCCCAGTACAAAAACACTGATAACAAATAGAACAAGTGCAGTCTTGAAATATGGTCCTTTATAACGTATTGATTTGACTGGACTGCGATCCAACCAAGGTAAAAAACAAAAAATAACAACAGATCCGCCCATCAATAATATTCCCCAGAGCTTCGCATCTATCCACAAAAAGTTCACAGTAACTGCCCTTAACATTGAATAATAAGGGGTGAAATACCAGACTGGCGCGATATGATCCGGTGTTTGTAGCGTATTAGCGGGCACGAAATTGTTATATTCGAGGAAATAACCACCCATTTCTGGCGCAAAAAATAAAATTGCACAAAATACAATTAAAAATACTACCACTCCAAATATGTCCTTGACGGTGTAATAAGGATGAAATGGTATGCCATCTTTGGGAATATCAGTTTTTGAATTGCGATTCTTCTTAATTTCAATGCCATCTGGATTATTTGAACCTACCTCATGTAACGCTAATACATGAACAACCACTAGCGTTACCAGTAAAACCGGTAATGTCACCACATGGTATGCAAAGAAACGATTAAGCGCGGCATCAGAAAGCATAAAATCGCCTAAGAGCATGTTTGATAGTGGTTGCCCTACTAACGGAATTGCGCCAATCATGCTCACAATGACCTGTGCACCCCAATAAGACATTTGTCCCCACGGTAGAATATAACCTGTGAATGCGAGCATCATTAAAACAAGAAAAAGCCCCATACCAATGAGCCACAAGAGTTCCCTTGGTTTACGATAAGAACCGTACATCATTCCACGGAACATGTGTAGATAAATCACCACGAAGAACATGGATGCGCCGGTAGAATGCATGTAACGAATTAACCAGCCAAAATTTACATCACGCATAATATACTCTACTGAGGCAAATGCCATATTGACATCTGGCTTGTAGTTCATAGTCAGAAAAATACCAGTGAGTAATTGATTCACTAATACCAACATGGCTAAAGAACCGAAGTAATACCAAAAATTAAAATTTTTAGGTGCGTAATACTCAGTTAGATGAGCCCTCCAATTAGAGGTTAAGGGGAAACGATCATCTATCCATCCAATCACTGCGGTCAGTCTCTTGCTCATTTTATGCGGTCTCCTGTCCATCAGCTCCAATTAATAAAAGAGTTTCACTTAAGTATGTGTGAGGCGGAATCAGTAGATTAGTTGGTGCAGGAACACTCTTATACACTCGACCAGCTAGATCAAACTTAGAACCATGACAAGGACAGAAGAACCCGCCCAACCAATCAGAACCAAGATCTGCTGGAGCAATTTCTTTGCGAAAAACTGGAGAGCACCCTAGGTGGGTACAAACACCCTCTGTAACTAAAATTTCTGGCTTAATGGAACGTGCTAAGTTTTGCGCATATTTTGGTTGCTGCTCTCTTTCTGATTTAGGATCAGTCAATTGATCGTTGAGTTTAGCAAGTGAGTCTAGCATCTCAGGCGTGCGCTTAAGCACCCAGACTACCTTGCCACGCCACTCTACCATCAGTAACATACCAGACTCTAGTCTGCTAATGTCAACCTCTACCGGTGCCCCGGCAGCTTTAGCGCGCTCACTCGGCATCATACTCATCATAAAAGGCGCCGCCCAGGCAGTGGCTGCAATGCCGCCAGCTACCGAAGTTGCAGTGACCAAAAAACGTCTCCTGTTACTCATTTTGTCTGACTTATCAAAAGAGTCCATATTTGTGAAATTTTTCCTTTAGCGAACAGTCTGCATAAAAAATACAATAAAAACTTTACCAGTTTATCACAATACGTATTAAAAAATAAACTTCTCCTCTCATTAACTGATGAGTTCTTCAGTTTAAATGAACGTCAGTACTCATTTAAACTAACTGATCTCCAGCTCTATGCCCACTAGATATATAAGAATATTTCATACTCTTCTGATTAATGAATATTAATTCTTAGACGGGTAATATAAAGAAAAGTTTACTAAAAACATGCTAGAACTAGTTCTAAAAAAGTATTATCATGCTTAGCCCTAATAGTAGTTTGTTGTGAAAATAGCGTCGTTAATCGACAATCCAGAAATTTGCTACGAAATATGCAAAAAACTTAGCAAAATGGTCGATTACACTAGTCTTGAAATTTGTTGTAGGTAGTAAAAAGGAAGCTTGGCAGAGTGGTCGATTGCACTAGTCTTGAAAACTAGCATACCGCAAGGTATCCAGGGTTCGAATCCCTGAGCTTCCGCCAGGCACCCGTTTCAACCTGTAACATTGGGATAATATTCGTAAACTGACAGCAGTTCAGGGTGGCACTAAATATCAGGGCAGATTATTTGCATTAATCGTCTTAATAATACAAAAAAGTGCACCTAATTGAAGGGAGGGTGCTATAGTTCATTGAACAAATGGCACTAAGTTGACGGCAGGTCAATCCAAGGAATCGACACGGGTATAATTAATAAGGTCTATCTTGAATTTTTGAGAAGCTAAATGCACTCCATCCACGCTGCCATACAATCTAAAACGTCAGGTCTAACCCAACTCTATTTTATTCTTTTCTAAATAGACCCAATCCACGATATTATCACTCATCTGATATCCGGAAATTAACCGCTCTAATATCTGAAAAATCTGATCTAAATCATTAATATCCAATGCCGCCTGTAGCAGTTGAAGTTTCCCCTCCAATTCCTCTAAAGGTAAAAAATCTTCATTTGCTTTCATGATCCGTGGATGGCTGGTAGGCTCCGGATTATCACCAATCAGAAGTTCCTCGTATAACTTTTCGCCTGGCCGCAGCCCTATTATCTCAATCTTAATATCACCATTCGGATTCCCTTCATCGCATAGTGTCAATCCTGATAACTGAATCATTCTGCGGATAAGATCAATAATTTTTACTGCTTCTCCCATGTCAAGTAAAAACACTTCGCCACCCTTCGATATGGTGCCAGCCTGAATTATAAGTTGCGCCGCTTCGGGAATAGTCATGAAATACCGCATCACTTCTGGATGGGTCAATGTAATAGGACCCCCATTTCTAATCTGTTGACGGAATTTTGGTATCACCGAGCCAGATGATTCAAGTACGTTACCAAAACGCACTATTGAAAAATTTGTCACTGTATTTGAAATAATGCGTTCTCTGGCCAGTGCTTGTAAAATCATCTCCGCTAATCGTTTACTCGCACCCATCACATTAGTCGGTCGCACTGCTTTATCGGTGCTCACTAAGACAAAATCTGAAACCCCATATTTAACAGCCATGCGCGCTGTAATCAATGTGCCAAATACATTATTTCTGATGCCATCAGTCACATTATGTTCCACCAAAGGTACGTGCTTATAGGCAGCGGCATGATAAACAGTATGAGGAGACCAGCTAGCCATTACCTCACTTATACGTCTTATATCGGTAATTGAGCCAAGCAGTGGAATAAATATATTATTCTTAGAGCCAGTAATTGTCTGTCTTCTCTGCAATTCCTGATGAAGTGCATACAAGGAAAACTCATTCTGCTCATACAATAATAAAACCGCAGGACCAAGGATAAATATCTGACGACACAACTCACTTCCAATTGAACCACCTGCGCCAGTCACCAGAACAACCTTGCCTAAGATATTTTTGTTAGATGAAATAGAGTCAAAGACTGTAGATTCGCGACCAAACAGGTCTTCTATATCCAATTCCTGTAGATCATTTGCAGTCACTTTTCCTTGCGCAAGTTCAGTCATGCTGGGTAAAGTACGGATCGATATTTTTATATCCTGTATCTTCCGTAAAATTTCATTCCGATGTTTACGATTTTCCTCGGGCAACGCCAAAAATAACTCACTAATCTTTAAAGGAATAATTAGCTCTGATAGTTGACTTAGGGCATAAATCGGAAGCTGATTAATCAATTGACCTTGGAGAGCAACATTATCATCCAAAAAACCGACAACACGTACTCTCTTATTATTCATCATTGCTTGTGCTAACTGCCGTCCCACTGAACCAGCCCCATAAATAAGGGCTTGTTGCAAAACTGGGGAATTGGAGTGCTGCTGATACAAATCACCCAACCAATAACGAGCCAACATTCTAATTGCAAGTATCGTTATGAGTAACAGAATTGGCTGTATTATACCTACTGTCCGCGGTATGCCTGATATACCAATGACAGTAAAAAACGTAGCGTATAAAAAACTATAAATTACTATGGCTTTAACGATTGCTAAGAATGAAGCGATGCCAGAGTAACGAAAAATTGCCCGATAGAAACCAAACACAAAAAAAATGGGCAAAGCGAGTCCTAATGAAATAACTGTAGCTAGAAATAATCCAGAATTTATGTCATTTCTTATTAAGCCCCACTCGCCTAGGCGCAAATAGAATGCTATATAAACCGTTATTATACAAGCACTTAAATCTATCAATAATACTAGCGATTGCTTGGCTCTTCTGGAAAAACTGAGTAGAAATTGAGAGCATTCAGCGAAGATATTAGTCATTTGATTGTTAATGTAAAATGTTATCGCTACGCCATACTTTAATACAGGTCATCCAGATAATCTTCAAATCAAAATAGAGAGAACGACGTTTCATGTAATCAATGTCTAGCGCTACTTTATCGCAAATAGAGAGCTCATCTCGTCCATTGACTTGTGCCCAGCCAGTTAATCCTGGCACCAATTCATGTACTCCATTTTTTTGTCGTAAATCAATCAAATCAAACTGATTAAACAATGCAGGTCTGGGCCCCACAAAACTCATATCACCTTTTAAGATACTCCAAAACTGGGGTAATTCATCCAGACTCTTACTGCGAAGATAGCATCCAACAGGCGTTAAATAGACAGCAGGGTCAGTTAACAAGTGGGTGGCGACTTGAGGGGTTCCAACCTGCATCGTTCTAAATTTAGGCATTTTAAACCCTTGATTATCTTTACCCACCCGATCGGACCAGTATAATGCTGGCCCTTTAGAAGTTAAACACACCAGCAAAGCAAGTAATAGCAAAGGTGCTATTAAAATTAGCCCTAATAAAAGAACAACAACAATATCGAGCACTCGTTTCACAATATGCTTGGATCTCTACAATAACGCTCAGTAGAAACCTTTCCCCTTCTTATCAAAGATCTTCAAAATCTCAAACAATCTACTGGTTTTGAAAATGGTTTACAGGTCATCAAGCAATGATTGAGATTCAAAATTCACTCCGGTACTTATTAGATTTTATTTTGGCGGAGAAGGCGGGATTCGAACCCGCGGTACAGTTAGAACTGTACGCACACTTTCCAGGCGTGTGCCTTAAACCACTCGGCCACCTCTCCTCGAATAAATCCAACAACCCACAAAATTAAAAAAGGATAGACTAGAAACCTTTCTTGCGCAAACTTACTATGTGTGTGATCACACTGTTTCGCTCTAGTATACTTCAGTATATACGTATTGTTTAATACGTTAATTAGGGGCCGTTAGAGTCAATTACATCTGTTAGGAGGAACTGCTATGTTCACCTAACCACTACTCTTTGGATAACCCAAGCCAATTTTCCAAACCTTGAGCATTAAGTTCAACATCCATATTTAGTAAATTATAGATTCTGTTCTCAGATAATTTACAACCATGTATGGTTAACCGATTCAAAAGAAGTTTTGTCAGATTTTCTACTAATAGAGCGTGTCTATTAGGATTCTGACGGCGGAATTTCTCAGCTATGGCTACATGGGCATCAATCAAATCATGCATCTCGTGAGCATGGCGCGACAGATTGCCAATACGCCCATAATGAGTTAGAAAAGCGTAATCAGGATTGTAACTCATTAGTCGATCTAGAGAGGTATGGGCCGCGATGGGATCGAACTGAACTGGCGTCGTTGTTGGAAATACAAATTCCATGCCATCTACATCAAATTCCCGATAAGAAATACCAAAAGTATCGCCCGTAAAAAAGGATCGACTTCTTTCATCAAATATGCAGCAATGATGACGGGCATGGCCCGGCGTATCGAGGAATAAAAAAGATCTGCCGTTCAATTTAATACTAAATCCGTCAGGGGCTTCAATGATGCGTTTAATATCTACTGGGCGAACTTCACCGTACATACGTCTAAATTCTGTCTCACCATAAACGGCCACAGTTCCGGCAATTAATCTAGTAGGGTCTGCCATGTGGATCGCGCCACGAGGATGTACAACCAATTTTGCATTAGGGAAATGGTACATAAATATCCCTGCTCCACCCGCATGATCGAGATGCACATGAGTAAGAAACACATAAACCACATTCTCAAGTGCAAGATTTCTCTGCCGTAGAATTGTCATAACCCCAAGAATAGAAAAGGAGGTGCCTGTATCTACCAGCGCGACTTTGTCACCCTCAATAATGAGATGAATTGCCGCAAGTCCTGTACGACAATGTTCTGCGTCAATAGCACTAATGCCGTTATCATAGTCGGTAATACAGGGTAGGTTCATAAGTACTTTTGTAAAATATATTGTATTGCTAAGATGTAGATTAAACGTATAAATTCATTGTATTTATCACTTCAATTGCTCTAGTATTAATGAATTCTCCAAAGTAGAAATATCCTGAGTAATTTCTTCTCCTCTAGCCAAAGCTCGTAATAAACGACGCATAACTTTACCAGAGCGCGTTTTTGGTAAATTGTCGCCAAAACGTATTTCATCGGGTTTGGCAAACGGACCAATCTCTTTGGATACCCAATTTCTTAGATCGACTGTAATTCTTTGTGCGTCCTCTGCCTGCGGACAGACTCCTTTAAGTACCACAAACGCTACCACGGCCTCGCCCTTGATATCGTGATATTTTCCTACCACCGCAGCCTCTGATACCAGTGGATGAGCAGCTAATACTGACTCAATCTCCATAGTGCCTAAACGATGGCCAGAAACATTTAATACGTCATCAATGCGCCCCATAATCCAAAAATATCCATCCAAATCAAGGACAGCAGAATCACCGGCCAAATAATACTGACCCCCTAAATTTTTAGGAAAATAGGTTCCTTTAAAGCGCTCTGCATCACCCCAAATAGTCCTTGCCAAGGATGGGAATGGGCGTTTGATCACCAATAATCCTCCTTGTCCATTTACTGTATCCTGCCCCATCTCATCCACAATAGCCGCCATAATGCCGGGTAATGGAAAAGCACAAGAACCGGGTTTCAACGGTGTAACACCAGGTAACGGGGCAATCATATGACAGCCAGTCTCAGTTTGCCACCAAGTATCCACAATAGGGCAGCGGGATTGACCCACAGTGGTGTAATACCACATCCAAGCTTCTGAATTGATTGGCTCGCCAACAGAACCCAGTAAACGTAATGAGGAGAGATCATATTGATTAGGCAAATCTGGGCCTAACTTGATCAAAGAACGGATCGCCGTGGGTGCAGTATAAAAAATAGTTACCTTGTGATTCTGTATTATATTCCAAAAACGACCCGCATTAGGATAAGTAGGAATGCCTTCGAAAATAATCTGAGTGGCTCCCATCGCCAGTGGACCATAGGCAACATAAGTATGGCCAGTAATCCAACCAACATCTGCAGTACACCAAAAAATATCCGTGGATTTATAATCAAAAATCCATTGCATACTAACCATCGCTCCCAATAAATAACCGCCAGACGCATGTTGCACACCCTTGGGCTTACCGGTCGAACCTGATGTGTAAAGAATAAATAATGGGTGCTCAGCATTCACCCATTCGGGTTCACAGAAATTAGATTTTTCAGCAATGAGATCTCCCCACCAGATATCGCGTGAAATATGCCACTGCACTGCTCCGCCTGTACGTTGATATACCACCACAAATTTAATCGACTCATCCCCGCCCATAGCCAGTGCTTCATCTACCACTCGCTTTAAGGGTACGACCCTACCGCCACGTATTTGTTCATCGGCAGTAATTATAATCACAGCATTTGTATCAATAATTCGTTCTAATAAACTTTTTGATGAGAAACCACCAAACACCACCGAATGAATGGCACCAATACGCGCGCAGGCCTGCATCGCGATTACCGCTTCAATACTCATTGGCATATAAATAATGACAAGATCACCTTTCTTAACATTAAGAGACCTTAACCCATTAGCAAATTGGCACACACGTACATACAAATCCTGATATGTGGATTGGGTAATCTTGCCATCATCTGCTTCAAAAATAATAGCAACTTTATCAGGGTGACTAATAAGATGCCGATCCAAGCAATTGAAAGAAACATTTAATTCGCCATCGTCAAACCACTTAAAAAAAGGGGGGTTACTCTCATCTAGAACTCGAGTAAATGGTTTCCACCAGTAAATATACTTACGCGCAAGCTTTTGCCAAAAACCTAAATAATCTTCCGCTGCCTCACTACAAAGCGCACGATAAATATCTGCACTTGATAAATTTGCTTGATTAACGAATGCCTCGCTTGGTTTAAAAGTACGGGTCTCATGCAGGACTGGTTGCATCTTAGACATGACAAATCTCCAATAAATTATTCTTAAAGTATACTTAATTTCAAAAAATTGTATCATTCATACTCACTAAATCAAATTTACCCCCCTCCTTTTCAAATTGGAATTTAAAGATACATATATGAGTCCCGAATAAAGAGCCGTCTATGACTTAAATTGTCATTTATCGACACTTTATCTAAGAAGTATCTATTTCATTGCATATGAATTATTGTTATAATGATTGCCATAATTTATATGGGCTTTTAAGCCCATTTTTTGTTTTTAATGAGACTATGGAACTACTAAAGTTGCTGGAATTAACTCTGACTGGCATGGGTTACGAATTAGTTGAATTGGAGCGATCTGCGCATGGTAAGTTATTACGAGTATTCATTGACCAACCAAGCGGGATTAGCGTAGATGACTGTGTCACTGTTAGCGATCATTTAAGTCGACTACTAGTAGTTGAGAACGTTCCGTACGATCGACTAGAGGTATCATCGCCTGGCATGGATAGGTTGCTAAGAAAACATTCTGATTTTCTTCGTTTTATAGGAGAATCAGTGAAACTTAAATTACGCCTAGCACTGCAGGGACAAAGAAATTTTGTTGGTATTTTACGTGAAGTGAATAATGAAATTCTCAAACTAGAAATTGACGGGAAGATTTTTAATCTGGAACTGGGTAACATTGATAAAGCTCGTTTAGTCCCAAAATTATAATTATCTGAAAGATCGATCGGAGATAACATGAGTCGCGAAATTTTACTATATATTGATGCACTAGCACGTGAAAAAAATGTTGAGAAAGCTATTGTACTGGCTGCGCTTGAACAAGCATTAGAATCTGCTACAAAAAAACGTCTTCGTGAAAACATTGATGTGCGTGTATCAATTAATCCAGAAACTGGAGATCATCAATCTTTTCGACGCTGGCAAGCCGTGGCTGATGACGCTGTTGAGGATCTTGTTCGTCAAATTACTTTAAGTGAAGCGTTACAACGGGATCCAGAAATCCAGCTCGAGGGATTTATTGAAGAGATACTGGAGCCTATTGAGTTTGGTCGAATTGGAGCCCAAGCAGCTAAACAAGTCATATTTCAAAAAATACGTGATGCCGAGCGAGAACAAATTCTGAATGATTTTCTGGAACGTAAAGAATATATGGTTACCGGCACCATTAAACGCATGGAACGTGGAAATGCCATTGTTGAGTCTGGCAAAGTTGAAGCTGCGTTACCACGAGACCAGATGATTCCAAAAGAAAATTTACGTGTGGGCGATCGTGTACGTGCTCATCTACTTAAAGTGGAGCGTACCTCTAGAGGTCCTCAGTTAATACTGTCAAGAATCTCGCCAGAATTCTTGATTAAATTATTTGAATTAGAAGTACCAGAAATCGAAGAAAAACTACTAGAAATAAAAATTGCAGCAAGAGATCCTGGTTCGCGTGCAAAGATTGCGGTCAAATCCAATGATCCGCGAGTTGACCCAATTGGTACTTGTGTTGGTATGAGGGGCTCTAGAGTGCAGGCGGTCACTAGCGAATTAGCAGGTGAGCGAATTGATATTATTTTATGGGCTGAAGATCCAGCAACTTTCGTTATTAATGCACTTGCTCCCGCAGAAATTAGTAGCATTGTACTAGACGAGGAAGGACATACCATGGATATCGTAGTAGATGAAGAAAATTTAGCCCAGGCAATCGGCCGTAACGGTCAAAACGTCCGATTAGCATCGGAATTAACAGGTTGGGAGCTTAATATTTTATCAATCAAGGAGTCTGAAGAGAAAAACAAAGGGGAATTCTCTGTAGCGCACAAACTCTTTATGGAGAAGCTAGATGTCGATGAAGAAATTGCAGATATCTTAGCACGAGAAGGTTTTTCCTCATTGGAAGAGGTGGCTTATGTGCCATTAAATGAAATGCTAGAAATCGAATCCCTTGATGAACAGACTGTCAATGAATTACGTAATCGAGCCCGCAATATACTCTTGACCGAAGACATCGTCAGCGAAGAAAATGTGGGGGGCATGGCAGAAGATTTGTTGACACTAGAGGGTATGGACGATGCTACAGTAACTGCGCTAACAACCCATGGCATCAAAACTCGAGAAGATCTAGCAGATTTGGCTGTGGATGAACTAATAGAAATGATAAATATCGATACTGAACGTGCTACACAACTGATTATGACGGCGCGCGCACCGTGGTTTATCTAATTTCACCATGTAATACAGAAGTTAAAGGTTGCTATTAATGACTCAAACGAATGTAACAAAATTTGCAGATGAATTGGGATTACTACCAACCGTATTGCTCGCGCAATTAAAAGCTGCTGGTGTCGAGAAACAACTCATCACAGATAACTTAACCGAGCAAGATAAAACCCAGCTACTCGATCATCTGCGTCAAGTTCGTGGTTTTAAAGAGGGCGCAGAGGGAATTACCCTCATCCGTCGACAAACTTCTGAAATTAGGAAACCCGACGGCACTGGAAAACCTCGTACCATTCAGATAGAAATACGTAAGAAACGTACTGTTGTTAAAGTTGATATAGCTAAAGATACGGTAGTTGAAAAGATAATTACCCAACCCGAGTTATCACCTCCACTCACATCTGCTCCCGCTTCTTTAATTAAGGTGGAGCAACAAATATTACGCCAAGCAGAAGCCGAGAAACAAGCTGAATTAATCGCGCGACAAACTGCAGAAGCGCAAGAAAAAAAACAACGTCAAAAAATTCAAACAACCTCTATTAAAGAGATTAAGTTGGAGGAATTGACTGTAACTAGCTCTGCAAAAACGTTGATGTCAGTTACGACCGAGGTAAAAGATCGATCCACTCTAACAGTAGGTACTCTACATAAACCAATAGTAAAACCGGAAGAGGAGGCTGCTAAGGCAGAAAAGAAAAAGAAACAAATAAAACAAGTTATTTGGAAAGACGAGAGCACTGAAAAACATGGACTAAAAAATCGCGGAGATATATCTGGCTCAAAAGGATGGCGCACACGCAGAGACAGACATGTTAAAAATCATCCTGAAGACCCAGAAAGCAATCATGCTTTCTCCGCCCCAACCGAGCCTATCGTACATGAAGTGATGATACCTGAGACTATTTCTGTTGGAGCGCTTGCGCAAAAGATGACAGTTAAGGCGGCTGAGGTCATTAAAACCCTAATGCAAATGGGAAGCATGGTAACCATCAATCAGATGCTAGATCAAGAGACTGCTATGATTATAGTAACCGAAATGGGCCACATTGCTAAATATGCAGCATTAGATAGTCCAGAAGCCTTCCTATCAGATATCGAATTGCCGGCAGTAGAAATAAAAAATGGGTCACGTCCCCCGGTGGTAACCGTTATGGGCCATGTTGATCATGGAAAGACCTCCTTATTAGATTACATACGTCGTACACGTATTGCCAGTGGTGAAGCCGGCGGTATCACGCAACACATTGGCGCTTATCACGTCAAGACCGAGAAGGGTCTAATTACCTTCCTTGATACACCTGGTCACGAAGCCTTCACTGCCATGCGTGCTCGTGGTACAAAAGTCACAGATCTAGTAGTATTGGTAGTAGCGGCAGATGACGGTGTGATGCCTCAGACTATTGAGGCAATACATCATGCCAAGGCCGCCAGAGTACCTATTATAGTTGCCGTCAATAAGATTGATAAACCAGAAGCTAGTACAGAGCGGATTCGACAAGAATTAGTTGTACAGGAGGTGATTCCGGAGGATTGGGGGGGCGATACTATATTTGTCGAGGTGTCAGCCAAAACTGGTCATGGTATAGATACGCTTTTAGAAAGTATTTTGCTTCAGGCAGAAATCCTTGAACTCAAGGCTGCCCAAGATGGACCGGCCAAAGGGATCGTGATCGAATCACGTTTGGATAGAGGACGTGGCCCGGTAGCGACGATACTGGTGCAGTCTGGAATCTTGCGGCGGGGGGATTTTTTGCTGGCAGGGGCCGTATTTGGTCGAGTCAGGTCGATGTTGGATGAAAATGGTCAGCCAATGGAATGGGCTGGTCCTTCTATCCCTGTGGAAATTCAAGGTCTATCGGAAGTGCCGAGAGCTGGAGAAGTCCTCATCACAATGACTGATGAACGCAAAGCCCGCGAAATTGCATTATTTCGTCAAGGTAAATTTCGGGATTCCAAACTTGCCAAACAACAGATCGTTAATTTAGAGAATGTATTTGAGCAAAAAGATGAGATCAAAAGACTCTCACTTATTATTAAAGCTGATGTACAGGGCTCTTATGAAGCATTAACTCACGCACTAGAGAAACTCTCTACTGATGAGGTGAGAGTCAATATCATCCACAGTGGCGTTGGCGCTATCACTGAATCTGACATTAACTTAGCACTGGCCTCCAAAGCTATGGTCATAGGTTTTAATAGTCGTGCGGATACAGTTGCGCGCAAACTCATTGGCTCAACTGGAGTGGATGTTCGCTACTACAGTATTATTTATGAAGCAATAGATGAAATCAAGATATCATTATCTGGCATGATGCCACCTGAGCGAAAAGAAAATATTCTGGGATTAATAGAAATTCGTGAAGTATTCCGTATCTCAAAAATTGGTGTCGTAGCAGGTTGTTATGTGCTTAATGATGTTGTCAAGCGCAACTCCTTGATACGCTTGATGCGCAATGGTGAATTACTCCATACTGGCGAACTGGATTCTTTAAAACGTTTTAAAGATGATGTAAAAGAGGTCCGGATGGGTTTTGAATGCGGCTTGTCTCTAAAGAACTTTAATGATGTTCAAGTCGGCGATCAACTAGAAGCCTACGAGATTATCGAAATTGCCCGTAGCCTTTAGTGATGCCAAAAGATTATTCTCGCGCCTTGCGTATTGCTGATCAAATCCAACGCGAACTAGCTGATCTAATACGTACCGAACTTAAAGATCCACGTGTGAGTATGCTTACGTTAACGGGGGTCGAAGTAACTCAAGATTACACCCATGCTAACATTTTCTATACAACACTTGGCAATGAAAGCGATAACTTTCTAACTAGCCAGGGATTAGAGTGCTCAGCTGGATTCCTACGTAGTCACTTAGCACATAGCCTGAGACTTCGAGTAGTACCACAACTGCATTTTATTTACGATAAATCGGTTGAGCGTGGGACACGTCTATCTCAATTAATAGATGAGGCAATAGCACAAGAAAAATTAACAGAAGACATTTAGGTACTATTTAATTCGAATCTCTTGCTCCCCCTCTTCTGAATTGGCTTAGTATGCTAACCTTGCCTATTTTAAAATCTCAAAAAACTAAACGTTCCCTCAATGGTGTGTTGCTGTTGGATAAACCACCAGAGATCTCATCTAACCGTGCACTACAAATTGCTAAAAAAATTTATGTTGCGGAAAAAGCTGGGCATACAGGTACCCTAGATCCAATGGCAACTGGATTGTTGCCAATCTGTTTCGGTGAAGCCACTAAATTCTCATCCGCATTATTGGGCGCTGACAAAACTTACGAGGCCACACTGAAATTGGGTTACATCAGTACCACAGGCGATGCTAATGGAAGTATTTCTGTTGCGGGTAATGTAGAACTAACGCTTGTACAAATTGAATCAATACTGCAAAGTTTAATTGGGAAAATGACTCAAATTCCACCTATGTATAGTGCGTTAAAGCATCAAGGTAAACCTCTCTATACTTATGCCAGGAAGGGTATAGTCATTGAACGACGACCGCGGGAAATTAATATTTATGGCCTACGCGTAGTCTCTTTTGAAAAAAATATAATGCATATAACAGTCAAATGTAGCACTGGCACTTATGTTCGCACCTTAGCAGAGGATATTGGCAAGATGCTTGGATGCGGTGGTGCCTACCTGACCGCTTTACGCCGCAGTGCCATAGATAATTTAATGTTATTACAAGCCCACACATTAGATGCACTGGATGCAATGTCACCGTTACAACGTGACGCCTGCTTACGTCCTACAGACAGTCTGCTACATAATTTTCCGGCCGTTATTCTGGATAATATGGCCGTATTGTGTCTATTACGCGGACAAATGATAGTTAGTCCAGTATCTTCAAATAACCTAATCGTACAAGAAAAAATACGCTTGTATGATTCAGAAGAACACTTCCTAGGCGTAGGAGAAATGACGGCACAAAGAACAATTATTCCAAAGCGATTGATCGCACAAGCAGCCAAAAAAATATTCTAACGAACGTTTAATTGTTATTTTTAATGACTCTGGTGCGCTATCAAGTGCTGTCACTCACATAGGGATCAAAAATGCTTTATGAATGGATTCAACAAATCGAGATAGATTGCTTTCTGTGTATACACTGAAAATTATTTGCTGCTTACCGATTTTCATCATCGTAACCGCATGCACTCAGCCGATACAACGCAAGGATGGTTCCATCTCTTTGCGTCCATTTACCCCTAAAGAGATCATAAAGAACGAGATAAATAACTTTACCGAGATACATCAACAAGAGGTTATTGCAAGCCTTAAAACGCTCACGCTCAAACTGTATCGACGCAACCCGCAGGAATGGAGAAAAAGTCATTTTGAAAATGCAGAATCGGCCACAGAAGCTCTATATAAAACTCTACTACAATGGCATCTCTATTCATCAACAGATTGGCAAGCCAGTCTACATAACTCTTGGCGAGAAGACTATGCAGATGATAGGGTTCAGGCTTTGATGTTTGGTTTATTAGTCATGAATATGGCTTCCTATAATCATAAGACTGAATTTTACATACTCTCAAGCGTCGATGCTCAAAAACTTTACAATAGCGCGCGCAATATTGAAGCCGTTGTATGGAAATTATCTAATGCCAGGAAAAAAAATGGGGAACTAATACTCATATCAAATAGCGCAGATCCTCAAGATGTCAATAATCTCAGTTTTGAGCGTGAATTTGGGAAAATTATAGGTATCCAAGACGTGCTTGCCAGGTCTGTCGAAAATAAAAGTATTCGTTCTATTCGTTTTGCTGTGGTCAATTTAGCTGTGATGATTTTTCTACCTATACCTTAATCATCAAATTTTTGATCTTATTGATTCAGCCATGGATAGGAAAAAGATACTAAACACACTTGGCGTCTTATTTAGCGTTGGCTCTGTAGCATTGTTGGTGATCATTAGCGCCCAATTTAATGTAAGTTCACAGGGTGATCCATCTGAGACTTACCCGAAAGGGTTTCGTGGTGGTACCTGCACTATCGAGACAGGTTCATTTACTATCGGCTACTCAGCGTACTTCATTCCGAAAGATTATACAGTCCCTGAAGATCCGATGAGCGCTCTTTCCGTGCCCATTCTCTGTGACCAAGTACCCAGTTCAGGTAAACTTGATGTCACTATCGATTTGTTATATCCAAGATTGATTCGTGATATTCCACTGGTTCTGCGTCTAATCAAAATAGAAAAAAACCACACCGAACGCGAGGTACTTTCAGTACCTGCACAAAGATATCCGTATGGCGTTATCGCCCAATCACTTGTATTAAGGGAATTAGGTGAGTATATTTTGTATTTAGACGGCAGAAATTCTGATCACGCAAGTCTTTCAATTAAATTGCCTATTAAGGTTGGCATAGACTGGCGAGATAATCTTACAATTCTCTAATCCCTCTTACTGTTATTCATCATAATCTGTATTCCTATCACTGGAAACAGCTGATGGCCTAGTTGTCATATCGATTAAGGATACATCGTAACAAAAAGACACTTTCTAGAGATTAAACTTACCTTATTTTGACTTTCTCTTGTCTTTTCTTGCTTTCATCTATTTACCTATCTTAATTCTATTCACCTAAATAGGCGTGTCGCACCTTCTCATTATTTAATAATGTCTGCGCCTCTCCATCCAAAGTAATTAGACCATTTTCCATAACATAACCACGATGACTCACTGTTAACGCAAGTTTAGCATTCTGCTCGACTAATAAAATAGTAACACCTGCCGCGGAAATGGTGCGGATAGATTCAAAAATTTTCTTCACCATCAGTGGTGCTAACCCCATACTGGGTTCATCCAGCAATAAAAGTTTGGGGCGTGACATTAACGCACGCCCAATAGCTAACATTTGCTGCTCACCACCTGACATAGTCCCAGCGACTTGATCATTGCGCTCTTGCAAACGTGGAAATTGTTTAAAAATTTTATCTATATCCAATTGAATTTCTTCTGTATCATTTCTACAGTAAGCCCCCATCAAAAGATTTTCTTGCACCGTGAGTAGCTCAAAAATTCCACGCCCCTCTGGAGTAAGCGCCAATCCTTTTCTCACTAATTCATGGGTTTTATAGTGCTCGATGGTGTGTCCCTGGTAATTAATAACCCCTCCTACGGGGCGTTCCAATCCAGCCAGTGCACGTAATGTGGTAGATTTTCCCGCGCCATTCGCACCAATTAACGCTACGATTTCACCCTGATAAATTTCAAGATTAATACCCCTCACTGCCCTAATGCCACCGTAAGAAACTTTCAGGTCATAAACTGTCAATAGATTCAAGACTCTGCTCCGCCAAGGTATGCCGAGATAACCGCAGAGTCACGCTGTATATCCGCAGGAAAGCCCTCTGCTATTTTTCGACCATAATCAAGCACCGTTAAACGATCACACAACCCCATTACTAATTTAACATCGTGCTCAATTAGCAAAATCGTACCGCCATCACTACGTATACCTTCCAATAATCGTCTAAGTCCAATTGTTTCAATTTCATTCATTCCTGCGGCAGGTTCATCTAAAGCTAACAACCTTGGTTCAGTCGCCAAGGCACGAGCGATCTCAAGTCGACGCTGATCGCCATAAGATAAATTCTTTGCCAACATTTTGGAATGATGAATAATTCCAGTGTAATCCAATAATTCTCTAGCCCGTCGTCTAATGGCGACTTCCTCGGCACGTGTTTTTTGATTACGCAAAATTGCACCAAATATCCCAATATGAGTGTGTAGATGCCGGCCAACCATAACATTCTCCAGTACAGTCATATTATTAAACAAACGAATATTCTGAAAAGTTCTGACTATCCCAGCTTTGGCAACATCATGTGGACTCTTGCCAACGAGATTAACACCATCAAAAATAATAGACCCGTTGCTGGCGGAATAAAGTCCAGTAAGTACATTAAATAGGGTAGTTTTTCCTGCTCCATTAGGACCAATCAAACCATAGATTTCATGGCGATGGATAGTCAACGATACATCCGTTAATGCCGCTAATCCCCCAAAATGTTTACTGAGATTGCAGGCTTGTAACAGCACATCGATTTTAGTAGGCTGGATCATAATTGCAGTCAGAAACTAAAGTTGGTATCCGTATAATTAATCATTGTTAAGATCTTGTCGACGCGATGACGAAGGCCATAATCCGGCAGGACGCAGTAACATAATTAACACCATAATCAGACCAAATAGAAGCATTCGCAAATCAGCAGGATCAACGATCACTCGTCCAAATAAAGCCTGCTCTAACGGTCCAATATAACGCAGCATTTCCGGTAAAACTGACAATAGCACTGCACCTAATATGACGCCTGGAATATGTCCAATGCCGCCCAAAACAACCATGCATAAAATCATGATTGACTCCATTAGATTAAAACTCTCTGGGCTAACAAATCCTTGAAAACTTGCAAATAACCCGCCAGATATGCCACCAAAGCTTGCTCCCATAGCAAATGCGAGTAGTTTCATATTTCGGGTATTAATGCCCATACATTCTGCTGCTACCTCGTCCTCTCTAATAGCCATCCAAGCTCGACCAATACGTGAATTCTCAAGTCGAATAGAGATAAAAATAATTAATAATGCTAATATTAGAAATAGATAATAGTAGTTATGTACAGAGACTAAAACGATGCTAGATATCTTATGAGTCTGATTAAGAGAAAAATCTGCTATTTTAATGGGGTCTATCATGTTCAGACCCTGTGGACCATTGGTAATGTTAATTGGTGTATTGAGATTGTTTAGAAAAATACGAATGATCTCGCCAAAACCAAGTGTCACAATTGCAAGATAATCCCCACGTAAACGCAATGTCGGTGAACCTAACAATATCCCAAAGATACAGGTTACTAATGCACCCAACGGCAACAACGCCCAAAATGGTAGGTGCAAATCAAAGTGGGGCGAAGCAAATAATGCATAGAGGTATGCGCCCACAGCAAAAAATGCAACGTAACCTAAATCTAATAGGCCAGTGAACCCCACTACGATATTTAAACCTAGTGCCAACATAATATATAGCAAGGTAAAATCGAGAATACGCACCCATGATCTACCCAACGTCACTTCAGTTATGAAAGGCAATAGCAGCAACGCAATGCCAATAAAAATAAAACCTATCCATACGGCGTAAGGATGACGTTTTAAGTGCTGAAAATTAGTCAATAGGTGAGTAATCATGTAAGGAATACGTAAAAAATTCGCCGTAATATCTTTGACAACATGCGCCTACTTTACTCACGCAGGTAATCGCTAATCATTGATCCGGAATGCAGTTACCAACAATAAAGTTATGTGCGTTCTGCCAATGGCTTACCCAATAATCCAGAGGGACGCAGTATCAACACAATAATCAGTACCAAAAAAGCAAATATGTCTTGATAATGACTACCAAGAAAACCGCCAGTCAGCGGTCCGATATAACCTGCGCCAAAGCTCTCGATCATGCCCAACAGCAACCCCCCCAACATTGCACCACCTAGATTGCCAATGCCCCCCAAAACGGCTGCAGAAAAGGCTTTTAATCCTAATAGAAAACCCATGTAATAATGTGCCAGACCGTAATAAGCACTAATCATCACGCCGGCTACTGCAGCCAGTGCTGACCCAATGATAAAAGTAATGGAAATAACCGTATTCACATTCACCCCCATCAGTGTCGCAATCTCTGGATTTTGTGCAGTCGCCCTCATAGCCCGACCCAAGCGAGTCTTTTTTACTAAAAATATAAGTCCTGTCATGATGCTCATAGCTAGTAAAAAAATAAGTATTTGCAAGACTGTGATATTTGCACCAGCGATGGTGTGAATATCAGTGGGCAATATCGATGGAAAAGCAACATATTGTCGCCCCCATATAATCATTGCAACATTTTGCAATATAATTGATACGCCAACAGCTGTGATGAGAGGCGCCAGACGAGGGGCCTTACGTAATGGACGATAGGCAAAACGCTCGATTCCATAACCTAGTAATATACAAACCAAGATAGCAATTAAGATTCCCATTAATAAAATAATGGGGACGGGTAGAACGCTGCTAATTAGAGCATGGATCACTGCTAATGCTACCATCGCGCCTATCATTACAATCTCACCATGAGCAAAATTAATAAGTCCCAATACGCCGTAGACCATAGTGTAACCTAGTGCAACTAGAGCATAAATACTGCCTAAAATTAAACCATTAATGAGTTGTTGAAGAAAGATATCCAAGGGATTAAATCAATTAAAGTACTTGGTTAACAGGAAATCTATCGCTGACTTAGTAGTGCATCCATAGCATTTAGAAACTATAGTTTGAAGAAATTTATCCACGTTTATCTATGAAAGAGGTTGTCACTGCTTTCGGCGGTTGAGACTCTAAAAAAATTTCCACAACTTCCCATTGACCATTCTTGACTTTATACAAGGTAATGGCGCCGCCTTCTAAATCGCCCTTACCATCAAATACAATTCTGGAGGTCACCCCGTTATAATTAGTTTTTGCCAGTTCTGGCAGATATTTCTCCGGCTCCACTGAATCAGCTCGCTTCATTGCTTCAATCATTATATTTACTGCATCGTAACAAAATGGAGCATACAATTGAATTTCTCTACGATACTTAGCTCTATATTCATTACGAAAAGATATGCCATTCGGCATTCTATCAAGAGGCAGGCCCGGTAGAGAGGCGTAAGCGCCTTCTGCTGCATCACCGGCCAATTTTATAAATTCTGGATTATAAATTCCATCGCCACTTAGAAATTTAGCATCGATACCCAAAGATTTTATTTGTTTCATCATAGGACCCCCTTGCGACACCATGCCTCCAAAAAACAAGAGGTCTGGTTTTCTTCCTTTAATCGCGGTAAGAATTGCCAGAAAATCAGTTGATTTATCGGTGGTAAACTCACGCGCTACGATATTTCCACCGCTAACTGAGACTGACTTCTCAAATTCATCGGCAATCCCTTGGCCATAAGCAGTTCGATCATCAATAATAGCCACGCTCTTTGCTGCAAGTTGTTGAGTCGCAAATTTACCTAATACCTTACCCTGTTGTTCGTCATTAGCCATAATCCGAAAAGCTGATTTAAAACCTTGTTGAGTATATTTTGGACTAGTAGCGGAAGGCGATATCTGAGGAATGCCCGCGTCATGATAAATCCTAGATGCGGGAATAGTAGTACCCGAATTTAAATGGCCGATTATGCCACTAATCTCGGCATCCACTAATCTGTGTGCAACAATAGTACCGATTCTTGGGTCAGCCTGATCATCTTCACTTAGAAGTTGGAATTGAATCTTTTTGCCGCCGATGACAATACCGGATGCATTTGCCTCCTCAATTGCGAGAATCGCACCACCCTCATTATCTTGGCCAAGATTAGCCTGTGTGCCTGTCAGGGGGGCAGCATGACCAATCTTCACTTTTAATTCTGATTCAGATTTTAAGTCAGTGGGCATATCTCGCCCACAACCAAATAAAAAGATGATTATAGTTAAAAAACTTAGGGTTAATTGCTTAGAGAATTGCATGCCTATCTCGTGATTTGAAATTAACAAATTTCTATAGAATTTCAATGAGGTATCTTTCAATCATACTGCTCAGTAAAGAATTTCTCAAAAGAATTATCTGTGGTCTTTTTTGCTATCAACTTCACCTTGTCAATTTTTTATTATGGGGTGCAATAATGCAAAAAAATGTAATTTAACTAAGGGGATGTTGCGCTCGCAATGTGGGGGTCGAAGAATTTGATTTCATCACCCCACCATAACTCTTCTCCAAAATAGTCGGAAACACCTTTAGTTGGTCTATTTTAGATTGTAATCAGCAATTACTTAGTCATTAAATTCACTCCGGGGCAAAGCAAAGAGCAACAATCTTATTGCCATCAGGATCCCGCAGATAAGCTGCATAAGCATTTGGAGCAAAACTACGTGGGCCAGGCTTACCTTCATCGATACCGCCATTAGCCAAACCGATTTCATGAAATTTGATTACCGCACTCCGATTGGCCGCTGCGAACCCTATAGTTCCGCCATTTGCACTACAGGCAGGCTCACCATTTGAGGGTGTGAGAATTACAAATTCAAAAGATTCTTTACCGTACATCATGGCTGTATCATGAAGTTTTCCGAGATTATTAATACTCAGCGCACCCAATACAGCGTCGTAAAAATTAATTGCTACATCAAAATTATTTGTACCGAGAGTAACATGAGTAAAAATTGCCATTGTAATTCTCCTTGATTTTAATAATAACTATGCCGCAAAATTTAATAATTTATTCATGATCGTTTAGATACTGCTTCTAGAGAAAATCTATTACAATTAAATTCATCGTATGATCTTGATGTTATCATCAACACGCAAATGATTATTAAGTAACGGGGTTAATCGAATGTCTAGCTCGGTGAGTTGATTGTTATGACACTCAAGTGTGGTCAATGCTGGTACATTGGAGAGATTGAGCTCGGTAAGTTGGTTATTGCCACACCAGAGTTTTACCAATTCTGGTACATTGGAAAGATTAAGTTCAGTGAGTTGGTTGATGTCACACCAGAGTTCTAACAGTCCGGATGCATTGGAAAGATCAAGCTCGGTGAGTTGGTTATTGTAGCATTCAAGCATTACTAACTCAGGTACGCTAGAGAAATGGAGCTTGGTCAATTGATTGCTGCCGCACCAAAGTTCAGTCAATACGGGCACATTGGAGAGAGTCAATTTGGTAAGTTGATTTTTATAACATTCAAGTGTTATCAGTACTGGTACATTAGAGAGATCTAGTGTATTCAGTTGATTGTCATCGCATCCAAGCGTTCTTAGTCTCGGTATATGCGAGAGATCAAGCTTGGTCAATTGATTGCTCTCACAACCAAACCTAGTCAGCTTGGGTACGCATAAAAGATTGAGCTCGGCGAGTTGATTGACACCACACCAGAGCTCTATCAATTCAGGTATATTAGTTAGGTTAAGCTCGGTAAGTTGATTGTTCTCGCACCAGAGCTCAGTCAATATCGGTACATTAGAAAGATCTAACTGAGTCAGCTGATTAATAGCACAACCAAGCTCTGTCAACCGTGGCACATTAAGTAAATTAAGTTCGATCAGTTGGTTATGCCAGCATCCAAGCTTGGTCAATCTAGGTACATTAGTTAGATTAAGTTTAGTAAGTTGGTTATGCCAGCATCCAAGCTTTGTCAAATTAGGCACGTTGGAAAGATTAAGCTCAGTGAGCTGATTGCCATAACACCTTAATTCTGTGAGCCCTGGCACAAAAGAGAGATCCAATTCAGTGAGCTGATTGCTACCACACCAGAGTCCAATCAATTTCGGGACGCTGGAGAGAGACAGCACAACAAGTTGGTTATCGTCACACCAGAGCTCTGTCAATTCTGATACGACGGAGAGATTAAGCTCGGTTAGTTGGTTTTTGGAACACCTAAGACTGATCAGTGCTGGTACATTAGTTAGATTAAGTTTAGTAAGTTGGTTATTAGAACACCCAAGTTTAATAAGTTTTGGTACATGGGAGAGATCAAGCTCATTGAGTTGATTATCGTCACATCTTAATTCCGCTAATCCAGATACAGCAGGAAGATTAAGCTCGGTTAGTTGGTTTTTGGAACACCTAAGACTGATCAGTGCTGGTACATTAGTTAGATTAAGTTTAGTAAGTTGGTTATGCCAGCATCCAAGCTTTGTCAAATTAGGCACGTTGGAAAGATTAAGCTCAGTGAGCTGATTGCCATAACACCTTAATTCTGTGAGCCCTGGCACAAAAGAGAGATCCAATTCAGTGAGCTGATTGCTACCACACCAGAGTCCAATCAATTTCGGGACGCTGGAGAGAGACAGCACAACAAGTTGGTTATCGTCACACCAGAGCTCTGTCAATTCTGATACGACGGAGAGATTAAGCTCGGTTAGTTGGTTTTTGGAACACCTAAGACTGATCAGTGCTGGTACATTAGTTAGATTAAGTTTAGTAAGTTGGTTATTAGAACACCCAAGTTTAATAAGTTTTGGTACATGGGAGAGATCAAGCTCATTGAGTTGATTATCGTAGCATAGGAGCTTGTTCAATCTCGGTATACAAGAGAGATCTAATTCAGTGAGTTGATTGCCATGACATCTTAATGCCACAAGTCTTGGCACACCTTTTAAATTTAAGGCTCTCAGGCCCGTATTAATACAAAGCAGTGTCTCAAGTAATGGTAATTGAATAAATAAGAATCGCTTTTCTCCTGGATGTCTATGGACGAATTGCAACGTTTTTATTTTTAATCCTGCCACACACTCAAAATGCTGGATGGGTAACCTCAAAAAATCCCAGACAAGACTGATAATTGCGCCATCTTTCACTTCAAAAACGATAGGACGTCCCAGCCAGTTTAATCCCTGAGCTTTCTCTAATCTCAACAAAGTCTCTTCAGCTGATAAATTTAGGATTTGTGCCCAGAGTTTAATTTGCTGGTAATCGGGTTCCCGCAATACGTACGCACCCAACCGGAAATGTTGTTCGTTAAAAATCATCGATGTATGACCTTCAAAACTAATACCACGCCTGCAAGTACTATCGTGATTGCATTAGCAATAATAATTGGCCAACTGTCTAACATCACGCCATAAATTAACCACATGACTACCCCTACCGTAAAAAAACTATACATTGGAAGCGATACGCCAGAAAGATCGCGGGTCTGCCAAGATTTAAAGGCCTGAGGAACAAATGCCACAGTCGTTAAAATGGCTGCCACATAGCCGACAAGATTATAAAGATCAGGTAATGCATGGGGAATGATAGGCATGTTCGAGATTCTAAGGATTATTCACAAGATGATACTATTTTGTATACAGTTGAAGAAAGATAATAAATTTTTGATGGGGTATAAGAATACCATTTGATGAGAAATAACAGGATAAGACTTTCCATGCGCTCACTGATCTACGGAAACAAAATCTTGCACATTATGACCACCGATGTAACCATACCAATTTTTAACATATATTGACCCTTGTAAATTAAAGAATCGAACTAATACTTGCATGTGGAGTCTAACTAGAAGGATACACGATCGTTAACAGACCTTATCCAAATATTTGTTAATTCTTAATAGAATGAATAAACTGCTAAAAATAAAATTTACCGTGGTTATCCTATTGGGTTTAAATATTACAATGGTGACACATGCAGCCGAGAGAACTATGATTCAAAAACAAACAATGGACTTTATTGTTCTAGGAATGGGCTGTTTCTGGGGCGCAGAGAAACGCATGGGAGAGATCCCTGGAATCATTGATATAGAAAGCGGTTATGCGGGAGGAGATCTTCCTAACATAGGGTATCAGGACATCCTTAATCACGAGAAAGCGTTCCGCGCAGGACGAGTTAAGACACGTAATCATGCGGAAGTGATCAAGATCACTTTTGATCCGCGGAAGGTCACATTAGAAACTCTGTTCAACGGATTCTGGGAAAATCACAATCCTACTCAAGGGGATCGTCAGGGCAATGATCTCGGTAGTAATTACCGTAGCGCTATTTATTATCACAATACAAATCAAAAAATTACAGCTCTAGACACTCAGTCACAATACCAAAGATCCCTCAGTGCCGCTGGATTTGGAAAAATTACTACCGAAATCTTACCACTTAAAAATTATATAACTGCTGAGGAGTATCACCAAAATTATCTAGAAAAAAATCCGAATGGGTACTGCGGTCTTGGCGGTACAGGAGTGAAATACCCCAGATCAACTAAAGATCTGACACAAACAAAACTCACTCCCCTAATCTCTGTCACATCCGACACGAAAACTCAACTGCTCAAAGTTAAAAATTTAAGTTTAGCGCAGCAATTAATTGTTTTTGAAGCTGAGAATTGCGAATTCTGCAGCCTATTTAAGAAAGATGTGCTCAATCATTGGAGGACTGATGTTTCTGTGGTCGCGACAACTGATACTAAGCCACCAACCGGTTGGATACTCCAGAAATCTTTATTTGTGGCACCCACGATTGTGCTATTCCAGAATGGCAAAGAAATCGCACGCTACAGTGGTTACAATGGCGAAAAAATTAACTTCTGGAAATGGTTAGGTTTTTACTTGCTTTCACCTGAACAACAAACAGTTGCCTTCAAACAAGGAACTGAACTCCCCTTCACAGCGCCCAATTTAGATGAGAAGCGCTCAGGTAAATTTGTTGATCCCATCACCGGTGCTACGCTCTTTCTTAGTAATGCAAAATTTGAAAGCGGAACTGGATGGCCTAGTTTTTTCAACCCTGTAGAAGGGTCCGTGACTTTTCATGAAGATAACTCCCATAACATGAAACGAACCGAGGTACGTAGTGCAAGCTCAGGCATCCATCTTGGTCACGTATTTAATGACGGTCCCGCTCCCAATTTTAAGCGCTACTGTATCAATGGTAACGTTCTAAAATTTATTGCAGATCGGCAACAAATTTCCTTAGACTCGGAACTCTAAAAATTAAATTAGGGTCTGCACTTGTAAATAGCAAATGTACGTTCTCCGTACTTAGCCGAATCCTGTTTAACCACTGTATCTACACCGGCATCTGTTGCTCCATTACGCGCTAATTGCAACAGATTAGCTTCAACAGCTTCAACACTACGAGTAAAAAATCCAATTCTATTTAGAACGCTAACCGTTAATTTTCCCTTAGTTGCGCAATTAACAACCTGATTGGGCTGTGCCACGGAAACCTGCTCAGACCCCGGTCGCACATCGATAAAATGACTGGCACACGCTCCTAGACTTAAAATAAATGACAATAAAATAGTTGCAGTTAATAATTTTCTAGAAAATTCCATTATTAATTCCAATGAGTAAATTTAATTAAATATTATAAGCTACTTCAATTAATTTTAAAATTTTATTCACCCAATAAAAAGTAATTAGTAACCCATCAAAAAAAAGAAAATTCTGTGAACAGGAATGGGTAAGAAGTAGTGCATTAGTACACTGGCACCGCGAGTAATCTGACATTCTTTATTTCTGATATACAGAAAGAGTTAAATTAATAACAGGGCAGTACAGATAAAATAACGTTCTAAGAAGGTAGATATTGAACACAATATTACGATAGTGTCTCCATAGTACTCTTAGCAAAATATAAATCCTCCCAGGCTTTTTCCTTGTCAGCTAATGTGTGCAATAAATAAGCCGGGTGATAGGTAACGATTAAAGGAATGCCGGCATATTCATGTAGTTTCCCACGCAGACTCTTAAAATTAGCACTCGTCATTAGAATATTTTGTGCTGCTACTTGTCCCAATACGACAATAAGTTTTGGTTTGACGAGCTCAATTTGTCGCACAAGATAAGGTTCACACTGATGCGCCTCATTAGATTCAATAATCCTATTACCTAATGGACGACACTTCACGATATTTGTAATATAAACATTCCTGTCGCGAGTCAGATTGATTGCCGCCAGCATGTTATCTAACAATCTATCTGACGAATCAATGTAAGATTCTGTTAAGACCCATTCCTCTAAGTTTGGCTCTTCACTTACATACAGCCAATCGGCATTTTCATCACCTACTCCAGATAGTATTCGAACACGATTATGACACAATGAACAAGCGTCACAATCTATTATACTTTTTCTGAGTTGCAACCAATCCATACATAGAATCTGTGAGCGTCTATCATTTTCTGTATTGATATGGGGAATAGAAAACGATGTAATGGTGGAGGTATTTTGATCATTTACTTTAGTGCGCCATAAAGGCATGAGACCGCATTCATTAAGAATTTCTCTGCGCCTAGTGCTCACAGTATTAATTCCATAACAACCGCATCTTCCCGCCTGCTCATCGCTGGATAATATTCTTTACGCACGCCAATTTGTCTAAATCCTAGTCGCTCATACAGTCTAGCCGCATCAAGATTAGATGTGCGTACCTCAAGAAATATTGAGCGCATATGGTGTTTACTGGCCACATGAATAAAGTGTTGCAATAATATTTTTCCGCATCCTTTTCGTTGCGACCCCACTGCAATACTCAGTGTAAGAATGTGAGCTTCGTCCAATGCAATGGTCATTACGCCATAACCAGAAATGTAATTAACTGAATCTTCTAGTACATAACAGTAGTACCCAGAATTAATTGAATCGCAAAAATTACCTGGCGTCCAAGGACACAAAAAAACCTCTCGTTCAATGGCAATTACTGCATCTAGATCTGTCAGAAGCATCTGTCTAATTCTGGGCGCTTCTTGGAACTGCGCACTCATCTCTCGTTTTCTTTTAAAGCTACTTTATTACGAATATACAGCGGGCTTATGGTGGCGGGATCAACGCCGAGTCCTTCTAAAAATCTAGGTGCAGCTAATTGCGTTATTTCTCTAGCATGGGGATTAAATTCACCATGAACACGAGAGATGCAACCATTATAACAATCCAACAGTACTTCATTATAAACATCAAAACCACTACCACAAGCAATCCAATTATTTCCAAGTATTGGAGGTGCATTTCTTGGTGAACAAAGAATTGGTGGGTTTACAGATTGCCAATTATCTGCAAATTTTATGTAGGTAGCATAATAAATTTCACCCATACGAGCATCAAGCGCTGTTACCACATTACCATCTCCAACTTGCTGCGCTAGTGCTTCTAATGTAGAGATGCCTAACACTGGCAGATCTGCCCCCAAAGCTATTCCCTGCGCTACGCCACAGGCAATACGCAAACCCGTAAAAGATCCTGGTCCGGAACCAAAAGCTATGCCATCTAATTGTGTTAAGACGGCTCCGGCATCAGCCAACATTTCTTGTATCATTGGTAGTAAAAATTCTGTGTGCCGCTTTCCGGCCAACATCTCCCGATAAAGGACCCTCCCATCTACCCATAATGCAGCAGAACAATATTGTGTAGATGTATCAAAAGCAAGAATTCTCAAAGCAATCCACGGGGTAGAATGTTAAAATACGGTAAGGGAGTTATACTTATCTCTCTTTTTGGTGAATGCTACATCATAAATCTTATGTTTAATTGACTATGATGTCTCTTTATATCTGCGTCAATAAAAATACTTAAATTTTATTGCTACACAGTTCACCTATAAAAAACAATACGCATACGCGAATAGGCATAATTACCAGGCAACATCAGCAGATGTCTGTCTTAATAATCAAGCACACAACTTCCGCCTCTATACTGTCTCCTTGGCCAACAGATCCAAGAAATTCAGCAGTTTTAGCTTTGACGTTTATGTCCCCCACTAGAATCTTAAGATCGTGAGAAATATTAGCGATCATCGAAGAGATATACGGCGACATTTTAGGCGCTTGAGCAATAATAGTTGCATCAATATTGATCACTTTATAGTCTCTCTCTTTTAGGAGACGAGAGACTTCACGTAAGAGTGATCGGCTGTCTATATTTTTATAACGTGGATCGGTATCTGGAAAATGCCTACCGATATCCCCTAACGCAGCCGCGCCTAATAACGCATCGCAAATTGCATGTAACAATACATCGGCATCTGAATGTCCGAGCAAACCTTTTTCATAGGGTATAGTTACACCACCAATAATAAGTTTACGATCCACAACCAAACGATGCACATCAAAACCCTGTCCAATCCTAATTTTATTCACTTCTTTTCCTCTTGTAATTCTCGTAATATTAATTCTGCTAAAATAAAGTCTTGCGGGTAAGTTACTTTTAAATTACGTATATCACTTGACACTAATTTAGGGTATAAACCCATGGCCTCAATTGCGCCAGCATCATCAGTCATAACTACACTACCGGCTCTATTCAAAGAGTTTATCAACAATCTATAACGAAACATCTGCGGTGTTTGTGCTTGCCACAAATTTTCCCTGGATTCGGTATGCTTTACTCGACCGCTAATGTCGCTCCGTTTTAGTGTATCAGCAACTGGAATCGCCAATAGGCCGCCAACCATATCATCAATGAGCTCATCTATTAATTTCCTAAGTTGCGCCTTGCTTAAACAAGGTCTCGCTGCATCATGTACCAATATCCAATCGTTATCACTTATTGATAACACTTTTGATGCCGCTTTAAGTCCATTCAGTATACTTTCTCCCCGCGCTAGCCCACCGCAATAAAGTACAATTATTTTTTGAGAAAACGCAGACCAATCATATCTTGACCACTCACTATCATCTGGGGCAAGCACCACAAACACATTGGCAATTTGAGAAGAATTGCACAATGTCTGCAGGGCATGATAGATCATTGGTTTACCAGCGAGCGATAGATACTGTTTAGGTAAATTACCACCCATGCGTAAACCAGAACCAGCTGCCGGAATTAGTGCAAAAAGTTTTGACATTATGTAATTGTAACGAAGAAAGAGGCTTTTTTCCTGACAAATTGAAAAGAGCGGGCTAACTCACCTATCTCAAGATCTAAGATTTTAACAAACGGTTTGCTCTAATTTATTTCCTGTATAATTTTATATCTTTTTTATTTTTGGATTAATCTCTTATGGAACCAGAAGAAATCAACACCATTGCTAATCAAATCGTCGATCTCAATAATAGATTAGCAGAATTACGGGGGCATCTTTGACCTTGATGCTAAACAAACACGCTTAAATGAACTTTCTCATCTAACTGGAGACCCAATTATTTGGAGTGATAACAAACGCGCTCAAGAATTAAACCGTGAGAAAAAGATGCTCGAGAGCGTCATAACTAATTTAAAAGAAGTTGAACAGCAATTACGCGACGCTCAGGATATTTTTCAGTTAGCAAAATTGGAAAGAGACGGGATGGCATTAGGAAGCATTGGTGCTGATGTACTGGAACTAGAAAGAACCGTAAAAAACATGGAATTCTGTCGTATGTTCTCTAATCCCATGGATCCTAATAACTGCTTCGTAGATATTCAATCTGGTTCTGGTGGTACTGAAGCTCAAGACTGGGCTGCTATGCTAGAACGTATGTATTTACGCTATTGCGAGCGTCATGGTTACAAGGTAGAAGTATTAGAAGAATCATCTGGTGAGGTTGCAGGTATTAAAAGTGCGAGTTTAAAGGTATCCGGAGACTATGCCTATGGCTATTTACGTACAGAAAGCGGAGTTCACCGATTAGTTCGTAAATCACCATTTGACTCCGGTAATCGTCGCCATACCTCCTTTGCTAGTGTGTTTATCTACCCGGAGATAGACGACACTATCGAGATAGAAATCAATCCCGCAGATTTACGTGTCGATACCTATCGAGCTTCTGGAGCTGGCGGTCAACATATTAACAAGACTGATTCAGCTATTCGTATTACTCACAACCCCACCGGGATTGTGGTGCAATGTCAGAATGACCGATCACAGCATCGCAATCGCGCAGAAGCAATGACAATGCTTAAGTCACGTCTATACGAAGCAGAGTTACGCAAACGCAATGATGAAAAACAAGCGATGGAAGACTCTAAAACAGATATTGGCTGGGGACACCAAATACGTTCCTATGTACTAGATCAATCTCGCATTAAAGATCTACGAACCGGCATTGAAATCGGCAATACTCAGGGGGTGCTTGATGGTGGATTAGATGATTTTATTGAAGCCAGTTTAAAGAAGAATATTTAATTCCCGCATTACTCATCTTGGTTGAGTAGATCCAAATGACTTCCAAATAAATACGCCAGAATTTTCGGGGCACTTAAAAAAATAAACATTAACGCTATTAAAGCTGTCTCACCAAAATGACAACATCTAATCTAAAAATAAAAGTAGCCTCTAAAAATGGCAGATCGTATCTAATGGACAGCTATGTCAGCGTTCCTTTTCGCATTACCAATATTGGACAAACAAAAGATGATAATTGCCTATACATGATGCTAGGAAGTTCTTCACCAGGTTTACTAGATACCGATCATCACGAGATAATTATAGATATAGAAGAACATGGGAAGTTCCAGTTACAAACACAATCTTACCAGAGACTGTACAACATGAATGAAGGATCATCACAAATCACTAGGGTCACGCTTGCAGATAACAGTGCCTTTTGTTACGTACCACGTCCAGTTGTTCCACAAGAAAACTCTATCTTTAAAAATTATAATATTTTTAACTTAGGGGAAAACTGTAAATTAATTTTTAGCGAAATCATTACCTGCGGAAGGAAGAATTCCGAACTCTTTACTTATGGTAGAAAAATGTTTGGCGAAATATTTAAATTTACTTATTTTCAAAATAAGACCGAGATTTATTTTAGAGATAAACTTATTTTAAAAGATCAAATAATATTAGAGCCTCAATTGATTCCAGTAAATACAGTGACTCAACTAGAGCAATATACGCACCAGGCCACTCTTGTATATATCAATACAGGACTTAGTCTTGCTTGCGATTTTATAGAAAAAATTTTTCTTCTACTAGAAAAAGAGAAAGATGTGTCGTTTGGAATTTCAGAAACAGATGCCAATGGTTTGGTATTGAGAGTCCTAGGGAACGGTGGTGAACAATTATTTAATTGTTTTCAAAAAATTCAGGATCTTCTTTGGGATCAAGAGTAGATCTCTGGTTTCTCACTAAAAATTAAGCTACCAATAAAAACTAAAAGATTAATTTTTATTGGTAAAATCAGCCTGTATCAACAATGTTATATTTCAAAAAAATCCCCAGCTCAATGAGCCGGGGATTTTTTATTATAAGGTGCTTGGCAGTGACCTACTTTTACATGCGTAATGCACACTATCATCGGCGCAACTTCGTTTCACGGCCCTGTTCGAGATGGGAAGGGGTGGGTCCAAAGCGCTATAGCCGCCAAGCGAAACTTTTAGAAGAAGCAAATAGGTTAAATTGTATTACTGCAAAGAATCTGTCTCATGTTTTTAGTAAACCTCAAAACTTATTTACAATCTTGGGGTCTCTATTTTCAACATTTTTTCTTAAAGTTATAGAATCAAGCCACACGGTCAATTAGTATCGGTTAGCTTAACGCATTGCTGCGCTTCCACACCCGACCTATCAACGTCGTAGTCTTCGACGAACCTTTAGGGGGGCAAGCCCCCGGGAAGTCTCATCTTGAGGCGAGTTTCCCGCTTAGATGCTTTCAGCGGTTATCTCTTCCGCACTTAGCTACCCGGCGATACGACTGGCGTCATAACCGGTACACCAGAGGTGCGTCCACTCCG
>Ga0209553_1000118_pt1 | contig 37222 bp, 40 predicted proteins | sample LauGreFBDMM110DN_2_FD_188217 | JGI IMG/M metagenome (GOLD analysis project Ga0209553, IMG submission 188217) | Freshwater lake microbial communities from Lake Michigan, USA - Fa13.BD.MM110.DN (SPAdes) (version 2) | ecosystem: Environmental > Aquatic > Freshwater > Lake | place: Lake Michigan...
AGCAGAGTTGGCGGTGCCGGTGCGTATCGATCTGGTTGCTGACCTCCAACAACGCGCTATGCGTTTATTGCAATCGATCGGCCGCACATTGAGCGATCTGAAAATACGGCTCGATGGTTTAGTACGCGGTATCCCGCGACTTGATGCCGTTGTGGCTGAGAAAGAACAAGCGCTTGACGGTCTTGTGGAACGGCTGAAGCTTGGACCGCGCGCCTTGCTTCAAGCCAAGGGCCAAGACTTAAATGTTTTATCTGCGGGTCTTAATTTGACACGCCTTCGGCGTGACATTGAACGCCATGTGCTGGATCTCAAACAATTCCATAGTCGTCTTTCGCGCGCGTCCGCTCGTGCATTTTCTGATGCGAGTAATGAATTGGCCGCACTTGCAGCGCGGATCGAATCGGTCTCTCCGCAGCGCGTGCTTGAGCGCGGGTACGCCATGGTGCTGGGCCCCGACGGACCGATCACCAGCGTAAAAAACGCACTGGCTGGCAGCAAAGTGGATGTGAGGTTCGCTGATGGGCAAGTTGCCGCCCAGATTGGTGCGATGGGGTCGGACTCAGCCACTCCCCATAAGCGAAAAACACCGGCAGGCGGCAATCAGGGCAGTCTCTTCTGATGCGCCGCGCTACACTTGTGTTGCTCTACGGTCTGGCCACTCCAGTTCTGGCAGATGATATCGACATCTCTGGCCGTCTTGAGCAGGGCGGCTTAGCTGTCGGTCGCGTTCCAGCCGGAGCAAGTGTGCGATTTAATGACCGTGCCATTGCGACAACCGACGCGGGCACTTTTGTCATTGGCTTTGATCGAGATGCCCCTGCCGTGTCAGAAATGGTTGTCACTCTGCCCGATGGCAAAACACAGAAAAAGTCACTCGAAATTATACCGCGCCACTGGCAAATCGAACGCGTCGATGGGCTGCCACAAAAATTGGTGACGCCAGATCCCGCGACCGAAGCCCACATCGTGCAAGATAATCAATTAATGGTCGCCGCTCGTGAGCGTACCGAACCCATCCCGTTTTATGAGTCTGGATTTATTCGCCCAGCCGAGGGCCGCATTTCAGGCGTGTTTGGCAGTCAGCGCATTCTCAACGGCGTGCCGCGCAGCCCCCATGTGGGTTTGGACATCGCCGGACCCGTGGGTACGCCGGTCAGCGCATCGGCTGACGGGATTGTGTCGCTGGCTAAAGCTGACATGATTCTGACAGGTCAAACTGTGGTTATCGAGCACGGCTTTGGGCTCGACACGGTCTACATCCACATGAGTGAGATTCGGGTGAAGGATGGTGCGCACGTCAAGCAAGGCGACGTCATTGGGGCGATTGGTCAAAGCGGCCGCGCCAACGGCCCGCATTTACATTTTGGCGTGATGTGGTTCAACACGCGGCTAGACCCGGAAACGATTTTGGCTGTGATGCCAGCGAAAAAAAACTAGCGCCGGTGCCCAAGCGTAGCATCGAGCAGCCGATCAATGTCAGAGTCGTTGTCCCAGAGCACATCAACATCCACGACGTCCACTTGCTGGCGCTGATCGTCTGACAAACGCACAGCGTCTTTGGCGGTCGTCACGGGAATCGCGTTGATGGCGAAGGCTTCGTCCAAGATGGGTTGAATGTCAGACGGCCCGAACGGCTCATGATCTTCGAACGGATGTTTGGCCATCACCCGCGCGCCGATGGCCTGAAGCATGTCAAAGAATTTCTGCGGATTGCCAATGCCAGCAAATGCCACGACAGCGCGGCCTTGCAACGATAGCGCCCGCCGGTCCGGAGTGAGGTCAGCGCGAAACTGTTTCAGGGAGGCGGGCAGTCGCCCCGATACGCCGTGGAGGTCCTGTCCCATAAAGATGACAGCATCGGCCCGCGTGAGCGCATCGGCGGGGTTTTCGCGCAAAGGCCCTGCTGGAAAAATGAATCCATTACCAAAGGGGCACGCGCCGTCGAGCACGACGATTCGAAAATCTTTGTGGATGCCCGGATGCTGGTGACCATCATCAAGCAACACGACGCTAGCTCCGTCTGCGGCGGAAGCGCGGGCACCATCGATGCGTTTGCGCGCCACCCAGGTTGGGCAGATGGCGGCATGTAACAGCGCTTCATCGCCGACCTCGCGTGAGGTGTGGATGCTGGGGTCGACCCGCACGGGACCTCGCAACGATCCGCCATATCCGCGCAAGACCACAGCTGGTCGTATGCCTCGTTCGAGAAGGCGCTTGGCCAGTGAGATGGTGATGGGTGTTTTGCCAGCACCACCAACAGTGACGCCGCCAATCGAAATCACGGGCACGGGCGCGCGTGGAGCATTCTCGCGTGACGCGCGCGCGGTGGTGACGGCACCATAAATGCGGCCAAAGGGCTCTAGTATCCGCGACAAGCCCTGATCGGTTGTCCAGAACTCAGGCGCGCGCATCGGCGGCCTCGTCGGCAGCAGCACTCACGCGGTTAAGTTCGTCCTGCAAGCGTTGCTGCAAGGCGCGTGCTGTGGCCTCATCACAGTCACGCGGCACTACGATGGGGTTTCCCCAAACCATTGCACCACGACTAAAAGGCAGGCCTACGATCAGCCGATCCCAAGTTTTGGCTTTGATGCGGTTACTGACTGACACTGCGGCGGGCAGAATGGCAGCTCCAGAAAGACGCGCCAAGGCAATCACGCCGTCCTGAGCAACGTGGACAGGCCCACGCGGGCCATCGGGCGTAATGCCTATGCTTTCACCGGCTTTGAGTTTGCGTACGAGTTCGCGCACCGCGCCGCCACCACCGCGCGTCGAGGAGCCTGCGATGGTTTTAATCCCGAAGGCACCGACCGCGCGCGCAATCAATTGGCCGTCAGGGTGCCCCGAAATCAGCATGTGAAAGGGTTCGCTTGATTGCCAGCAATAGGGCATTAACGCTAAACGATTGTGCCAGAACGCGACGATGATCGGGGCTTCTCCGCGCCAAGCCGGTTCTGCGCCCGCGGCGTTGATGGTGCTCCAGCGCGAAGTTGCTTTGACCCAGCGGATATAGCTGGAGGTCAGTTTGCCTAGTCCAGCGCGAACCTTCGGGTGGCGGCTGACGTGCTTGATGCGATTGCGCAGGCTCATCTAGCGGTCCGATTCTAACATTCGCATCTCAGTTCCGTTGCTCTCGTGGGGCGAATGACAAATCCGCTCCACCCATGCCGTTCGGCGGCGATTTTATATGAGATTTCAGGGCTTTGTAGCTACTGCCTGAATTCTGTCATAGTTCCAAGATAATGTGATTTCGCCGTCTGTGAAGCGGTTGATTACGAATTTTGTGGATCATAGGAGAACGCCGATGGCCGACCCGCAACCCGACAATAAGAACTTGCTCTGGGCGATGATCGCTGGGGCCGTTGTGCTGCTCTTGGTGATTTACATCTTTGCTGGCGCGCAGCCACCGGCACCGCCTGCACCACCTGCGTCTGCTCCTGCCGTGAGCGCGCCAGTGGCGCCGATGGAGCCCCCTGCAGCAACCGCGCCCGAAGCGCCGCCAACTTCGATGCCTGCTCCGCCTGATGCAGCCGCCAAACCGCCGACTTAGTTCAACGCGCTGGGCTGCAACCGCGGCTGTGGTTTGCTTTGAGGCTTTGACTGGGATGAACGATTCGCCTCAAGTGTTGCGACGTCAAAAACGCTGATGTTCGCAAGGAACTGTGCCGTGGACGCAGCCCATGAAAACGTCATCGCATGAGCCCTGCACATCGCGGGGTCGGCTTTCAAAGCGATCTCGATGGCCGCGTCAAGACTGTGATGGAGGCATCCAACGGGTTCTTGGCCAATGACATCGAGTGGACCCGGAACGGGATAAGCTGCAACGGGAATGCCGCTCGCCAAGGCCTCAAGGAGCACGAGGCCAAATGTGTCCGTTAAACTGGGGAACACAAAGACATCGGCTGCAGCAAAATATTGTGCCAATTCCTCGCCTTGTTTCGCTCCCAAAAAAGCGGCATCTGGGTGCTTCCTTTTCAGCGCATCGAGTTGAGGCCCGTCACCAATGATGACTTTCGTGCCTGCTGTGCGAACCTTTAAGAAGGCTACTATATTCTTTTCGATCGCGACGCGACCGACGTAAAGCATGATCGGGCGTGGAAGATCCAAAAAATCTTTGCTGCGTGGTTTGAAAAGCTCGGTGTCAACGCCGCGGCTCCAGCGTTGGATGTTTTCAAACCCATGTGCGGTCAGCTCATTTTCGATGCTTTGTGTTGCAACCATCACGTTGCTGGCTTGGCTGTGAAACCAGTGCATCGCCTTGTAGGTCCATTGCTTTGGAATCAAGAAGCGCGCCTGCAGGTACTCTGGAAAACGCGTATGAAAGGCGGTCGTGAAGGGCACGCCACGCTTGACACAGTAATGACGGGCTGAGAGTCCGAGCGTGCCTTCTGTTGCAATATGGATCGCACAAGGCCGATAGCTTTCAATCAGCTGCGCCATCTGCTTGCCAGGAAAGACGGCTAGTCGAATCTCAGGGTATGTCGGGCACGTGATAGTACGGAACTGATCGGGCGTGATGTAAATCACGTCATGTCCGGCTATCTCAAGTTCGGCCTTGAGGGTCGTTAAGGTTCTGACAACGCCGTTGACTTGGGGGTACCAGGCATCGGTGACGACGAGTATTCGCATTCTTTTCCTTTGTGAAACGCCTCCAGCGGTGAACGGGCGTTGACAGGGGTTTTGGCTCGATCAGCCAATGGGGCAGGCAGAGCCAAGGGGGCATTTTCGCCAGGCACCAGGCCCCGCATATCAGCCCAAGCGACGATTTCGAATCGCCCGTCGTAATGTTCAACCAAGGCAGTGCAACTTTCGACCCAATCGCCGTCGTTGCAATACGTAATGCCGTCGATCTCTTTGATCTCGGCATGATGGATATGACCACAGATGACGCCATCAACCCCGCGGTCTTTGGCGAAGCGTGCCATTTCCTTTTCATAATTAGACATGAACTGAACGGCGTTCTTGACTTTATGCTTCAGGTATTTTGACAGCGACCAGTAGGGTAGCCCCAGAATGCGCCGCGCTGAATTGAGCCAGTTGTTCAGAGCGAGCGCAGCGGAGTAGGCCCCATCGCCTAATACCGCGAGCCATTTCGCATAAATCATCACGCCGTCGCATTCGTCGCCATGCATGACGAGGAAGCGCTTGCCTTGAATACCTTTGTGCAAAACGTCGCGACGAACTTTGATGCTGCCGAACTCAAGCCCGATGTAATCACGCGCGAACTCATCGTGATTGCCGGGCACGTAAATGACGTCGGTACCCTTGCGCGCTTTGCGCAGGATTTTTTGCAACACGTCGTTGTGGGACTGCAGCCAGTACCAACCTTTTTTCAGGCGCCATCCGTCGATAATGTCACCGACCAGATAAAGCTTGTCTGATTCTGTGTGCTTGAGAAAGTCGAGAAGGAAGTCGGCCTTGCAGCCACGCGTACCTAAATGAATATCGGAGATGAATATGGCGCGAAACTTCAAACTGTTGCCAACGGCGCGCAAACGTGAACTCCATCTCTGGACCTAGCGCGCGGATACATATGTGAAGTCGAGTCGCTCGGCTAGACTCTCCCCCCTTAGTTTCGCGGAAGCTTCACCCCGCTGCAATATATCTGCAATGTAGTGGTTAAATCTGATGAGTTTCTATTTTCCAGCCAAGCTCATGCCGTCGATGCGCACCGTTGGCGCATCGACGGCGTAAAGGAATTCCAAGTCAGAGGCAGGCGTCATGTGCTTGAACATCGACTTGAGGTTACCCGCCACAGTGACCTCGTTCACGGGGTAGGTGATCTCACCATTTTTGATCCAAAAGCCAATCGCTCCACGGCTGTAATCGCCGGTGATGGTGTTCGCACCCTGGCCAATGAGGTCGGTGATATAAAGACCTTCCTTGATGTCGGCCATCAAGGCATGGGGTGTGTGCATGCCCGCGGCCATGTAAACGTTGGTGGCACTTGGCGAGGGAGGTGAGGACGAGCCCCGTGCCGCATGGCCTGTGGGCTCCAGCTTCAGTTGCCGCGAGGTCCGCAGATCCAACAGCCAGGTCCTTAAGATGCCGTTGTCGACCAGTTGACGACGCCGGTTGGGTAAGCCTTCGGCATCGCAGGGCTTGGAGCGAAAGCCGCGATGACGGTGGGGGTCTTCGATGATCGTCACCCACGGGCCAAAGACTTCGGTGCCCATAGCATCTTTCAAAAAAGAAGTTCCGCGCGCGATTGCGGACCCGTTGATGGCGCCAAGCAGGTGGCTCACGAGGCCGCGTGCGACACGCGGATCGAAAATCAGTGGCACTTTTTGGCTTTTAACTTTCCGTGCGCCCAGTTTGCGCACAGCGCGCTCGCCCGCCGATCGCCCGATGTCATCGGCTGCGCGCAGATCTGCCACATACACAGCGCTTGAATAATCATAGTCGGTTTCCATCCCGGTTTTAGCGGTGCCCGCGATGACGGAGGCGCTGATGGATGAACCCGATGATTCATACGTGCGCTCAAATCCGGCAGAGTTGGCAATGGCCACGTGGCTGCGGCCCCAACTGGCCGAGACGCCCTCAGAGTTCGTCACGCCCTTGACAGCCAGGGCGGCTTGCTCGCAGGTCTTAGCGCGGGCAATTAAGGTTTCAGCCGAGACTTCCGTGGGGTCGCAAATATCGAGCGTTGGCATATGCTTGGCCAATTGCTCAGGCGCGGCAAGCCCAATGAAAGGGTCTTCAGGCACAATGCGCGCCATACTGACCGCGCGCGCTACCAACTCCTTCAGTGCTTTCGTGGACCGATCAGCAGAGGCGACGATCGCCTGCTTTTTGCCAATGATGACGCGCAGCCCAATATCGCCACCTTCCGAGCGCTCCAGGTGCTCAAGCTTGCCCAGCCGCGAGGTGACCGACACCGAGGTGCCGTCGGCCACAATCGCATCGGCCTGATCGGCGCCAGCCTTCTTGGCTTGTGCGATGAGATTGGTGAGGACGTTGAGGAGATTGTCAGACGACATTGAAACGTTACTTTCTATTTCCAAATTTTCTTGCCACTGCCTGGCAATCCGTAACCGGCCCACTTGTCGTTGACCAGCTTGATGATATCTTCGCTCATACGAATTTCACGGCCCCATTCGCGCGTCGTTTCGGGGTAGAGTTTAGTTGTAGCGTCCAAACCAATCTTACCACCCAAGCCCGGTGTCGGGCTGGCGAAATCTAAGTAATCGATGGGCGTGTTCTCGATGACAGTGATGTCGCGCGCGGGGTCCATTTGGGTCGAGACCGCCCACATCACATCTTTCCAATCGCGGGTATTAATTCCGGCATCAACGACGATCACAAACTTCGTATACACGAACTGGCGCAAGAAACTCCACACCCCCATCATGATGCGCTTAGCGTGGCCGGGGTACGCTTTCTTGATGCTAACCACGGCGATGCGGTAGCTGCATCCTTCGGGCGGTAACCAGAAGTCGACGATCTCAGGGAATTGCTGTTGCAGCAGTGGAATAAAAACTTCGTTGAGCGCTTCGCCCAGGATGCTGGGTTCGTCGGGTGGGCGGCCGGTGTAGGTCGATAAATAAATCGGGTTCTTGCGCATGGTGATGGCAGAAATACGAAACACCGGGAATTTTTCGACTGAATTATAATATCCGGTGTGATCCCCGTAGGGACCTTCTTCGGCGTACTCGTCGAGCATGACGTGGCCTTCGAGAACAATCTCAGCTTCTGCAGGAACTTTGAGCGGAACTGTTTTGCAGTCGACCAATTCAACCTTCGCGCCGCGCAAGAGTCCTGCGAACTGATATTCAGATAATGTATCAGGCACTGGCGTGACGGCGGCGAGAATGGTGCCAGGGTCGGCACCGATCACTGCTGCAGCAGGCAGGGGCTCACGCTTCGTTTCTTTCCAACGGTCGAAGTGCCCCGCTCCACCGCGATGTTTCAGCCACCGCATGATGGTGGTGTCTTTGCCTGTGACCTGCATCCGGTAGATGCCCAGGTTAAAGCCGTCGCGCTTGTCGGTTCCGGGTCCTTGCGTGACCACCAACGGCCAGGTGATCAGTGGCGCGGGCTCACCGGGCCAGCACCCTTGTATCGGTAACCGGCTCAAGTCGATGTCTGCTCCGGTCCGCACAACCTCCTGGCAGGGGGCGTTCGAAACGGTTTTGGGCTTCATCGCCATTACGGTTTTCAACAGGGGCAGTAATTCCAATGCTTCGCGCCATCCACCGGGCGGCTCTGGTTGCTTCAAGAAGGCCAGCGTCTCGCCGACCTCACGCAATTGGCTGGGTTCGCGGTCCATGCCCCAGGCTACGCGCTCGACCGTACCAAACAGATTGACCAGCACGGGTATGCCCGACGGCAGGCCATTTGCACCCATAACATTCTCAAACAGGATCGCCGGGCCGCCCTCAGCCAAGACTCGAGACTGGATCTCCGTCATCTCAAGATGGCTAGAAACGGCAGTTTTAACCCGCACCAGGCGATGCTCTCGCTCGAGCTTTGTTATGAAGTCGCGCAAGGAACGGTAGGGCATGGGCCTGGGTCAGGACTGGGGATAAGTGGGAATCAGCGCGATTTTTCCAATACTTAAGGACCGAAGTGTAGGGACGTCAAGAATCGCCCATCGCGTCGGAAGGGAAAAGAAATCAGCCATTAGAAGAATCGGGTCATCGCGCTCTCTTGTGAATGACGAGCCTTAGACTTAAAATATGGTAGCTAGCTCAGAGAAAATAGTTCTTTAAAACTTTGATTTTAAAACAGAATTGCCATTCCCCAAACATATGCGTCGCGTGCCAGAATACGCGGGCGGCCACCATGAAAAGATGGACGAAACGGGATATCCCAACAAACTGCGCGGTGACCAAATGTCATTACCAGCCTGCATTATGGCGATTGCCGACATTTTCGAAGCGCTGACGGCGGCTGACCGCCCTTACAAGAAAGCCAAAACGCTTTCCGATAGTATGAAGATTTTGTACTTCATGAAGAAGGACAAGCACGTTGATGCTGATCTGTTCGAACTGTTCCTGACGTCGGGCGCTTATAAAGATTACGCCGAGCAGTTCTTACGGCCCGAGCAGGTGGATGTCGTCAATATCGAGCAGTATCTCGACAGCAAAAAACACCGCCCGCCCCGCCACCGGCTTCGCCACAACCCCAGGTGCAGGCCACCTAGTAGTTGCGCTGAGTGTTATGAGAGCGCTTTGCGCCAATCCTCGTCGAGGATAGCCATGGTGACGGCGTCCCACCAGGTGCCATCGCGTGCGCGCTTGGTGTGGCGTTCGTTTCCCTCAATCATGAACCCGGCGCGTTTGTAGCAGGCGATGGCACCCTTGTTGTGGCTGAACACGCGTAAGGCAACGCGGTGGAGCGCCAGATTTGAGAAGCATATTTGAAGCGCAGCTTTGACCATGGGCAGCGCAAGCCCTTGGCCGAGCTATTGCGGCGCGATGGTGATGCGCCCCAGCATGGCGTTTAAATGCACCCGGTCGATATTCTTGATCTCAATGTGGCCGACAACGGCGCCGATGGAGTCCACGGCGCGGTACATCATGTGTGCGCCGTTGGGTTTGAGGGTGGCGACGTCGCGTTAAAGTTGATTGAGGGTCAGGGGCCATTTCAATGCCGGGCCTGCCTATTGCAGAAGCGTCGCCGCATCGGGTATCCATCCAATCAACCGATCAATATCATCGCTGCCGAAGGGCTCGAGAGTGATCGTTGCTGTCATGATATCTGCGCGAAGACTAATGCCAGCATGATCAGGGCCCCCAGGTCACGATTCGACCGGAATCGACTTAGGCAATTTTGGGGGTTGTTGATATCAAGCGTGACGACTTGCCACGTCGCATGTGCCGCTGCAACGCCGACGCTTGCCAGAACGAGCAATGACCATTGCGCAAGGGGGATGGCCAAGGCGAACAGCATGATGGCCGCTGCGTAACAGATTGCGATGAAGGGCTTCGAGCGTCCACCCAATGCTAAGGCCGATGATTTTACACCGACCAGTGCGTCATCTTCGCGGTCTTGGTGGGCATAAATCGTGTCATAGCCGAGCGTCCACAGCAGGCCGCCGAGATAAAGCAAAACTGCTAGCCAGCCGATCTCGCCCTTGGCGCAGGCCCAGCCCAGCAATGCGCCCCAGTTAAACGTCAGCCCCAGCCACGCTTGCGGCCAGTAGGTGATGCGCTTCATGAATGGATACGTGAACACTAAAACCATCGAGGCTGCCCCAACCACGATGGCGAAGAAGTTAAATTGCAACAAGATCGCTAGTCCGATGGCCAATTGCGTGGCCAAAAAAACATACGCCTGCCGTAAGCTCACCTGCCCGCTGGGCAAGGGGCGCGATGCCGTGCGCGCCACTTTTGCGTCGATCTCGCGGTCGATGATGTCGTTGTAGGTGCATCCGGCGCCGCGCATTACGACGGCACCGATGGCAAAAAGGATGAAGAAATGCCACGCGAACACCCCTGCCCCCGAGAGAACTAGGGCCCACCAACCGGGCCACAATAACAGCCAGGTGCCAATGGGTCGGTCGAGCCTCATCAAACGCGCATAGGGCCGCGCGCGAGCGGGCAAGGCCTGCTCGATCCAACTATCCGCGCGAATGTCAGTCTTTACGGTTTGGGCTTGGCTCATGGGTCGCTAAACTACGGCTGAAGTGTCCGTCGCTCAATCACAGACATATTACGAATTTGCAGTCTACTCATAGCCATGTCCGACCGCCGCTCCATTCGTCTTTTTACTGAACACGACCTTGATTTGGGGCTCAGCTTTGCCCTGTCTGAGGCGCAAGCGCACTACGCCATTCATGTGATGCGTTTGAGGGCGGGCGACGCTCTGCGTATATTCAACGGTCGGCATGGCGAGTGGTCGGCGCAACTCGAAGTCGTGACAAAAAAGAGCTGTCAACTCAGGCTCACCGCGCAATCGCGGCCTCAGCCGGTCGAGCCAGACGTGTGGTTAGCCTTTGCGCCACTGAAGCGCGTCCGCATTGATCTGGTCGCTGAAAAAGCCACAGAGCTTGGGGCCAGCGTTTTGTGGCCCGTCTTCACACAGCACACGAATGCCGAGCGAATTAATCTGGATCGACTGCGCGCCACAGTGATGGAAGCGGCTGAGCAATGCGACCGCCTCACCTTGCCAGACGTTCGCGAGCCGCGGGCTCTCGCTGATGTGATGACTCAGTGGCCGCATGATCGGCGGTTGTTTGTGCTCGATGAAACGGGCGGCGGGCAACCCATTGCAGCTGCACTCAGCAAAGTTGCATCCCAGCCATGCGGGTTTTTAGTGGGGCCCGAAGGCGGTTTCGCGCAATCGGAACTTGACCGCCTCGCGCAACTCCCCTTTGTTACCCGCATTGGCCTGGGCCCCCGCATCTTGCGTGCCGAAACGGCAGCTCTTGCGGCATTGGTCACCTGGCAATCTCTGGTTGGAGATTGGCGCTGAACTCAGCTAGACCAATGGCGAATTCGACCGAGACACCCTAACTAAACGAACTATGCTCGGCCCATCCAACAGGTTGCGTAAAACGTATGACGTCTTTCCAATCCAATAAGTCCGAACTGGTTACCTCGAAAGACCAGCTCATTGCAGTTCTTTCGGGGGGCTCGAAGCCGAAGGATCAGTGGCGTTTGGGCACTGAGCACGAGAAATTTTCCTATCGCTCATCCGATTTTTCGCCGTTGCCTTACGGCGGCCCGAACGGCATTCAAGCGCTCTTGAATGGTCTCAGGCGATTTGGTTGGCAGGGCGTGTATGAGGGCGAGAACATCATCGCGCTCAGTCAAAAAGACAAAGGCAGCGTGTCCCTCGAACCCGGCGGCCAAGTGGAGCTTTCAGGTGCCCCACTCGATAACGTTCATCAAACGTGTACCGAGGTCACCGATCACCTCAAGCACGTTAAAACCGTCGGCGACGAGTTGGGCATCGGCATGTTGGGCTTAGGCTTTACGCCGAACTGGCGGCGCGATGACATCCATTGGATGCCTAAAGGTCGCTACAAGATTATGCGTGAGTACATGCCCAAGGTTGGCTCGATGGGCATCGACATGATGACGCGCACCTGCACGGTGCAGATCAACCTCGATTACAGCTCCGAAGCCGATATGGTGAAAAAGCTGCGCGTGTCCTTGGCGCTTCAGCCCTTGGCCACGGCACTGTGGGCGAACTCACCCTTTACCGAGAGCAAGCCCAACGGCTTTTTGAGTTTCCGTGGCAACATCTGGCGTGACACCGATAAGGCGCGCACCGGGCTGATCCCTTTTGCATTTGAAGACGGCATGGGCTTTGAACGTTACGTCGATTATATTCTGGATGTACCGATGTACTTCGTGTATCGCGATGGCTTCATCGATGCGTCGGGCCAATCGTTTCGCGATTTCCTCAAAGGAAAGCTGCCTGCCTATCCGGGTCAGTTGCCGACCGTGGCCGACTGGGAAGACCATATGTCGACGGCCTTCCCTGATGTACGCGTGAAAAGTTACATCGAACTGCGTGGTGCGGACTCTGGACCCTGGGACAGCCTCTGTGCGCTGCCGGCATTTTGGGTGGGTTTATTGTACGATTCCGTGGCGCTTGATGCCACGGCTGACATCGTCAAGGATTGGACGGCGGAAGACCGCGCGAAGCTGCGCGACGACGTGCTTACCTTAGCCCTGAAAGCCAAAATTCATGGGCGCTCGTTGCAAGAGATTGCGTTGCAGCTTCTCGAACTCTCGCGGGCAGGCCTACGTCGCCGTGCGCGGCTCGACGCCGCCGGGATGGACGAAACCGGATTTCTCGTCCCCTTGCAGGAAATCGCCTCATCGGGGATAACTCCAGCCGAGCGGATGCTCGCCTCTTACCATGGCTCCTGGAAGGGCGACGTCACCAAGGCTTACGCCGAGTATAGCTATTAAGGTTTGGCAGATGAGCGGCGAGGGGAACTCTTCAGGCAGTGATGGTGAAGGCTGGCGTGCCGAGTGCGCAAGCCTGGCCGACGTTCGCCAAAACATAGATCGTCTTGATGAAATTATTGCCCCGCTGTTGTGTCAGCGGCTTTTTTTCGTCAAGCAGGCTGCCAAATTTAAACCGTCTAAAGAGGCGGTGGTCGTGCCGTCGCGGGTCGAGGATATTGTTCGTTCAGTACGCTTAGTGGCCGAGAAGCACGCCATGAACCCTGATGTGCTTGAGTGCATCTACCGCACCATCATCGACGAGTTTACTGCTGAAGAAAAAAAGAATTGGGATACGCTTTACCCGAAAGCTTAGCGTTTCCGTCTATGCGGCTGCGAAGGTTTAAGCACAGTGCGTTCAATTGTTTGCAAAAGGTGTTGGCGTTCGCAATCGTTCTTCATCGTCGCGAGTTTCTGTTTCAAAGCGATAACGGTCGAGGCGTAACTGTTATGCCAATCGCACTCCAGAGCCTTCGGCTGCACGGTTGCGCAAACGTGCGTGGTTTTCGCGCCAGCTGTTTTCGATAATCGCGCGGTTTCGCCAATCACTGGCAGGCGCAGGTTCTTCTTGGCAATGCCTAAGCCTTTGATCAATTCAGCAAGGGCTGTGCGCGAGTGATCTTCGCCAGGGACCAAAAAACATCGTGTTGCATCGGTTGTGTGCTTTGAAACCACTTTAGCAAGCGCGGTTGATCGGCATGGCCCGAAGATTCGTCGAGCATACGAATGCGCGCGGCGACAGCAATTTCTTCGCCGTGAATCCGAATGATCTTTTCGCCATCAAGCAGTGGGCGGCCCAACGTTGAGGGCGCTTGATAGCCCGCCAAGATCAACGTGGCGGCAAACCGGCGATGTTTGATCGGCTGTTAGCCTCGACGTTTGGCGTCCACGCGATTGATTTGCTTGCCAAAGGTCAATCGGAGAAACTGATTGTGTGGCGTGGCGGGAATGTAACCGATATTCCCATTCCCATTCCCATTTCCCTTGCCGATGCCGCACAGGGCCCACGTTTTGTCCCCATCAATGGCGAGATGATTCGAACCACTTGCGGACTTGGTATTTATCTTTGGAACGCGACCGGCTAAGGTAAGCCATAATTTTTGGGAGGAGTTATTTATGCCTTACGATCCAACGACTGACCGGCGCACGCTTCTGGGCTCTGGTTTGGGAATGGCGGCGTTTGCTGCTGCCTCTGCTGGGGCCATTGGCCCAGCGCAAGCGAGCTTCGATGTGAGCAAGCGCAAAACGATTAAAGGGGCCAGCCTGAAAGGCCCGTACCTCGACCTCAGCCTGCCGAAAGACAATGTGACCGCCTATGCGCGCATTGCAGGCAACATCGATTGCAAAACAACGACACATGGTTGGTACGATGGCTTGGTGATGGGCACCGCGCCCGGCGGCCCGGTCAAGAACATCTGCGGCATGAAGGGCATGAGTTCCTACCGCATGGAGAAACTGCCCGACGGTGGTTATCGCCGCTTGCTGCGTGAAGTGGGCTATTACTATGACCTCGCCACCGGCGCGATCATTGAAGAGATGGTCAACCCCTATACGGGCGAGAAAGTGAAGATTGTTCCGATCAATAATGATCCTTTCAACATGACGATCAAAGAAACCATATCACCACCGCCGAGCTACGGCGGCTTGAACACGCAGAAGGCCGAGCCTAAGCCGTTCCTTTTAAAATGGCGCATCCAACAGCCTGATCGCGTGATTATGGAGCGTCACATTCACCTGTACTACAAAAACGCACTGGACCCGAAAGTCTGGCAGCGCGAAAGCTCTGGCCCCATGGTGCAAGTGTCTGAGTTTTTCAATCACGTCCTCAGCCTTGATGATGTGCAAAACGAAGACCTGACGCACATTCCGTATTCAGGTACGTGGTCGCGCTCGACGCCGTGGCTGCCGTGGCTGCTGATGGGCCAAGCGGAAGGCAATTGCATCTATCAATGCTTCATGGGCGGCACGGGCAATTTGGATTCTCTCCCCGAAGATATCGTGAAGTACACCGAGAAGAACTTCCCGAAATACTTGAGGTCGCCAGATAAATTTGAAGAGCCCTCACTCAGTTCAATTGAGTGGTACTCACGCACGCAAAAACCCGCCCCACCGCGCGGCGGCGTCTAGTCTTTTCTAGAGTTATGCTAGGCTGCAGGGCACCCTTCACGGGGTGCCCTGTTTGTTTGAGGGGAATGCCATGAGCTATCTGTGGGTTGCCATCGGTGGGGCTGTGGGCAGCGTGGCCCGCCATGCCATGGGTGTGTGGTCGGTTTCGGTTTTTGGTCCAGCGTTTCCGTGGGGCACGCTGATGGTCAACGTCCTCGGCTCGTTTGTGATTGGCGTGGTGGCGTCAACGACAACGCTAAATGACGATCTGAAGTTATTTCTTGCGGTCGGGTTGTGCGGCGGATTTACGACCTTCTCTTCGTTAAGTTTGCAAACGCTGAACTTGATTCAGGCTGGAGCTTGGGGGGCCGCTGCGCTGAATGTCGGCGGCTCTGTTATTCTTTGCCTGATTGCTGTGGGGCTAGGGGTGCTCGCTGGGGGTTTGATTGCCCGCTAAGGGTTAACCTTGAAGAAGCGCCCACCACCTTTTCTCGACGCGATGCGCCCCGCCGTCGGCCCGCCGAAGTGGCCCGCAAATAAAGTGATGTCTTGATCGGTGTGCTGATCAATGAACTTTGTCCGTTGCGCGACGGCTGCTTGCTTATCGCCACAAAACACCGTGATCCAATCGGGTCGCGCGATCTGCACAGCATTATGAATCAGATCACCTGACATGACTGCGTGGGCTTTCTGCGACTTGATCTCGACGCAGTAATGACCAGGCGAATGCCCTGGTGTTTGGCAAACGTGCACGCCTTTCAGGAACTCATGGTCGGTGTCGACCAAATCGGCCTGACGAGATTCGATCACCGGCAAAACGCTATCCACATACGAGGGTGAATTGTACCCGTCCTGGCCTAGACGCGCTTGCACGCTCTCCAGTTCTTTGCGGTGCAAAACGTATCGCGCATTGGGGAAAGTTGGCACCCAACGGCCGTTCTCAAGCTTGGTGTTCCAACCCACATGGTCGGCGTGAAGGTGCGTACACATCACATAATTCACTTGCTCGGGCTGCACGCCAGCTTGCGCCAGGTTGATCAACCATGGGCCTTCGCGCAAATGCCACGTCGGTAACATCGGCGAGCGACTTTTATGGTCACCAATGCAGGTATCGATCAGAATCGTGTGTTTTCCGGTGCGCACCAAATACGAATGGAAGCTTAGGATGATCGCTTTTTGTGCGGGGTCGTAAAAGTAGGGCGTCAGCCAATCGCGATGTTTGTCGAACTCGCTTAAGTCAGCATCCGGATAAGCCCGCGACGCGCTAAATGGTTCGATCATGTCGACGATTTTTGTGACCGTCGCATCGCCGATTTTCCAAGATTGCAACGCCATTGTGTGACCTCATCGATTGTGGCAAGCGACCAACCAATCAAATCTAATCATTTGGCGGCATGAGGGCTATGGTTGCCGACACTTCAGTCGGGGCGTGAACACAGTTTGAGATTGTGAGTTGCCGCAAGTCAATTCAGAGTGTGGCGCAGGGAGAACGCGCAACGATGACGCATGATGTGTTGGTTTTTCTCCACGTGATCTTGTTTGTCTATTGGCAGGGGCCAGATTGGGGCGTGTGGGTGACATCGCACTACCTTGCCAATAGTGAACCTGCCCCTCGGCAATGTCGGCAAAGCGCCATTTCATCATTTTGGGCTGATGGGTCAGCCATGGCTTCATCTCGGCGCGCTGGGCGCCGCCGTCGGGGATGGTTGGTGGCAAGGGCGCGGCCCAAACACTTGACGTGAGGAGGGCCAAGGCTCCGACAAAATCGTTCTATGCGCCATGATGACGCCCCCGAAAACGCCATCCAGTGTCAGCTTGTACAAAATAATTGCAAGAAATTGCGCCGTCCCGTGGTACCTCACAAAAGGTTATGGAGATATGATAATTTTGACCTGGATTACTGATCTTACAGGCCGGAGTAGGCGTATAATAACCAACTTAATCCTTCGCGGTTTGGGAGTGAAAGATGCTGATCAATAACTGGTATGTCGCAGCCCGCACACACGAGATTGGTGAGACCCCTTTCAAATCCCGCATGCTGGGTTTGGATTTCGTACTGTTCCGCGATAGCACCGGCAAGATCAATTGCATGAGTGATATGTGCTGTCATCGCGGCGGCGCGCTGCATCGTGGCGAAGTAAAGGGCGATTGCATTGCGTGTCCCTATCACGGCTGGGAATTTAACGGTGGCGGCGCTTGCACCAAAATTCCAGCCATGGGCGATGAGATCACGATCCCCAAGCGCGCTCGGCTCGATTCGTACCCCGTCCAGGAAAAGATGGGCATGATGTGGGTGTTCCTCGGCGACGAGGACGAGGCCACGCGCCCTGTCATTCCCGATTGGTACGAGCCTTATCTCAACGCGCCCGAATGGCGCATCCTCACCTATGACTACATTTACACCGACGTGAACTGGATGCGGCTGGGCGAGAACTCGGTCGATACGTCGCACCCCTCATTCGTGCACAAGGCCTTTGGCAGCCGTATTAACCCCAAAGCCAGCATCGTGCCGATCACCGATACCGATTACGGCGCAACCGTGACCCGCGTGCGCGCAGCTCCTCCCAATTCGCAAAAGTCGGCGGCCATGCAGAAGATCCTGCCGACAGATCGCAAAACCACGCGGGTGACGCTTGAATTCTCGATGGTTGGCATCACCGAGATGCTGTACCAGGAGATGACCGCCGAGATTTCCCAGGTGCTGTTCTCGGCCCGCACGCCCATCGATGAGCACAACACCAAAAGCTACGGCTTCCAGGCGCGCAACTTTCTGATGGAACCCGACCATGACCACGAGCGCCTCAAGGGGCTGTTTCAAGCCATCGAGGAAGACCACAACATCGTGCGTTTCGTGAAGCCGAAGTTCACGCCCAAGTCCACCACCGAGGAATTCTTGATCGAGGCCGATGGCATGGAACTGACATATAGGCGCAAAGTGTATGAGTGGGCGCGCACGCGCGGGGCCATCGACAGCATCGCGTACCAACAGGCTGCTGATCACCAAATTATGGTGATCCCCTCACCAGCCCGCAAATCTGATCCCAAGGGTTGGGTGCATAAGCCCGTGCCGTTGCAAGATGTGCCCGTTACCGAAGCCATAGCCGCTGAATAGGGGCCTTCTCATGATAATGTCTTCCTGGCGTAAGCCAATACGCAGCACTGGCCTTGTGGTTGGGCTGGTGATGGCCCTCGCGTATCCAAGCCACGCTTCCCCTGGCTCGGCTATCCCTGAGGTCAAGGCCGAGACGCTGAACAAAGCCAAGATCGTCGTGCCGAAAGATTTTACGGCCGAGCGTAATGTTCTGCTGTTCAGTTTTGGCCGCGATATGCAGGCCCCCACGGATGCCTGGGACGCAGCCCTGGCCCCGGACCGCGATGGAACAGCCGTGCAAGTCTACAACATGCCACTGATCCCCAATCCTGGGGCCATTGTGCGCAGCTTTATTTCGGGCGGAATGCGCGGCATTTACGAAGGCAAGGCGCTGCGGGACCGGGTGGTGGTGATGTACGTGGAGGAGAAGACGTACTTCCCAGCACTGGGCGTCACCGACAAGTCTGCGCCGCTGGTTGTGGTGACCGACATGGCTGGCATCGAGGTGGGGCGCGTCCAGGGCAACCTCAGCGAGGCTTTGCTAGCAGATGTGCACAAGCTGATCAGGAAGTAATCTGAGTTGATGTGTCGCGCGAATCGAAACGGGCGCTGATGACCATCAGCGCCCGTTGTCACAATTCGATTAGCGAATCGGGCTTAGATGAGCTTCATCACCGCGCCTGCGATCCCGCCCAGGAGCAAAATCACGGATGGCAGGAACGTTAGGCCAAATCCCGCGCCGCGCTTCTCGGCGGCGGCGTAATAGCTGACGGCGTAGACGATGCGACCGATGGGCCAGAAGATTCCGATGATCGCCGCCCACATGTCGCCGTAGAAAGAGGCGAACATCCAAAGTGCGGGAACGAACAACGCTAACTGCTCGAGTGTGTTCTGCTGAACGCGGAAAACCCTTAGAAAATTAGGCGGCCCGTCGACACTGGGGGCGGTCACGCCGAACTTGGCGCGTGCGCCGCCGACCTTCACCGTCACCCAAACGTAGACCAAAAGTGCGAGCGATGTGACTATGGCAGTCAGCGGAAATGAGTCGAGCATGTGTTCTCTCCCTAGGTAGGACCAGCGTACCAGCGTTGGCGCAACATTGTCGCTTGGAGGCAACGGTGTCAAAAAAAATCGGCACGGGAGTTATTTTTGCTTGATTTCTCCCGAAATGAGCGTAAATGCAAATTCAAGACGTACGCGCACGTGCCTAAAGCTGATTGCCGTTAAGCAACGACGTAAGCGTCCTTTCGTTAGTTGGACTTTGTTATATTTCGTCTGATTGATCAAAGGAGGCCGTGCCACGCCCTTCCCGAGATTGAAGTATCGCTTGCGGCGCTCTCACCGCTTTACGGCAGAGAGCGTCGATGTTCGCTACCTGGCATGGGATGACCGCGAATTGGTTGTCTTAGGCCGGTCTGATGTTCTTCACGTTTGAAGAAAGCCTCCACCAACGGCTGTCGTTAAGCTCACCGTAAAAAAGAAGCGCATAACAAGAAGTGGGCGCCTAGCAACAAGATCCCCCGACATAGAAAGAAGATCGGGGCGTAGAGGCGGAACAAGGAAGAGATGGAACCATACCGAGCGCTGCCCAGCAGCACAGAACCCAACGGCATCACAACTCCGGACTATTTATTCCGGTCGATCGACGAAGTCGCCAAGCGTCTCAAGCCTGAGACGCCTGTGCAGTGCATTTTTCCCGAAGCCGTACGCTCCCAGGCCCGCAAATTCATCGAGCTATTCCCAGGTAAAGTTCTGTATGCCGTGAAGTGCAATCCCGGCCAGGACATGCTGCGGCATATGTATGCGGCCGGGATCAGGCATTTTGACGTCGCCTCATTGGAAGAAGCGCGCCAAGTCAAAAGCTTGTTCAAAGACGCCAAACTGCATTTCATGCACCCGGTCAAGTCGCGCGAATCAATTCGCCGCGCCTACCGCATGGGCATCCGCGACTTCTCGCTCGATTCGGCTGCCGAGATCATGAAACTGATGGAAGAGACCAAATCCGCACGGGATTTGCGTTTGTTCATCCGCTTGGCTGTGGTCGGCAACTCGGCCGCCTATGATTTGTCAGGTAAATTCGGTGCCGCTCCCTCGACTGCGGTCGATCTTCTGCGCCATGCTCGCAAAGTGGCAGCCAAGGTCGGCATCTGCTTCCATGTGGGTTCACAATGCATGGACCCTGCCGCTTATATAGCGGCGATTGGTCGTGCGCTGGACGTGGCAACCAAGGCCAAGGTCAAGGTCGACGTTTTGGATGTTGGTGGCGGCTTCCCGGCCATTTATCCGAATATGACCCCGCCTCCGCTTGAAAGCTTTATGGACGCCATCAAACAAGCGGCGCAACCGTTTGTTGATCAAGGCGCAGAATTGTGGTGCGAACCCGGTCGCGCGATGGTGGCGGCTGCGGCGTCGATGCTGGTGCGCGTAAACTTGCGCAAAGGTCGGCGTTTGTACATCAACGACGGTACCTACGGCAGCCTGTTCGACGCCGGTGCCTTGGGCTGGCGCTTTCCCGTTCGGTTGGTCCGCCCGCAAAAAGGCGGCAAGGGCAACACCCACAAATTCGCCAATGCGCGCCCGCCCTCAGAGAAGACGGTGCCGTTCATGTTCTATGGCCCCACCTGCGACAACCTGGACAAAATGAAGGGCCCCTTCGTGTTGCCCGAAGACACACAGGAAGGCGACTGGATCGAAATCGGGATGTTGGGGGCTTATGGCTCCACCATGCAGACGCGGTTTAACGGGTTTCACTCGGAGTTCGTGGCGACGGTGTGGCCGGAAGCGGCCCCCTTTGCCTTCGAGCGGGTGCGCAAGAAGCCATCCCTACCGCTGGCCGAAGCTGATCCTGCAGTGCAGCAGGCGTCTCCCATGGGTCGTGTTGCGGCACCTCAATCCATCGGACGCGGTCCCTCAGAGCAGACGTCGCAGAACCTTCATGCTTCAGGGGATGGCCGTTCGCCACCGCTGTCGGCTAAATAGCCACTCACAATCACAAGGGACTTTCTGAAATGGCTGCTCGCAACAAAAAGACAAACAAAAAAGCGGCCTTGCTCTCCACGCCTGTGGAGCACATCGACTTTACCAAGTTCGACGCAAGGCCTATTATTACCGCCATGGGCAAGATGTCGTTCACCTCGCGCGATACCGCGCGTGCGGCCGAGATCTTCAACCAAATGTTGGCTGACCCCAAATGCTCCATCGTGCTGACCTTGGCCGGCTCCACCTCGGCTGGCGGTTGCATGCAGGTGTACTCGGACATGATCAAGTACGGCATGGTTGATGCGGTTGTATCGACCGGCGCATCCATCGTTGATATGGATTTCTTTGAAGCGCTGGGCTTCAAGCATTTTCAAGGCAGCCAGTTCATCGACGATAAGGAACTGCGCTCGCTCTACATTGACCGCATCTATGACACCTACATCGACGAAGAAGAGTTGCAGTACTGCGACCATACCATTGGCAAAATCGCCGATAGTCTGGAGCCGCGCGCCTATTCCTCGCGCGAGTTCATCCATGAGATGGGCCGCTGGCTGAAAAAGAATGCCAAGAAAAAGGGCTCGCTGGTGGAAAACGCCTACGACCACAGCGTGCCGATTTTCTGCCCGGCCTTTGTGGACTCCTCGGCTGGATTCGGTTTGGTCAATCACCAAGTTAAAAACCCGAAGAAGCACATGGTGCTGGACGCCATTGCCGACTTTCGCGAACTCACCGACATCAAGCTCAAGGCTGGCACCACTGGCCTGATGATGATCGGCGGCGGTGTGCCGAAGAATTTTGTGCAAGATACGGTTGTCTGCGCCGAAGTGCTGGGCCACAGAAACGTCGAGATGCACAAATACGCCGTGCAAATCACGGTAGCAGACGTGCGCGACGGGGCGTGCTCGTCCTCGACGCTGAAGGAAGCCAACTCCTGGGGTAAAGTCGACGCCGCTTGCGAACAAATGGTGTTCGCCGAAGCCTCGAGCGTGATTCCGCTGATTGCCTCAGACGCGTACCATCGCGGCCACTGGAAAAAGCGCAAACGCCGCAACTTCGCAAAACTCTTTAAATAAGAATTCAAGCCCCTCCCCAAACGGAGGGTTTTTTCTTCTCCCTCTCTCGCAAAAGAGCGGGAGAGGGAGCAACGCTCGGTTTTTCTATTCCACTCGGGGCGCAGGCTGCTAAGCTTTCGGCGTTCAGGGAGAACACACAATGACATCTGGTTCCCGCGTTTCGCCCGTCAAACGCGTTTCAATTTTCTGCCGCGATATCGACAAGTCCTTGGCGCTCTATCGCGACATCCTGGGCATGAAGATCATCGAGGACAAAAAAATCTCAGGACCATTCATCGGCAAGCTGGTGAATTTGCCGACCTGCACCATGCGTATTGTTTATCTGTCGGCCGATACGTCCATCGATGCGGGGTTGATCGGCCTGTTCCATGTGATGGAACCCACGCTGCCCGTGGCGCAACATCCGACTCAAGGTCAAATCCATTGGGGGCAGGCCTCATTCGTTTTCTCGACGGATCATGGCGATGAGATTTACGCTGATTTGATAGAGCAGGGTTATAAATTTCTCACGCCGCCCACGCCCTACACCAAACCCACTGACGACGCTTATATGAAGGCGGGCGTGTATACCGAGATGATTTTCTATGACCTGGACGGTTTGATGCTCTCGATCATTGGCTACAAACCTCTGCCGAAGTAGGCATTGCCATGAGTGCAATAACGCGCCGCACAACGTTGAGAGTCGCTGCCGTGAGTGCGGCTACGTTTACCACGCGCAAAGCTCTCGCGGCCAGCGAACCTGATGTGATCGTGGTCGGCGCGGGGCTCGCGGGGCTGTGTGCCGCGACACTACTGGAAGAGCAGGGCCTCAAAGTTTTGGTGCTGGAGGGGCGCGAGCGCGTCGGAGGGCGCGTCTATACGCTCTACAATTTGCCGGGCCAGCCTAGCCGCATGCCGGGCGAAATCGCCAATCCTTTGGGCCGCATTCATTTCGCCGGTGAGCACACCGCGCTGACCAATCGCGGCATGGAAGGCGCCATGGAATCAGGCGAACGCGCGGCCTTGGAAGTGTTGGGGGGGATGTGATGAAAATAATATGGAGTACTTTGGCCATTGTCTGCTTGCTGTGGGGGCCAACGGCGTCGGCACAAACGAAAGCCGAGCTAGAAACACAATTGGCTCAGCTGATGAAGATGTTGCCCGGTGACTACGACAACGCTGCGCAGCTTCAAGGCCAAGGCGCTGACAAGCCCTTCTATCCAGTGCGCACGATTCTCAAGGCTGTGACCATGCCAGAGATCGGCGAACACATTCTCTATCTCGAAGAATACCGCGACAACGACCCGGCAAAGTTCACCCGCATTCGCTTGTACAAGTTTACGTTAGATGAGGGCGCTATTCGCCTGCACCTCGTCAATCCGCTCAAGCCCGAAGCTCTGGTGGGCGCTTATGCAAACCTGGCAAAAATCCAAGCCCTGAGGCTCTCTGACATGCGCAAAGACCGCGATCTTTGCGATGTGTTCATCCGCAAAGTGGGCGAGGAGTTTCAAGGGGCCATGAAAGAGCGTTCCTGCGACCGCCCTGACAAGACCTTGGTTGATTACACGCTGATCATTGGGCCCGGCAAGCATTGGGTGCGTAACCGCGCCCGTTCGCCCGACACCAACCAAGTCGCCTGGGAGTTTGTACCCGGCGCGGGTGAAGGTTTTATCGAGCAGTTCAAGACGCGCGATTAAATCGGATGAGTTAAACCCTGCATCCTGAACATTGTGCCCCCTCGCGCTTGCGGGAGAGGGGAGGGTGAGAGGTTTTGAATATGATCTGAGACGATGTACGATGCGTTTGTGAGGGCTGTGAGTTAGCGCCCCCTCACCTAGCTTCGCGTAAGCTTGGCGATTGCCTCGCTAACGCTACTCATCCCTCTCCTTCGCTCGCTTCGCTCTGGGAGCGAGGAAAAATAAGTTCGTAAATCTGGGATGAATGAATCCGAGGACGATGGCGGTGATGTGTTTGCCTGTGCGAGTATCTGTCAAAACGGAGGACACCATGAGGAAATTTCCATTTGCTTTGCTCGGTGTATGCGCGTTAGCAGCGCCGGCCTCTGCTTACACCAAAGCCGACCTCAAAGCGTAATTGAAGCTGCTGATGGAGTGGTGGCCGGGCGATTACGACAATAACGAGCAAATCGTACCTCAATCGGGCGGTGGACTCTCGGCACAAACCGACAAGCCCATCTACCGCCCGCACATCGTGTTCAAAAGTCTTAACATGCCCGAGTTGGGCGACAACATGCTATACGTGTAAGAATGGAAGAACGATAACCCCACCGACATCGTGCGCATTCGCCTGTATTCGTTGAGTATCGACGAAATAGAAGAAGCCATTTTGGTGAAGTTCATCACGCCGCTCGATCCCAAGCCGCTTGTCGGCGTGTACAACGACCTGGCCAAAGTCGAGAAACTGAAAAAGAAATATGTGCGCATCTTCAGCGCCCCTGTAGTATTCATCTGCACTGGGAAGGCGGGCAGTTTCGGTGCGGCATGAAAGAGAAAAGCTGCAGCGTCGCCGAAGACAATGAGTGGTTTCAATACCAAGTGATCGTCGGGCCCAAGCACTATTTGACGCGCGAACGGCGGTTTTCGTATGCCGACAATAAAGTAACCTGGGAAATGGCGCCTGATTCAAACTACGCGTGGTTCGAGCAAACTAAAGCGCGCTGGATGGCGTGCGAGGTGTTAGACAGCCCCGACGGCGACATGACCAAATCCAAGAAGCTGATGGACATTTCGTTGCACGACCAAGGCGGCGAGGCCGACATCAAATGGCCCGATGGCCGCGATCTCAAGTTCGTCATCCATACCCGCGCTTTTACCTCACCGCCTGATCGCCAGTTTCCGTTGTTCCGCATCCACGACAAAAAGAACATGGCCATGCCGATTACCTATGCAGTCGACGATGCCGAGCGGTATGGCCTCAATCTTGGCTGGTTTTACATTCGGTGCGCGGTGAAGAAGTAGGCGGTATGCTGCGCTGCCACATACCGAAGCGGTATAATCGCCTTTTATTTTTTGACATTAACAGGCAGAAGAGGTGAGCCGTTTTGCACTGCGACATAGACCACTGGCCCTATAACACTTAATTTTTTTGACCCATATCATGATCGCCCCTTACGTCGCTGTTGCCTGCCAAATGACCATGCGCCCTGTCTACAAGGGCGCCGATACCCCATTCCGCCCCGAATGCATCAAAGAGAACCTGGACCGGGTCTGCGCCATGGTGGAACGGGCGGCCAGGGAGCACCAAGCCAAGCTGGCCGTGTTCCCCGAGTTTTGCGTCCAAGGTTACGCCCTGCAGCGCTCGATTGCCGACTGGGAGCGGGCAGGCGTGTTGCTGCCCGGCCCCGAGACAGCCGCCATGGCTAAGGTGGCGCGGGCGACCGGCGTGCATATTGCAGGCGCGGTGTACGAGCGCATCCCGGATTTCCCAGGCCGCTACTTCATGAGCGGGTTTGTAATCTCACCCGAGGGCGCCACGCCCGAGGCTCAGCTGAGGCTGGTTTACCGCAAAGTCTACGCGCTTACGCACAAGACCCGTCCGGGCGATATCTACGACCAGTACGTTGCCAAGTTTGGTCGTGCGGCGCTGTTTCCGGTCATCGACACACCCTTGGGCAAAGTTGGCTGTGCGGTGGCTGCTGACATTGCCTGGCCGGAAATCCCCCGCGCCTTGGCCATGCGCGGCGCAGAGCTGATTTTTAACCCCACGGCTGCCGGACGCATACCGGGTTATGCCTCGGCCAGCGAAGATGCAGATCAGCCCTTAGCGCCCGCCATGCCCATGGTGCGACGCATGCGCGCTTGGGAGAACGTGATGTATTTGGCTATGGCCAACATCGGGCCCTTTCTTGACGATGATGGCCGGGTTGGTGCTGAGCGTATCCCGTCAGAAGTGATTGACTACCAAGGCCGCGTCATCGCCCGGGCTGACACCGAAGGCGAGGCGATTGTTCCGGCGCTCATCGATATTGCAGCCTTACGCGCCTATCGCGCTCAGCCCAAGGCGAACTTCCTCGCCCAACTGCAACCACGGCTGCACGCACAGGATTATGATGCGATGCAGCTTTGCCCCTTGAACGGTATGGCAACACCTCACGCCGAAGAAAAAGAGGCCGATGATTTCATTGTCGCTACCTGGAAACGCATGGTTGCAACGGGAACGTTCCATGGATGACATTGCTCCTCGGGCCATGAAAATCCTCGCCCAGCTGCGTGCGCTGCTGGGCGATCGGCTGTCCGTGAATGCGGGCGTGCTCGATCAACATGGGCGCGGGGAATCGTGGCATCCCACTGCCCCCCCTCATGCTGTCGTGTTTCCAACGACGACGGAAGAGGTGGCGGACGTTGTTAAACTTTGCGCCGCTCACAAGGTACCTATTGTGCCTTTCGGCGCGGGCACGTCACTCGAAGGCCAAGTGAATGCGATTCATGGCGGGGTCTGTATTGATCTGTCGCGCATGACCCGCATTGTGGCCGTGAATACTGCCGATATGGATTGCACGATCGAGGCAGGCGTGATGCGTGCCCAACTCAACACTTATCTGCGCGACCAAGGATTATTCTTCCCCGTCGACCCGGGGGCTGAATGCACCATCGGCGGCATGGTCGCCACGCGCGCCTCGGGCACTAATGCCGTGCGCTACGGCACTATGAGGGAATCTGTTTTGGCGCTCAAGGTTGTGCTGCCCGACGGCGCGATCATCCAAACAGGTGGACGCGCGCGCAAGTCGGCAGCGGGGTATGACTTGACGCGCTTGATGGTGGGTTCCGAGGGTACCTTGGGGGTGGTCACCGAGGTGACGCTGCGCTTAGCCGCGATCCCTGAGGCAACGGCAGCGGCGACGGTTGGGTTTAACTCTGTCGACGACGCCGTGGATACGGTGATCGCTGTTATTCAATCGGCCATCCCAATTGCGCGCATTGAACTGCTCGATGAGCTCAGTGTCGATGCTGTGAACAAATATTCGAATCTGTCATTACCCGTCCGCCCGACATTGTTCTTGGAATTTCACGGCAGCCCGACCGCTGTGTCCGAGTACGCAGGCGCGGTTGGCGAGATTGCGACCGAGCATGGGGGCGACGGATTCCAATGGGCCGATCTGGCCGAAGATCGTTCGAAGCTGTGGGAGGCGAGGCATAAAGCATACTATGCGGGCCTTGCTTTGCGACCGGGCTCTAAAGGCTTGGTGACTGACGTGTGTGTGCCAATTTCACGCTTGGCCGAGTGCATCGCCGCTACCAAAGCCGATCTCGCCAAAGCGTCCATGCCTGCCCCGCTGTTGGGTCATGTGGGCGATGGCAATTTCCATGTCTGTTTCATCATTGATCCGACCAAGCCCGATGAATTGCACGAGGCCGAGCATTTGCATGACCGCATGGTCGAGCGGGCCCAAGCCATGGGCGGCACTTGCACGGGCGAGCACGGTATCGGCTTGGGCAAAATCGCGCATTTGAAGCGCGAAGCTGGTGAGGGGGTCGCGCTGATGCAACGCATTAAACGCGCGATTGATCCGCAAGGCATTATGAACCCAGGCAAGATGTTCTAGAAAATGAGTATGCAAAGAATTTGCATCGTCGGGCCCGGCGCTATCGGCGGCATGATGGCCGTTCATATGCAGCGTGCGGGCTACGACGTGAGCGCGCTGGCGCGATCGACCAAGGTTGCGGAGATCAACCAAAAGGGCATCAAACTCCTCGACGGTGGGCAAACCTACACGGCCAAACCCAAAGCCGCTGTAGATGCGCGCGATTTAGGTCCGCAAGATTTGGTGATTGTCACCGTGAAGGCCGCGGGCTTGCCGTGGGTCGCTGAACATCTGCAAACCTTATCGCACCCAGACACAGCTTGGGTCTTTGTGATGAACGGTGTGCCGTGGTGGTTCTTCCATGGCTTCGGTGGGGAGCATGCTGGCACGGGCTTGCAGTCCATCGATCCAGGCGGGGTATTGTCGACGGCCTTACCTGCAGACCGAATCATGTGGGGCGTCATCAACTGCAACGTTGCCATTGAGATAGATGGCACCTTGAACCATGCGCACTCGAACCAGTTACAACTTGGGCGGCCCAGCGGGTCGCTAAACGGGCTTGATACTGTGGCCAATGTCTTCCGCGCGGCGGGCTACAATACCGATCTGAGCCCCACAATCCGCGACGCGATTTGGGGCAAGCTGCTGGTCAATATGACCTTCAACCCCTTAAGTGTTCTGACCATGGCGACTACGGATCTGTTGCTGTCTGACCCGCTCGTGCGTGACCTGGCGATCAAGGCTGTGGATGAAGGCCGCGCTGTGGGGGAGGCGCTGGGAATTGCATCGGGCCCTTCGGGTGCGCAACGCTTCCTCGCGCCCACCAAACCTGCTGTGTCTGCAAAAACCTCGATGCTGGCCGATTTCGAGCGGGGCAGGGCACTGGAAGTCTCACCACTGATCGGGGCGGTAGTCGAGATCGCAAACCTTGTTGGTGTTTCCGTTCCCTTTACCAAAGCGCTATATGGGCTGATACGGCTAAGATCGCAGATCAGCGCCCAGACCAATCCAATATGACCGTGCCGATGTCTCAATCCATCACCGATCACCGCCTAATCTTGGGCCTACACCCTTAGTTAAATACTAGCCGATGGAGCACGTGGCTTCGGCGCCGGTCAGTTCATATTTTCCTTCGTCGATATTGACGGACTCAATGATGCCGTTGTTCACAATCATCGAGAAACGCTTTCCGCGCGAGCCCAGGCCGAACTTCGAGCCATCCAGTTCCAATCCAAGCGCCTTGGTATAGTCACCGTTGCCATCGGCCAGCATCTTGATTTTATCGCCGACGCCACGATCCTTGCCCCAGGCATCCATCACGAACACATCGTTCACTGCCATGCAGGCAATGGTATCAAAGCCCTTGGCCTTTACTTGGTCGTAATTTTTCAGGTAGCTCGGCAGGTGCTGGTTCGAGCAGGTGGGCGTGAAAGCACCAGGGACCGAGAACAGCACTACTTTTTTGCCCTTGAACAGTTCGTCCGAGGAAATTTCTGCAGGGCCGCTTGCTGTCATAACGCGGAATTTGCCTTCCGGCATTTTGTCGCCAGCTTTGATCGCCATGGTGATGTCCTTGTCTTTTGTTTGAATGAATGATTTCGAACCCGCGCGACTCTGCACGAGATATCCCTAAACTAAGGAGTTACGATGCAGAATCCAAATGAGATTTATCGGCGCGATCCGCGCAGGATTAGTTCGCGTGGCGGCGATTGAGCTCATAATGGTCGCCCTTAAAGTCGCCGAAATGGCTGGGCACCTCGGGGTGGCCAATAGGCTCGCCCGAATCATCTACCAGAAGGTTCTGCTGAGAGACATAGGCCACGTAGTGCGTATTCGCGTTCTCAGCCAACAGGTGATAAAATGGCTGATCCTTGCGCGGGCGCACATCTTCCTGGATCGACATCCACCAGTCTTCGGTGTTGTTGAACTCTGGGTCCACATCGAAGACCACGCCTCTAAACGGAAACAGGCGGTGTCTGACGACTTGGCCGAGTTTGAATTTGGCTTCGAGCGACTTCATGACCTCATACTCAAATGGCGGGCTCAGTGTCCACCCAGTTAATAAAGATAGGTGGCCGATTGTGGCCCGTCTAGAGGCTTTAACCCATTGAATTATCATGACTATAAGTCATTTCAACGGAAAATAGCTCACCCTCGAGCCCTTACGAAGCTCTTGTTTTTTGATCGAGAGCCACCATCTCGGTGTGATAGTTCTTTAACCCGCGCATAAGGAGATAGAACACTGGCGCGGCCATAATTATGAGCACGGCAGCCAGGCTATATTTCAGCGCCGCTTCATCCCCAAAGACACCGTCTGTGATGAGACCCACGAGCGGCGGGCCGATCAAAAAGCTCAGAATTTGCCGATCAAGCCACGAGACGATGTAAGACAACAGCAACAGCACCACAACGTACCATGCGTACGTTGGATACGGATAAGGAGGCTCTTGTGTGGAGGTCTGCTTAAGAGGGCCCATCGTTGTGCCTTCTGTAGGGTGTTATTGAGCTTTTGGATTGCTGCCGCCCAACCACACCTCAGCCTCGATGACAGCTGAGCGGTAGAGTTTCAGATTGTAGCTAAGGATCGCGATGGCCACCACGCACGCCACACCGCACGTTAGGGCCAACGAGTAACGCAGCATGGCTTCATCTTTGAATACAAAATCAGTCACGATGGCGACGGCGCTTGGCCCAACTGTCAAACCTAAGAGGCTGATAACGAAATAATACAACGCGGTGATTTGACCGCGCATCTGATTGGGGCACACCATCATCAATGACGCAGCGCCCGTCGCCGTCACCCACGCCCCGCCGATGGAGCCGAAGACTAAAACGCCAAGAGCAATCTCCGGGGTTGGCATTAGGGGCACCAAAACATATGGCCCGGCCATGAAGACGACGACGCCGATCAGGTTCGAGCGCATGTGCCCGTCTTTAAGGCCATTCTTGTAGAAACGATCCGCAAGCCAGCCACCAAACATCACGCCGATGGGCACCGTGAAAAGCATGATGATACCATAGGCAAAACTAATCTGGCCGATACTCCACCCCCATGTGCGAATGAATGTCGTCGGGAGCCATGAAAAATAAGCATAGCCTAAGATAGTGACCACCGACATGCCAATGAAGTGGCTCGCAAACATCTTCCAGCGTTGTTTGAGGAATTTGACGACCTCACTGACGGGGATTGCTTCGGTTTGTCCCTGCGCAGTTTGAAGTTGCATTTTTCCACGACGAAGCGGCTCTTTCACTGTGAGCATTAATAACGCGACGGCGAGGCCCGGCAGGCCAACCACAAAGAATACAGTCTGCCATGCGTAAAGTTGGCCAACGATGGGCAGCACAACGGGCGGTGCTTGGGACACAAATTGAATCACCTGGCCGCCCAGAATCATCGCAACTGCAGCCCCTAAGCCTACGCCAGCGTTGTAAACACTGATCGCTTGTCCGCGCTTGTCTTTGGAGAAGTAGTCGCTGATCAGCGACAGGGCGCTCGGGGCTAGTGTCGCTTCACCAATCCCAACGCCGATCCGCGCCAAGAACAACGTCCAGTATCCTTGAGAAAGGCCGCACATGGCCGTCATGACGCACCAGATTGCAATCCCCCAGCCAATAATACCGCGGCGGCTGGCACGGTCCGCTAAACGGCCAATGGGCAGGCCGAGGATGGTATAAAAAATGGCAAAAGCCAGACCGAGCAACAAGCTCATGGCTGTATCTGAAATGACGAGGTCGCGTTTGATGGGTTGCACCATCAGCGCCATAATTTGTCGATCGAGAAACGATAAAATATAAGCCAGCGTCAGGATGCCAACCACATACCAGGCATAGGCTGGATTCGGGTACGGGGGCTCAGGCGTTGCCCCATCTGTAGCGTGTGTCGACATGCCTTCAATCCTCCCCCATTGATACCCCCCGATCCCCGGTCGAGGGTATAAGCTCCGCAGTCACTCTAATCCCTTGCGTCCCAAGATCTGTTATTTATTTGATGGCGCCCGTAAAGAAATACTGGCCGCCGCTGCGCGTTGCATGCGGATCTGTGCGGTGTTGCTGGAAATGTACACTCGGCGCGTACCCACGAAAGGTCCGTGTGCGCTCAAAGTCGGCCTCAGCGTACATATCTTCCAGGGCCAAGTTATAGACTGTCAACATGAACGGCTCGTTGTTGCAGGTTGCATCCCAGTCACGCAACGAGGCCCGGTAGGCATCCATCTCATTAAACTGAGGCGCGTCAGAGTGCAGCATGACTCCGCCTGTTGAGAGGAGACGTGAACACTCGCGGAATATACGTGGGAGTGCAGCACTTGATGTTTCATGCAAAAGAATGCGCGAGATGACGAGGTCGAACGACCCGGCCGCAAAAGACATCTGTTCGGCATTCATTTGGTGAAAATGAACGCTCGCGCCTAAAGCATTGGCGCGAGCATGTGCATATCGTAGGCACGGTGCACTGCAGTCGATGCCATGCACTTCGGCGTCAGGAAATGCATCGGCATAAGGCAATGTATTGTTGCCAATGGTGCAGCCGAGATCGAGAATCCGTCGAGGGTTTAATTTGGGAAATCGCCGCTTGATCTCGGCGGCCAGGGATAGGCCTGGGTCATCATTGTTGGGCCCCTGACTGCCCATATTGTGAACCGTGATTGTCCGGTCGTATTGCGCGCCAGCGGCCACATCATCAGCCATAAACTCTGTGTGGTATCCGCCCGGTTTGCGATGAATATCAAGTTCCGACAAGTATCCTGGAACCTTGAGGGCGGGATCGAGACGTAACGAGCCCAACTTGCCAGAGTTGGCCTTCGCTTTAGTTGCAAGTGATTCGATCTGGCCGTCAATCATCTCAGCGCTGATCGTGTACATACGATCTTGATTGTCCGTACGCAGCCGGTACCAAAGCCGTGTCCGATCAAATTTTCGCATCGCTTTTGCAATCGCGCGCGGATTGTGATTCTGCTCACCCAGATCGGGTTTCACATGTTGTTCGTAAAGGCCGCGCAATTGGGGCCGAATCCCAGCCTCAAGTTTGACGGCTAAATTTTGGCAGAAAATCTCATGCGCCGCTTCATCATGCGTGGGCGTTGGCATTGCAGCGTGGTGTCTTGGTGTCGCCATTCACCTATTCTGACGTAGGGGCAGGCCGGATGGCAAAGCTTCATTTACGCGGGCATGCTCATGTCGAACGAACGCCTGAATGCCATTGTGACACAGACCAGGCTGGCTTAACCTATTGCAATGGTTGTCCGTGTCGCTTCGGGGGAGGCACTCATGTTGCAGAGCATCAAAGTTTTTTTCACAGTGAACGAGGCTGAAGAAGCAGCCTCCGACGACAATCCGCTGGCGCCAACCCGGCCCGAGCACAAACAACCTGCCGGTCCGATGCTAGCGCTCGCGTTTGGCTGGGGCTTTCTGATCACGGGTCTGCTGACCGGTGGCAGTATGGCTGCGGGTGTGGCGTTCTGGCCTGACCTGATCGAGGCTGCCTTTTGGGGCAACTTGATCAATTTTGCCGTGGGTGCCGCGGTTGGGTACATGGGTTACAAAACTGCTTGTAATTCTGGGTTGCTCTATCGGTTTGCTTACGGTCGCATCGGCGTTTATCTGCCCGTCATTTTTCTGGCCATCCTCACAACAGGCTGGCAAGGAATCGTTGTGGGCGCATTTGGCTTCGCATGGGTTCAGGGAATTGTTGTGGGCATCTTTGGCCAGACTCAGTACGCGGGTGCCGCTGGGTTTAGTAGTCCATGGTTTTATGTTTTTTCACTGTTTGCTGGGATTTTATACACCGTCACAACTTATAACGGTGTCAAAGGCATTCAAAAGATTAGCATGCCTTCGGTTGTTATTCTCGTGATTGTTGGCCTCTACGCCGCATACCTTAGCATTGGCCAGGTTGGAGGGTTTGATGCCTTCTTAGCAAAATCTGTCCTTGATTCAGCAAAAGCTCCGATCTCTATGGGCACAGCGATCAACCTTGTTATCGGATCTTGGATTGTCGGCGCCGTGGTCATGCCAGAGTACACGCGTTTTGCAAAATCGGCTTGGGTTGCAATTGCTATTCCTTTTGTTGTGTTGATTGTCTCGCAGTTTTTCTTGCAAGTCATCGGGGCGATGGGTGCAACTGCATCTGGCTCTGCTGACTTCACAGACTATATGAGCATTGCGAAGCAAGGCTTGCTTGTCGGCGGCATCGGCCTGATTGGCATGAGCTTAGCTTTGTGGACGACCGGCGATGCGAATCTTTATTTGCCAGTTGTCCAGACCGCTTCAACTTTCCACCTTCGCACTAAAGCAATGGTGCTGTTATTTGGTACCCTCGGAACAATTTTTGGTTTGGGCATCTATCAAAGCTTTTTTGACTGGATCAACATTATCGCTAATATTGTGCCGCCGCTCGTGGGCCCACTGATTGTCGATTACTATCTGGTGCATCGCGGAGATTATCGAACCGGTGATCTCAATCGATTGCATGTTTGGAATCCTGCTGCGGTGGTTGCTTACATTCTCGGTGCAGTCAGTACGTTCTATAATCCCGAGTGGATTGTGCCCGCATTGTTCGGGCTGATTGTGTCGATGGCAGCTTACGTTGTGGTTTACTGCGCCGCTGCTCTGATGGGCATAAAGTTAGGTTACAGGAAGATCATAGAAGCCGAGGGCGACGTTCAGTAGAGGGAAATGACCAAGATGCAGGCCTCGTTGAGTTCAGAGATTAATCGACGTCGGATGCTGCAGGCGGCAGGCGGGCTGGCCGCCACTGGAAGTGTGGCCGGATCATCTGCGCATGCAGAGTCATTCCCAAGAGCTGCGAACTCTCAAATGAGAGTCATGGCCTTGGATAAGCCAAAAGTTTGTGTCGCGGCTATTCAATCGTGCTCTGGAAAGGTTATCAGCGATAACCTCACGGCGATGCTGAGCGCCATTGATCGCATTCAGGCTCAAGAAGAAAAAAAAGACCTAATCTCGTTCTCAGTTTTGGCGCTTCAGGGTATTCGACCCCGCGGCCTTGATGAGGCGCGGCGAATAGCGGTTAGTCTTGATGGTCCGGAAGTCTTTGCTCTTTCCGCAAAAGCGAAACAACATCGCGTCTATCTTTCGTTTTCCGCCCTTACAACCGACAGGGCGTGGCCGAATGAAGTCATCACGCACAATGTTCTCTTGGGGCCGGACGGCAATATCGTTCTTGCTGCGTGGCAAGCAACGCACGATCCCGCGATGCCGTTTCTCTTAAGCGTTGAGAGAGTCATTGATCGTTATGTTGCCCTGTATGGCCGCGAGGCTGTTTTGCCGCTTGTGAATACCCCCATTGGCAATATCGCGTTAGCCTCGGACCAAGCTGCCCCTGAGATTTATCGCGCACTGGCTCTTCAAGGCGCAGAAGTGATTATTCGCGCCTCTCGCGATGTCCAAGCGCCTTGGGATGTGCAAGCCTGCTCTGCTTATAATCAGTGCTATACCGTCGCCATAGCGCCTTCAGGAGCGTTACATGCGGAGAGCGATGAAGACCCTTCGGCGCTTGGTGGCGGAGGTTCACTCATCGTAGGGCCCCGAGGCGAGACGTTGGCCGAGGCGAGCTCGAAGTGGGAGCAAACCGTTTCAGCTCAGGTGCCGCTTGCTTATTATCGTCAAGCCCGTCGCAAACCAGATGTGCATGCCGCATTGGTGTTGCCGGTTTACGCTCAGTATCAAAATTCTGTCTAGACCAATGAGGCACAATGTGAATCAGTTGACACGTCGCGCGACAATTTCTGCCGCTCTCGCAGCCAGCGCATTGGCAACACGCTCTGTCTTTTCTCAGGAAAAGGCAGGAAGTGCTTCTCATCCGCCGCCAGCACTCAAGGGCTTGGTGCGGAAAGGTTACGCTTCAACACCCATTGGTCAGATTCACTATCGGATGGTCACGCCCGCGAAAGATACGGGCAAGCCGCCAATTATATTTTTCCACCCCAACCCGTTCTCCAGCTTGTATTTCGTCTACATGCTGGAAGAGATGGGTCAGGACCGCGTCGCGATTGCTTTCGATACACCAGGATATGGTGAATCTGACAAGCCCAAAGCGCCGCATTCGATGGAGCAGTTGACCAAAGGCATGGCTGCCGCGCTTGAAAGCCTTGGCTATGGCGAGAAGGGCAAAGGAAAGGTTGATGTGTCCGGCTATCACACGGGGGCGTATGTCGCTACCGAGATCACCGCCGCGCGACCCGATCTCGTGCGCCGTGCCGTGCTGGTGGGGGTGCCGTTTTGGGAAGGCGAAGAGTTAGAGAAACAACGCAAGCGACTTCTTGTTGATAAGCCGCTGACGGAAGAGCCGGAACATGTGCTCAAAGAATGGAAGGCGTGGGTGACGGACCGTAACCCGAATATTCCGTTGCAGCGCGCGTATGACGTGTTTGTCGAATCACTGCAGTCTGGTAGCGATATTTGGTGGGCCTATAACGCGGTGCTGAATTATGACGCACGCCCTCGCTATCAAGTGATTAATCAGCCAGTCTTGCTGCTCAATACAGGGGGTGGTCTTGCTACTTTCACTCGCAACATTCTGCCCTTGCTCATGAAGGGGAAGTTGATTGAAGTGCCAGAGCTCACCTCGGGTATATGGGATGTGGGCGCTGACGTTCTGGGCCGCCATATGCGCGATTATCTCGATAATCCTGCTTAACGCGCTTCCCCAAGAGTATTGCAAACTCGACATGACCATCGATAAAGGCAAGATTGTAACTTATCGCGCCAAGGTGAAGGTCTCGTTTAAGTACGAAGGCAAATGGCCACCTTACGCGATTACGTCATCGCGTAAGGCTTGGGCTGAGTTTGCTGAGTCACCAATGGCAATGTTGTGCCGTCGGGGTCAAAGAACTTGAAGTTGTCCTCAGGTGTCAGATTGACGACGACGTTATAGAGCATCGCCGCGCTTTGCTCAGGGCTTAGCGAGCCTTTGTTGTCGTTATTTTTGGTTCTGACCCAGCCGGGGTGGCACGCGGCTGCGATCACCCCTTTATCCTTGAGCGCAAGGCCAACCTGGAACATGACTTGGCTGACGGCCGACTTTGTGGCGCGGTAGCCCACGAAGCCATAGTTGGGTTTGGCGCCCATGCGGCTGGAGATCGTCATCATCACTTTGCGTTTAGATGCGATCACATGAGGGGCAAAGGCTTCGCACATGCGCATCGGGCCTTTGGTATTGATGGCGAAGTGCTTATCCCAAAGGTCATAGTCAGTTTGGCCAAAGACGATGTCGCTTTGAACCGTGAGACCCGCAACGTTGAAGAGGACATCGATGGGCTCGTTCTTCAGTGTGGTGGCAACCGAAGCAATGTTCTGTGCGTCGGTGATGTCTAAATCAAACATCCTGACCCGGCCTTGTGAGTGTTCAGCAAATTCAGTAAACGCAGGCATCCTATCTTTGGGCAAGCACGTGGCGAACACAAGCCATCCCTCATGGAAGAATTTCTGCGTAAGCGCAAACCCAACGTGGCCAGCCGCGCCTGTAATCAGAACACTTTCCATTATTTAAGCACTCCGGCTGACTTCCAATTATAGATGCCGTCGCTGCGGCCAT
>Ga0209553_1000120_pt1 | contig 37108 bp, 56 predicted proteins | sample LauGreFBDMM110DN_2_FD_188217 | JGI IMG/M metagenome (GOLD analysis project Ga0209553, IMG submission 188217) | Freshwater lake microbial communities from Lake Michigan, USA - Fa13.BD.MM110.DN (SPAdes) (version 2) | ecosystem: Environmental > Aquatic > Freshwater > Lake | place: Lake Michigan...
CTTCAGAGCATCAGTGACACTTTGCAGTAAATCAGCATCAATTACACCGCCAGTACCAAATGCATCTTTGTAAGCCTCTGACTCAAGTTGCTTCAACTGCTTGTCATTGAGCTTGAATTGCTTTAAGACATTACCCTCTTGACCGGCCAGTGTCTTTTGCATATCTGTCAGCACTGAGATGCGTAACTCTTCGGGACGGCGCGTCAGAGATGACATAAGTGTCGTTGCTGGTTTACCGCCTTGAGCATACAAACCACGCACGGCTGCGAGCAAGGTTGAATTCTCAGCCATGATCTCTCCGCGTGAAATGCGGTCAATAAGTTCATCTGTGGTTAGTCCAGTGTCCCCCGCCAAACGCTGTAATTCAGTTTCAACTACCTTTGCACCACGTCCACCGGTAAGCCTACGCGCAAAGTCCATGACGCTGTTAGTCAGCATACCGCCACCAGTAATGAGTGTCTTTACAGCTGGCGCAACAATAGCGCCTGTGGTAACGCCACCAGGCACTCTTGATACCCTATCGTAGACATCACCTTCACCAGATAGAAACCCTGCTGTGCCACCATATAAACCGCCAATGGCAGATGTTGCAGCTAATCCCCTGATAACAGGTGCAAGTGACATTGCCGCCTGCGGTACGGTTGCTGGCGCAGCTGTACCACCACTAGCCAATGTCACAGCGGCAGTTGGAAGTATTCCACCCAAAGCCTCATATCCAAGTGATTCAAATGGACGTTCTTTTTGATATGCCTTTGTCTTTGATCTGATGTCAGCCAATGCCGATTCATAATTCTCCCCGGTCATGGAGCGCAGATAAGCCTCTGCCTCATCAGCACCTGTGACTGTTGCACCTTGCGCCATTGATCTCAAACGCTGAGTTGGTGCCGGAGGTTGTACAACGACAGGTATTGGTGCGACTTGAGGCGCAGTTTGCTGAGTAGGCAATCCACCGGCAACTTGTTTCAAAGCCTCCAGTTTTTCCATTGATAGCTTTGAGAAGTCACCCTTTTGAATGGCCTCCAGTTCGCTATAACTAAATTGACTCAGGTCATCGCTCATTTTGTTCCTCCAGCAGCTTTACGCTTATCAATTTCTATTTGTACCGCATTTTGGAATTGATTTGGAGCTTGTTGTCCATATGGTTGTACTTCATACATTGGAGCAATTGGTGCAAGATCAGGTATTGCCTTAACAGCAGTTTGCAAATATTGCTGATGGCCGGAAACCCTTGCTCTTGCTGAACGCTGTGCCGCCATAAGACCTTGCTGCAACTCTCCTGCTGTTAGGCTTTGATCTCCACCAGCAGCGCGGCGCAGAATTGCTCGCTCACCTTCAGTTAAAGCACCTTGACCCTTCATTTGTTCTGCCGCTGCAAGTTCCTGCTGCGCTAATCCCTGAACAACAATTGCTGTATTTCTAAGAATTTGATCTGCATTTTCTCCAGCAATATTTAATTGCTTTCCAATTCTTAGAAGAGTTGTTCTTTGATCTGCGGCTGGCCCAACAATAGCAGTGTCAAGTGCAGGCAATATTCTTTCAATATTTTGCAATGTGCTATTTGCTGATCGGGCAGTATCTGCTGATAATGTCAACTGTTTAATGGCATTTTCATACGCAAGTTCAACGCCTTTCTTTTGCGCGTTTTGTGTCACTGTTAACTGAGTTGCGGAAGAACGGCGCAAAGCCTTGACGTTTTCCAATGTGATTGGTGTATTTGTTGCCTTGAGCAATTGAATCTCGTTTGGCAAAGCCTCTGGCTTATCCAACTGGCGCAAATTATCAAGCGTAATTGGCATATTCAATGCCTTCAAATACTTAATCTTCTCTGGATCAGCCTCTGGCTTTTCAAGCAGGCGCAGATTCTCCAGCGTAGGTTTCATTCCAAGTTCAGCCAACAGCTTGGCTTTCTCTGTTGGCTGAGTCAGTTTCAGCATCTCAGGAATACCCTTGTCTGCCGGCAATGCAGCCAACATAGCGCGTTGCATTGGTGACAATACTGATGCGCCACCAGTTGCAGTGCCATCAGACGGCATCGGCTGGCCGATCATTGCAGCACGTTCAACGGTTGGACCAACTTGCATACCTGGCACTGACAAAGCCTGCTGTGGCGTGATCTCAGTACCAGCGGTAGGCTGACCCACCAAGAAGTTCTGATATGCCAGTTGCTGCGCCTGAGCGCGCTTGTACTCATCCAGCTTCTGCCTAGTCAACAGCTGCTGAATAGCACCCTGCTGCGCCTGCTGATAACCGGCTGTGCCAGCACCGTATGCCTCACCCAATGCCTCACCTAAAGAGATTGGCGTGGTTCTTACACCGCTTGATTTAAGCAGCGACATAGCGGCCTGCATCATGGCCTGATTCTGCATAGCCTTTTGCTGCTTAGAAGTCAGGTAGTCTTCCATGCCATCACCTCCACCGCCAAACAACAGGCCGCCGAGGTTATCCATAAAGCTAGTGTTTGTTTGTGTATCTGCCATTTGGGGTCTCACAAAAGGGTTAATTTCAATTGGTGATTTTGCAATGCGTTCATCAAGCGCTTGTATTCTTCTATCGCGGTCACTCACAAAAGGGTTAATTTGAATTGGAAAATTTTCAATGCGCTGTTCAATTGCTTGTCTTGTTTTATCGCTGTTACTGACGTTGGGTTCAATATCCAATACAACTCCACCTCCAAAGGTTTGCGGTGTAAATTCTGCTTGATTGATTGGTAGTGGCATTAAAGGCTCTGGAGGAAAAAGCAAAGGTGAATAATTACGAGGATTAATTTGCGCACCCTGACCAAGCCAAGGATAAATATCTCCGGACATGTATTCGCCATACATGTCAGATGGCCTAACACCAGGATACCAGTACTCTTCTTGCACACTTCTTGCCATTTTTCACCTCATCCAAGTAAGCCGGTCACACCGTACATTTTCATCAACTGCTCGTAGGTCAGATTGCTACCACCTGGCAGCTGCGGCATCACCATACCAGCAGACTTCTCTTTTCCCATCTCTAGTAGAGACAGTGCAGCACCAACATTCATGCCTGGATTTGCAGCAGGCATCTGTCCGAATGATGCTGGTGGATTGATACCTGTACCCGCATCAGTCATAAATTGGTTTTTTGGCATTGCCAAGTCACCCATACCAAGGTTTAGACTTGGTTGAGTGCTAGACATCATTTGAGCATTGAACCCCTCATCAATCATCGGCTTACGCAAGCCACCGGCAGGATTCTTTTGTTGAAAATAGTCGAAGTAGTTCATCCGAATGCTCCTAACAAACCACCGGCAGCTGCTGCATATGGATTACCACCGCTAAGTTGAAATCCAGTCAATGCACCGCCCAAGGCACCAGCACCGACATTGCGCGAGGTAGGTTGAGTCATTGTCTGACCAAGGTTTGCTGGCTGCGCTGAAATAGCCGCCTGAGTGATACCAAGACGCTGCAACTCAAGATTTCTAGCCGCATCAAGTCGCTGCTGCGCCAGTGACTGTCGGCCTAAGCCTAAGTTCATGGCGGTCTGATAACCCTGCTGATTTATGGCGCGTGCAGCCTGAGCGCGTGCAGCTGATTGATCGTACCCAGAAGAGCGCAACTGAGCAGCTGTCCTAGCCGCAGTCTTCAGCGCAGCCTCATTGGTGAGTGCTGACTGCACGCCTTGGCGTGAGCCGCCAAAGGCTTTTGCGGCAGTGGCCTGCTGTGAATCTCTTAAAGCTGCCATCTGACGCGCCTCTTCAATATCCCTCAGCGATGTCTGCACAACATCTTGCTCATAAGGATTCTGAAACGCCATGATGTCTTCGGCACCAAAGGGCTTCATGCTGGCTTCGTAGGCTGCTTTTTCAGCAGACTGATACATAGGATCGAAACCAGCAAACTCCTGTAAGCCAAGATTGCCAGCTGCTGTTTCAGCTTTACCTACTTGCTGTAAGTACTTGGCCTTGATATCAGGATCAATTTCTGTTGTACTCTTTTGTGAACCGCCTTTAGACATACATTACCCCTTAAACCGTTTGACCATTCTCACGAATGAATTGTGTATCAGTGCCAAGCACATTAAACACCTTCATCCAGAATTTTTCCACTGGCTTGAAAAGCCAGCCATGTTTATTCTGACCGTAGTGCCACTTCCCATAGGACACTAGCGGATCAGCAAATGTTTTTGCCACCATGAATTTGAACAGCTTTGACTCACGCATCAGCGGAACAAATACTTCGGCCAGCTTGTAGTAACCGCGCTTGTTTTGCTCGGTAATCTTCTCATCGCGGTATCGGCGCACCACGGTGTCCATAGTGCCGTCACCATATCTGGCCTCCAGCATGATGAAGCAGCAACCAGCACCTGAACCACCTGAACCGCCGCTGCCGCCTGCACTCATACCGCCAACAGATGCATTACCAGCAACACCGGTTGATCCTGATGTTGTGGCTCCAGAGCCGACACCTATTCCAGTTCCAGATGAACCGCCACCGCCGCCATCACCACCGCGGCCACCACCGCCAGCATTCATGCCGCCTTCGCCAGAGCCTGAGTTGGATGCAGATTGACCTGACGGTCCAGTTGCAGTCATTCCCATGCCTGACATACCGCTGGCGGCAGTACCGCCAAAGCCAACACCAGTACCTGGTGCGCCAGGCGTACTGCCAATTCCAATGCCCAGCCCATTTGGGCCAAGCAATGCCTGCAATACTTGTATAGCAATTGGCGGTTGCGACAGAAATGCCATTACTGCCTTACCAATAGACTCACCAGTAGTTCCAAGGCTTTGTGCATTTGCTTCGCCTTGCGCCGCCTGTGCCGCAAATGCAGCATCACTCATTGAGCCAGTACCACTGCCAGCAGGTAAATTTGATAATCTTGGATCAATAGCGAGTAAGTTAGCAGGCTGCTCAATAACATCCTGTTTCATTGCTTGTATAGTGGCAGCCGGATTAGAAATATCCAGTAAGCCATTCGGTAATTGTTTATATGCCATCTACAAGTCCTTGCACAAGATGAACCACTTCGGTTCGTATCCTTCACCTTTCAAGAATGTTCTCTCCCAGCCTTTACGGCCAGCGAGAGACACTCGGCTGCAACCTATCTCCTTCCCCCATGATTCGATAATAGGTCGCATCAATCGGAGTTCATCTAGGTCGCCGCCAGCAAGGAAGTAGTGCAAGTCCTTTAACTGCGGGTAGACAATGATCTCGGTAACCACCACTGAATTCTTGCTAGGCCAGAGTTGAAACTGTCCCCGCCTGATCCCTTCAGCAATGTCCTCAACTTTATGAGTGCCGCCAGAGTATTCTAAGGCTGCGGCCACATGATGGCGCAGTCTCTCAAACTCTGCCTCTTCGCTCAACGCTTACCTGCCGCCACCGCATCAATCCGGTTGACACCAACCCGCCAATCTTGCAGCACGGCACCGGTATATATGATCTTCACCTGACGGCCAGAGAACCGGACATCAGTCGGAATTGCTGCCGAGTACGGCCCATGGGTGTACTCAGTGTCCATCGGATAAAAGCGCGTCTTGAACGAAATCTGCACCTCGCCAAGCGTTTGCTCATCTGGAATAACTTGGCGCACAGACATGATGTTGTCACCGTTGCCAATCTCAAATGGGCCAGACTCAGCGTAGACAATGCCACCGTCATAGGCATAGCCAACTTCATGCTCGTAGATATAGCCTGATGCGTCCACCATAGTTGGATTGGTGAACACGCCTCGGTCAGTTCCAGCCGTGCGTCCCATCACGCCAATATTCCATGTAGATTCACGATAGTTGAAAACTACATAGCTGTCATTCTCATTGCTGGCGCTGGATGGGTAGAACCACCAGACCTCACCATACTTGCTGTTATGGACAGCGTAAACCTTGCTGGCCTGGTTGTAGTTCAGATTCTGGAAAACGTAGTCAGAGACATCGCAAGGCATAGGCTTGACGTAACCATCAAATGTCCAAAATCCTGATTGACTCATCCACATAGCGGCAGAATCAATGGCGGCCACAGCCTGACTTGATATCACGCCACAGCCTGATCCGGCACGCTCAAAGGCATAGACATAGGGTAGGCCGACATAAGTCGCCGTGTGGACATCGACATCAGTAAACAGCAAATTGATGCCCCTGACGCGCTTTCCACACTTCAGTGAGCCACTGCTGTTAATCTCAAAGTCACCGGCCTGATTAAGAGCTGATGCTGTCCAGGTTGTGTTGTCTTCCTGATCTGACCACTTCACCAAGCGGCCATTGCTGGAGGCACCAAGCGCAAACAGGAATCGCTCGGCAGTAGAGAGCAGGGCAGCGCATCCAGTTGGGGCGTTGGTAATCACAGCGGCCAGCGTAGGCGTTGTGAATCCCAGCTGCCACTCATACAGCTTGCCGTCAGTATCTGAGCAGGCCACCAGATACTCACCCCATGTATCCAGACTCCAAGTAGTGGCTGGCGCAATTGCACCGGTATCAGGACGTGCAACGCCATAGGCAAACGATCCATAAGTGTTGTATCCATAGCCTGTACCGCTGACGGCACTGGCGCGTCCTGCGGTGAATCCGGTAGGTGTAATGTCTTTCAGTACCGCGTTTTCATCCATGATGTACAGCTTGGAATGCGTACCCATGGCAATGTATCGGCCACCAGAATTTGATCTCCAAGTCAAAATTCCACGGCATGATCCGGTCATTGCTGTCTCTGACTTCTTGCGCCAGCCGCCAATAGGACGTAAGGTGTTTTCGTACCAGCGCACAAGGTTTGCGTCAAACCAGCGCCCCATAGACTGATACTCAGTGCCGTTGCGGTATACGCCTGGTGGAATTTTTAAGGGTATGAGTGCCATGGCTTGATTATGCGGTTTCTGTTGACAGATTTGACACGAATGTGAGAGTGGCGATCACTGACGGCACTACTGGCCTAGTCGGTGAACTGCTGGCCGCGTAGTGTTCAATCTGCACGCCAACATCTGTTGGCCGCCACATGATCTCCACATAGTCATTGGCCGCCAGACTTACAAAGAAGTTCAGTGTGGCAACAATGTGGAATGGGTCGCCAGGGGATTTCCTTGCCGCGAAGCCAAATCTGCTGTTTGACTTGTCAATGTTTGTTCCGTTCTTGCGAAACCACACATCCACATCTTGAGGTGCATTGGTGCTATTGGTCAGCTGAATGCTGAATTGAATGTTATAGATGCCAGCCTGCGCTACATTTAGCCTTGACGAGTTAGACAAGGTCACGCCATTACTAAGGTCAGTGGTGTCAAATGTGACGGCATAGGCCGTTGTGGTGTTGGCCGCAACCTGATCTGTGCCATCCTGAAACGCGCCATAGGGGCTGTTGATCCACTTGCCACCACGCGGCCCGAATAGCGCAGCAAACAGCGCCGTCAGGCTGCTGAAGTACCGATTAAGCGCACCGAATGACTGAGACTGAAACCTCTCATCGTATGACGCACCAGGCGAGCCAATGTTCGGTGGCGCTGGTGTCGTGATCTGCTGATAGAGGTTTGTTGCCATGGATTAAGCCACCAAGCCGTTCAAGTAGGTAGTCTTACCGGCAACCTTGGTGGCGGTGAGTGACTGTGCCTTAAGGTTTGATGGTGAATATGAGCAATGCACCCACCCCGCATTTGGATCACCGCCTGGGATATAAAATTCCAAGATCAATTGCGTGTACTTGAGATTACTTTCAATCCACGCTGCCAACTCAGGATTTGGTACGCCATCAATCTCAAAATCGCAGGCTTGACCCTTGCAATGGTCTGAAGTGGCCGATCCACCCGCCGCCTGGTTCAAAGCACTACATCTGAACCCAGATGAAATCTTCACTGGCTTGCCAAAGTGATCACGCACTGGCTGTAGGATGTTCTCGCAAAGCAAACGCAATGACTCTATTTGTTCTTGATTTGGCGTATTGTCAATGTCCATGCGTATAGCAGTCTCAGACTTGGTTAGTTCATTCAAGGTGAAGTTCTTGGATAAGTTCATTTTGCAGTCCTCATGGTTTCGTAGGTTTCAATGCAGGCGTTGAGTTTTCGGATGGCGGCATCTCCTTCGGCGGCGATGGCGACAAGATCATCAGCAGTCTTTCGGTCAAGTTCGGCTGATGCTGTTCCGCTGTGATATCCACCGGCAGTGGCGGTATCTGTGGCGGCTGATACGGCGCACTCGGCGGCTTTGACAGGAATGAACAGCTTGCGTTCACCACTAGCAATATCAGCACGCAGCTTTGTCTCTTTAACCTTTGCAACATTATTCGCCTTTCGTAATGTGTCACCGTAACTCTGCGCCATCGCTGCCATAGCCTTCTCAGTCTCCCTGGCCTTGGCGTTCAATGCGGCAATCTCAACTTGCTGGCGCACATTCTCATCATGCTTGCCCTTGGAGTATCCACCGGCAGCGGCAGATAACATCGCCAATACAAAGCCGAGGATCACCCAAGGGTTGAAGATACTCATCCTTCAGCCTTGCCTCGGATATACGCCTGTGCCGCCATAAAAGCCACCACAATCGTACCCATGGCGGCGCAGTAGGTAGTCGCCAGACCGTTCAAAGCGTTGACCTTCTCCAGCGTCACAAGTTCGGATGCCATGTACGCAATGATGAAAGGAGGCGCAACCAAAGCAGCCCACGCCATAACGCGCTGCTGATCTTGCATTTTGTCCAAATTGTCGATCATTAAAATTCGCTCAGACCGAGCCAGTTCAGAGTCAGTGACAACGCCGTCACCGTCTGAATCAAATTGGTTGTAAGTCGAATTCTTTTCAAGCTGCTTAGTCATTTGTTTTTCCTTTCCTTTTGCTCAATCTCACGGCGTAATTTTTCCATTTTTTCCAGCTGCTGTCTCACCTCTTGTTTTTGCTCTAAGGTGTCCAGCAGCATAAATGCCAATAGTGGCAGCATCAAGGCAACGAGAACCACCGAAACGATCCAGCCTACTGCTCCCATCATGTGATCCTCTGTTTCGTCAGGACGAAAAGCAGGCTCCACAGGTATAGGATAAGAATAAGGGTCAGGACGCTTACTCCCAGTTTTAACCGTTGACTTGCCTCTCTTTGCTGACGTTGCCATAGCATCCTCTTAGCCTTGGACTCCTGCGCCAGCCTTGCGGCCTCCTGCTCTGCACCAACAATCTCACGCATCTCCATGACCTTGGAGTACAGCGCACCTAGTTCTTTAGGGGCGTTCCAGGTCATCGCCATCCTTATGTCATTGACCATGACTTGCATCTGGTCAGCCGCCCTCACGCGCTTGATGGCCGCTTCAAACAGGTTAGCGTTAGGATCGTAGACTGTTCTGGACTTCTCCTCACTTTCGCGGATATGGTCAGCCAGCTGCTGCTGAAGATGGAAAAACTGAATGAGCTGATCTACAACGTCATTCAGTATTTCCTCTTCGTCTACCTCAACAAACTTCTCTCTCTTCTTCTTCGCTGCTACCTGGCTTGCTTGTTGCTGTTGCGGCTTTGGCTTGCCACCAAAGAATTGCAATAACTGCTTCCAAAACCCATATGCCTCTTTGCCAATTGCAATAGCCTCTTCACCTGTTTTCTTTATTTCAACAAACTGAGTTTTGCACTCACGGTACAAATCGCACCCTGCCTGAATCTGCTTACAGATACCAGCGGCCAATAAGCACAAGGATATGGGGTCCACATTGCTTTACATTCCCAGCAGCTTCGTAAACATTTGAGCAGCAAAGCCAGGGCCGAGCAACACTGCGCCGATCACGACGTAGAGCAGATACTCTATGCGCGTCATGCGCTGCTTTCCAGCCTCTAGTTTCTCTTCGATATTCTTGTAACGTTCATCGCAAGATGCTTGGTGCGCGTAGAAGTCTGTCTCTAAACTCATGCTACTGGCTCAGTTGGTGTTACTACTACGACTTCTGCAAGTGCTTGTGCAGCTACTGCCGCATCATGCACTGCTTGTTCTTCAGCGGTGTACTCAACTTGAGTGACTACGCCTGTTTCTACGTTTACTACGATTCTGTGTGTCATGTCATGCCTTTGGATACTTAGCCTTTACCGCAAGACAAGCGGCAATGTACGCATCAATCTGCGCTTGGTCGCCTTTGACTACACCATCAAGGTAGTCAGTCATTGGAGGATATTCAGCCGCACGTTTGGATTTATATGCGTCAGGGTCAACCCAAGCATTGACAGCATCCATGTCAATCTCGACTTGATTGCCTTGGGCATCTCTTGCGCCATCACCGTCATCAACTGTGACGGTTTGAGGATAAAGAGCATATATTGCATCGTGATTCATGCTGCTATCTCCATGACTGTGATTGTTGATATTGTTCGAGCGTTATTAGTGTTATCTGTATCGCTTGATGTTCTATTTACATAACCTGTACTGGTATTTACTCGCATTTGACATTTATATGTTGTAGATGAAGTTGTGGCTGGGCTGTCTAAAAAAACAATTGTTGCTTGTTGCGTAACATCACTAACACTAGAATATAAACCTGCACTTGCTTGTGTTCTAGAACTAGCAGCGTCGCCAACTGCAATAGCAGTAGACCCTCTAACAAGTCTATGATGGGTTACAGTTGCAGCCGGAGTTCCTTGAGCAGATATATACGCCATAATCAAAATCTTGTTAGATGCAGATGATGGTGTAATGGAAACAGATAAACTAGTAATGTCAGTAAAACTAGTGCTTGCAGTTGAAAACGTATCGGTTTTGTTTGCGGTTACAACTTGCAACACTTTACCCGCAGACGCTTGCACCGCAGACGATGACCCTGCGACTACTGGGTAAGTGATACCCGCTGAACCATCAATAATTGTTGTCATGCCCATGTCCCCACGTTAGTCGCTGCGCCAGATGCGGAAAGCGGATTGATTCGGATGTAGCTGCCAGCGGCTGTTGAGTAAGCCCCACCAGGTGCGGCTGATAGCGTGTACTGAGGAATGAATGTGCCGCCAGCATTTATTGATACTGTGCCTTTAATTACATGTGAGTTAAACGTAGCGGCAGAAGTTAAAGCATTAATAGATGTTGTTGCTGTTGTTGTATTTGAAACAAAACCAAACGAAGTTGTTGTATTTTGTCCGGGTATTGTTCCACCGTTAGCCACCACAAGACCAGTATATCCAATGTTATTTATTGTTGCAGTACCACCAAATCCAAGTTGAAAACTATGCGATGTAGTTCCCGCTGATTTGCTAAAAATAGCAAAAATTTCAAACTCATACACAGTGCTTGCAGACAACGTACAGCCAACATTAAATATGCTTTGTGCTGTGGCTACGTTAGACCCTACAACAGCAGAATCAAGCCTGTAATACTGCTGAGTCGGAACAATGCCTCGCTGTGTGCCGATAGGTGTAGCCGCAAAGATGGGGCTTGTATATTCAATCTGCCCTGCGGCGGCAGGACTTGATAGCGTGTCAGAAGTTAAAACAAGTATTGACATGATTATCCTTCGTACATGATATTTATATTACCAAAGTCAAAGGTATTTACACCCCCGACAGTAGTGATGCGAATCATATTTAATGTGCCAGCTAAAGTTTTTTCGCAAGCTGAAAAAGTGCCAGTATCATTTGCTTGCTCTGCCAATATACTTGAACCAACCCAAATATTAGAGCCAAAGGAACAAATAGTCGCAAGAATTGTTACTTTATTAGTGGCAATAGAAACTCTGTTTAAAAGAAATCCATTTGCAGCTGCTGTTTCGCCTCCTCTATTATTTGACCCGCCAAGATACCCACTCGTTTCTGGTACGCCACCTACACCATATTGAATAATCAAAGGCGAAACGCCATTTGTACTTACACTGGTAAACATCACTGTAATGCGCTTAATCCAACTTGGCAGACTTGTGAAGTCAATTGAAACGCCTGATGTAGACGCAACAGCAGTACCCAAGATATTGACAGAACTAGTCGCAGTGGCTGCAAGCAAAGTCAGCGTGTTTGTACCCGCAACAGCAGGGGCAGCAAGTGTTACCGCCCCGCTGGTGTCTCCCGAAATAACGACTGATGACATATATTTCCTTTACAGAACAACCCAGCGAGCGCCGGAGGGGACAGTGACAGTGATGCCGCTGTTGATGGTGATAGGCCCAACAGAGTGCGCGTTGTTTGATGCTGTGATGCTGTAGTTACCAGTAACCACTTTTGTGTTTTCATAGAAAACAGTGTCTGATCCTGCACCAGTTGCACCACCGCCAACAGATGCCCAAGCAGTACCGTTGTAGCCTTCAAATTTTGTCAGTGAGGTGTTGAAACGAAATTGAGCAGTGGCTGGTGAGCCTGGTCGCTGCGCCGTAGTGCCTGACGCAACCTTAATAAAGTCAGTGGCTGTGACATTCAATGTGCCAGCAACCGTCAATGTCTTACCAGCGCCAACATTTAAGCCAACTGAAGTACCTGTACCGGCGGCGGCAAATAATGCATCGACCAAATCTAGGTCGGTGTTTACCTTTGTTCCCCAAGTATCTGTTGAGGCTCCTACTTCTGGCTTTGTCAGCAATAGGTTTGTTGTGGTGGTATCTGCCATTCTTAAATCCCCTTTAGGCGGCTTCTTGCCAAGTTACTGAATTGTCTGCTAAATCTGTCCAAGATTCTGACGTGTCAGAAACTGGTGTCCATGTCTCAATGCTGACAGGAACTGCGCCCCAGCCATAACCAATTATTGTTCCAACAGAGCCAATAGACTCAACGCCAGTTATCGCAACCTCTATGACAGTTGTAACAGTACCAACACCCTCAAATCCATCAACTCCAGTAATTGCTTGGAACGATATAACCTCTGCGCTCATAGTGCCGACAGCACCGGTTGCAGCATTGCCAGTGATGATTGGCGAAACCAATACTGAGTTGACAGCGCCAGTGGCTGCATTGCCGGTGATGGCAACAGATACGTTTAATCCGACTGTGCCTACATTGCCTGTGGCTATCGTTCCATCTTCTTGAATGGATATATTGGTGAGCAGCGTACCAATGGCACCAGTAGCCTGGTTACCGCTGATGACGACATTGCCTATGCCGTAAACACCCTTACCGTAATAACCGGAGCCATATGCAGCCATGCCGCTGCTCCTCGGTTAAGCCAACCGGATCAGGCCGGTGCTTGCGTCATTGACAGGCATCGTCAAGGTGAACGTGCCTGCGGTGACGGTCTGGCTGCCAAAGGTATGCACGCTAACCGCCTTGTTTGACTGAGTCGAGTTATAGATCAAGACCGCGTCAAAGGCCGTAGAAAGGGTCACAGCAGAGTAAGTGATGCTGGCGCTAGGGGTCACAAAGGCTGTAGTGCCGCTGGTGCTTGGCGCGGTGCCAAAGGTTACCGTCACGCCGCCTGCGGTGTAGCCAGTGCCGGACACCTCGTTGGTGGCGCTGTAGGCCGTTGTAGCCGCGCTAACAGTGGCAGAGGCCAAGTACAAGGCAGCCTTAAACGTGTCGGCGGCAGTAGATGCGCGAATAACGCCAGTGCCGAAATTATGATGGCCGACAAGCAGCTCACCCTTGAAACTGGTACACATAGCTTGAGTATTAGCGATGATAATTCTCCTTAAATTTGTTGGGTAACGCCATCAGCAAACACACTGCGCTTGAGCGCCATGTGGACAGATCGGTGAACCATTTCACCATCTAGCCAGTACTCTACCCAGCTTGTTGTCTCGGTGTCGTTGTCCAATGAGCCTTCACGCTTCTCCAGCAATGAATCGTCCATCTCGCCTTTGGTGGTGGTGACTATCATCCGAATGTCCTTGCACGCGCCAACAGAGCGCCGCCACTGGTTGATCCACGGTCATCAGCAACTTGCAACTGCTCTAAGCCAGCAGCATATAACGATGACCATACAGAGATTCTCGCATCATCCTGCAAGTAAGGCGCAGCTTGTAATAGCGAGCCGTACAGGTAAACGTCCGGTGCCTGAGTCAGCAGAAAGTTGGTTGCAACAGTCGATGACAACTTGGTCAACTTGGCGTAGTAGACCAACTCAGCGGTGTACTCGCCATCAGGTATCGGCAGCAGCCGGAATTGATTGCCCACCACCGTGAAATACAGCGGTTTACCGCTGGACAGGTAGGTGGTATTCGACAGCTGATCCATTGCCTCAATTGTCTGGAATGACAATGATGTCACCGGATTGGTATCTAGCTTGATGGACTTGGTTTCCAAGAAGTCATCAGGCACCGTGCCGTACTCGGCGGCAGCTGCAAATGTTGCGTTGGCACGCACGATCATCTGTCTGGTGCGTAGTTGGCGCTCCATCTGCGCCTCGGCCAGACTGATGAAGTCAGCAATAGCCGAAGTCAAATCAGTCCGGTTGAGCCAATCAGCCAGTGATGCTTTGAGTTCGGTGTAGGTGGTCAATGCCATTAGACGGCCTCTTTTTCAAGCTGTTCCCGCATAACCCAAGTGTGTTCATGCCGGAATTCAAATGTGCCAATGTGTCCGATTTCTTTCGAGACATCATGGTCAATATACACCTTGAAACCTAATTCCTGAGCCTTCTTGCAAAAGAAGACATCCTCGCCCATGTAGCCGCGAGTGTCGTACTGCCAGGGCATATCGAACCATGGCTCAGACATTCCTTGAAACACTTCGCGCTTGATCAGCATCACGCCAGTACCAACTGAGCCGATCTCTTCTAAGCCGGTGGATTCAGGCATGGTGTAGACCGGCTTGCGCTTTCCATTCTCATCATAGTTCTGCGCCGTTGGACCTGTGGGCATCCTGCGTCTGGCGCAGTTGGTCGCCACGATATCCACGTCATGCGCCATCAATCGCTGGATCATGTCCTGCGGGAATGTCATGTCGGAGTCGATGAACAGTATGTGGCTGCAACCCTCGCGCATCGCGTCAAGGCACAGGTCAGCACGCTGATTCTGGATGAGCGTACCTTGCAATATCTTGAGGCTGACGGCATCAGTCGTGTTCAGCGTGTGGTACGCCACCATATTGACCATGCAGTAGGTGTAGTTGGTGTGTACTTGATCCCGCGCTGGCGTGCAGACTGCAATGTATTTCATACCTGTCCTGGCCTCACTCTAAAAAACCTGTTATCGGGATCGTTCAACCATTTTTTCATGTAAACCGGATCATCCAACTTACCCTCGGCCTTCAGCTGAAAGTAGATCGTTTCAGGAATGCTCGCAATGTGATGCCATTCGCTCTTCCAGTTCGCCCTGTTATCAGTAGCAGCAAAGTCGCGCTTGTTGGCCTCGATGACAGCAGTCAAGTCCTGCGTTGTCTGAATCGTTGCCTCATCAGTGTCATCGTTATAGTGCCAGGTGCGGGTGATCCCCTTCTCGGGGCTTGCATCAAAAAATCGTTTTTCCATGTAAGTAGGGGAGGATTTCTCCTCCCCTTTTTCCTCTTAGTTGATTAAGAAGTTGACAAGTCAGCGCACAGGCCGTGAGCGTTTTCAGCCGTAACTTTATGGCCGAATTCGATCAACAACATACGCTTCTCAGCGTCACCAGTTTTCGCCAATTCGATTTGCTGGTAAGGACGCAAGACAGTCATCTTTGCGTACTCAGGATCGATGACCCAACCATCACGCTCGCGCTGGAAGCGGTTAGCGATAACGGCCACGTTGCCAAAGTCGCTGACGTAGATGTCAACTGCACCGATCAACACGGCAGGCTTTTCGCCACCGTTGATGTTGAAACGTGAAGATGCAATGCCAGAGAAAGCGGACACTTTCTGCTTGTTGACAGGACCAACCATCAGGATTTTTGGTGTACCGCCAGCAGACCATACTTTTTGAATCACATTCTTCAGAATGGTTTCAGTGAAAGTACGCACGTTGCCGTCACTACGCGCATTGTTTGGCAATGTGCTGTAGCTTGGGTCAGCGCCGTTGGTTTGCTTGTCGGTGTTTGTCTTAACAAACGCGCCCAAAGAGGCAGTAGCGCGAGCAGTAGTAGTGTTACCAGCAGCAGCCACAGCACCATTCAAGAATGTGAATTCTTGGTCGCGCTTGAGTTCAGAGCCGCGCTTGGCGATCTGGTATGCCAGTTCAGAACGGCGGCCAGCCTTGTTAACCACTTCTTCAGTGTTTGACAAGACAATGGTTTTGCGTGCGATCTGAGCGTAGTTGGTCAAACGAACAGTCGCAACGACTGCATCGAATGTGCCAACGTCATCACCTTCCAACTGAGCATTGGCGGCTGCATCTGCCAATGTGTCGGTCTGCCACTCAAACAAAGTATTGCTGACGGTTTCGCGGCCAATGTTGGATTGGTACGGTGTTTCTTCGGGAGCGATGTTGGTGATGACATTGCTCAAGTCTTCACGAATACCCTTTGCAGAGTAGGTGGTGAACGTGTTACTTACGATAGACATGGTGAATTCCTTATTTCAAGAGTTTGTAGATTGCATCAGCCGCGTCATCAACACGGCCAGTTTTCGCAAGACGCTGTTGTGCTCGCAATGCCTCAGTATTGTTAGAAACTCTTCCCGCTGCACCAGGCTTTGCGGGTCTTGGCCCATTGTTCGTCACCGGCTTGATCTGTCCACGCTTGGACACCATCTGGTCATACAGCGCCGCTTTTCGCAGCAGTACAACCGCCCTGTGATCGAGCACATTCTTCAATTCATCAGGTGAGAATCCAGCCTTCTGGCCGAATTGAACGAGCATGGCTTTTTCAGCCGCAGCCTTCTTGGAGTCTTTCCACTCGGGAATAGCCGCCACCAAAGCCTCTTGCTCATGCTGCAACACCATCTGGTGCTGCTGCATCTGTTCCTGTTGCGACAACTGAGACAGGCGCTGCTTTTCGCTTTGAATAGCCGCACTCTTCTCTTGGTTTTCTCGCATCAACTCGCGCTGCCGTACCCATTCGATGGGGTCTTCTTGGTAAAGACGTTCCCAATCAATGTTCGGCTGCGTTGCCTGCTGAACCTGAGCCTCTAAAGCTCCTAACAAATGAGCGTATTGCTCGCGCTCGGCGCGAACCGCCTGCAACTCTGCCTCTGCGTGCTTTCGCACTTCGGCAATTTGCTGCGTTTTTCGCGTGTAATCCTGAGTCCTTGAATATCCTTTTTGGAGTTCCTCCAGCGACACCTCGACTTCTTTACCGTCAACCTTGACGGTGAAGACTTGTGGCTGTTCTTCCTCTTCAGAATTCCCATCTTCTTCGGATTGTTCGGGATCAGTTTCATCGCTAGATGCGTCTGCATCATCCAGCAACTCATCAACTCCCGCCGCGCCCTCATCGGGCAACTGCGCCTCGCTGTTCTCCTCTTGTCCCTCATCGGGGAGCATCCCAGCAAGTGCATTGGCCGCTTCGGCCATGTTCATCGGACCTTGTACAACACTCGCCGCTGGCGTTGGTGCTACTGTTTGCATTAGTTTATTTCCTTAATTAAACAAGATTTTTTTGCGCTCGCTCAATGGCGCGCTGCGCCACCTTGCCGTTGTCGATCATTTTGGTAAGTTCGTTCTTGAAATTCTCAATGGCACGCAACTGCGCCCAGCAAATCTCACGCTTGTTAGCCTCTTCCGGCTTGCTGCTCTCAAACTCCCAAAGCAAATCGCCACGCATCTTCTCCATGGCCGCTGCAAATACCTCGTCCTGCATGAACTGCTCGGACTTCCGGCCTTTTCGCACTTGTTCTTCGTTCATTTAAACCATTCCATTAAGGTTGATGGGTGGAGGCACATTCGCCGCTGTCTGCACAGCCTGTTGGATGATTGCAGACTCTTGCGCCATAGCCTCCCGATCCATAGACTGCCGCGCTTCGATTTCGGCAGTGCTAATTTGTGTCTGGTACTTTAACTCTAATTCGTACTTCTTGAGCATTAAGTCCTGCGCCATTTGATCTCTACGGTAATCGTCATCGCGGATCATCTGCTCGCGCTTCAACTCCAACTCAGCAGCCTTCTTCTGGATGTCGGCTTGGATTGACTGAGCCTGTACCTGAGCCAGCACCTCCTCTGGCGTTGGCTTTGGCGCATCGGCCTGCGGCATCTGGTAGTCTGCTGGCAGCGTCTGAATGTAGCTGGACGCATCCTTAAAGCCGGACAACTCAATAATCTTTTGGAGACTGCGGATGTACATGGCCGGTGTCACCACCGGATTGCTCAGACCAAACTGCTGCATGATCTGCTCTTGCTTGCCGGCAATCATGGTCAGTGCTTGGATGCGCTCATTGGTGTCGCCATTGCCCAGGCCGATATTGACCGTCACGTCCATGCTGGAATTCCAGACTCGCGGGTCAATCTCCACCCACTCATTACGCAAGCGCACCATGCGCGGCTTGTCTTGATGTGTGGTCATTAGGTACAAGATGCCCTTAAACAGTTTCTTCATGCCCTCGGCCAGTATGCGTGCCTGCAACTCAATACGGCCTTGGCTGGCGCTGATGGTGGCCGCCACAGCTGCCTTGGTGCTTGACTGCAATGCGTCAGCGTCCAATCCCATCGCGGCCTTGCTCATGCCGGTGCGGTCTTCGCGCATCTGATCCATGTAGTCCAGCATGGGGAATGCGGCCTGGCCGACAAATGGGGTAGAGAACGGCTGCACCATGCCAGGCGCACGCATCCGGATAATGGCACCAGTTTCGTTGTTCAATACGTCATCAATGTTGACCTGACCTTCCACCACGGCGGTGCGCGGATGGATTGACTGCGCCAGCGAGTCCAAGGTATTTCGTAACACTTCGGACTTGATTTCCTGAATGTCGTGCGTCAAATCAAACACCGACATGGCCTCAAGCGGTGAGGTATGTGGCTCTGGATCACATGGGAAATCAACAAAGGGAATATAGCTGGCTGGCAAGTTCCGCACCACGGTGTAGCCCGAACCCATGCAGCAGACCTTACGCAACTCGGCGATGCCGTCACCGTCAAAGTCCACGCGGATATAGGACTCAACGTACAAAACGCGGCGTTGACCAGGATTCAAACTGTCGCCGGAACCCATGGTGGTGGACAGCGGCTGGCGCGCCAAGTACTCATCATTGCTGTCTAGATCGGTGCTGGATATATTCTCTTCAATCTCATCCAGCTCGTAGCCCATCTGAAGCAGATCGTCCACGGTCGCCATCTGTCTGTGGGCGATGATGCCTGCATCCTCAAACGATCTGGCTCTGCGATCAAGTATCAATTCTTCGGGCGGCACAGCCATGATGCGGATACGGCCATCCTTTGTCGTGCGCTTGATCTGCACGTCATGCAGCATCGGTTGCGGCATCTGCATCATTTGGCCGGTCATCGGATCAATCTGCGGCTGCATCATGTCCATCGGCACTGATGGATCAGGGTAGCTGACCACAATCTTGACCTCGGAACCCTCGGACATCAGCAGCTGCACGGTCTGGTCATCGAGGCCAGAATAATCATCAATCTTGACCTCTTGAACCTCATCCCAATAGTACTTTGCAATACCACACTTACGCACCAGCGAGTCCTTGAACAGCGCGTAGGTGGTCATGAAACCGTTGTTGTCGTTGCTGAATATGTAGTTGGCGTAGTCGGTCGCCTGCTGCGCGCCTGCGACATCTTCCGGCCCGCGAGGCACATACTCCACAACATTCTCGGTGCTGAAGAAAACGCGCATCAGGCTTGGCAGCATGGCGCTCACCGTGTCGCGCACCTCCATTGCCACCACTTGGCTGCGGCCATCTTCCTCATTACCAAAGGGATCGCCACGGTAGTACTCTGTTCCCTTGGCGCGGATAGGCGATACATCGGCATCGATGTAGCTGACGGCATCTTCCAACTCACCGGCCACAATGCCCTGCAACTCGGTGTCATCCATCGGGTTGACGGCGGCAATGTCGGTGCTGATGTTCATATCGTTGATCATTTCTTGTTCCTTCGGGATATGGCCTTGGCCTTGGCCTTCGCCTGTTCTTTTGAGTCAGCCCCCCACGCCTTGAGGGACAACGCTAATCGGGTTGGCTCGCCGTTCTTTTCCATCGGGCCAGGCATATTGCCCATTCTCGCAAGGAATGACGCTCTGCGCGGGTTGTCACCAGACTTCACCGGCGCTTTCAGATTCATACCCTCGGCCTTTGCGCTGGCGCGTCCCTTGGCATTTAAGCCGCCACTCGGACTCTTTCCCTCTTTACGCTGCCACGCTGGTGTCTTCATTTAATACCCCAAAAATATAAATCTCTAGGAGACTGATTTTCGCTAAATTCATGCTGTGAAAACCTCTTGACCAACAAACCAAAGTGTCCGGCCTCTAGATTCATGTAATAGTCATTTGTGAAAGGTGCATCAGCCGGTGACGTTCTCGTTGTCCCATGCTCCTGCCTGCCCGTAGTCGCGCAGGAAAATATAACCAAACCGCCAACCTTGACCAAGTCAACCATCTTGGAGAATGTCTTGCGCCAGTGTCGGTCATGCTCAAAGCACTCGCACGATATCGCAACATCAAAATAACCGTCAGCATATGGCAACTCATGCCCTGCACAAACAATGTCAACGCCCTTACCCTCGCCCAAGTCGCAGCCTACATACTCCTCAGAATTGACAAAGAAGTCACGCACGCTGCCGTTAATATTCAGTGAGCCAACTTCCAAAACTCGCCCACCCAAAAAAAACTCAGGGAAATACGCTTTCACGCCACCGACAAAGTCAAGTTGGGATTGATGACTCACTTGAACCACGCTTCGGCATAGTGCGGCCTGTTCTGTAGCAACCACGGTATGGCCGCCTTGGTCAGTGCGTCACCGTTCATGCCCACAGTCTGGCTGCCAATGTGATGCACATAAGACCGGCTCAAGTAGTGGTGAAAGCCAGCTGCGCGCAAATCCTCGCAGTGAACGTCATCGGAGTACCAGTTCAGCGGTGGAAACTTAAAGCAGTCCCAAGCATCACGCCCAATCCAGCCAAATATCGGAGACAGCACCTCCATCGGAACAATTGCGTACTCATATGGGTACTTAAAGTAATGCAGTTCCTGATTAAATGGATTACTGCGAATATTCTGCACTGCTCTAGCCGCATCGCACCGCGCTGAAACCCAGCCCACAGGCTCACCGGTTTCCTCTTTCAGCTGCGCTACATCCTCCGTCAGCAGCTGGTAACTCATTGGTGTCAGCACAATATCATCATTGGCGCAGATCACTGACTCAAACCCATCAGCAAAGGCACGGTCAATGATGTCGTTGTAATCATCACCGAAATTGTGCGCTGCACCAAAGACCTTCAGGTCAGCGTCAAAGCCGCCAATAATGGACTCTGGACCGCGCAAATAGACAGGCACTTCGGGACAGTACTCGGCGATGCTGGTGAGCATCACCCGCAAACCTTTGCCGTGTACTGTCGAGATGCATATCGGGGAGATCACTTAAAACTGCCGGTTGTAGTTCAACATTAAGTATGGATTTGATGGATTATTTGCCTCGCGCCGGTTTAACTGGACACCAAAATTACCTTGTGATGTTGGCAACATTGCATCAAGTGAATTCACGTTGAATTGCTTACCGCCTGGAATGCTTGGTAAGTATGAACCACCGCCAGACATTCCAAGAATCAAAGCCTGTTCAGGCGTTAACTGCATTCTCGTTCCAATTCTTCCACCACCAGCAAATCCAGATAAGCCAGGGACAGATTCAATTTGCGCATTGACATCTATAGGCATTGATTGATTGCCATATGCCTGCTGCATCAATTGCTGCGCCTCCATCTGCCGCTGCATCATTTCGCGTTGCTTGGCGGTTTTGTCGCCTTGGCTTGTAAAAAAATCAAGTAGTCCTTGGTCCATGATTAACCCTTTGATTTCGGCTTCTTCTTCGCGGTCTTGGCTGCCAGTTTGAAGTCAGCCGCAGACGGCGCTGCCTTGGAGCCAACCTTGTTCATCTTCTCGCCGCTGCCTTCGGCGATGCGTTTTTGCTTCGCGTTGATGTTGGCGTACAAACCAGGTTTAGTCGCCATTCTTGACTCCAATCTTGATCGTTAACAGTGACTCAGGCATTTCATCCTCGCCCTCGTCATCCACCACCCAAGCCGAGCAAGTACGGCTGGACGCGCACTTGAAGTCGAATATCTCGCAGTAACCCAAGTCACCAGCATCAATCACCGCCCATGGGTCGCCCTCATCGCCAATACCGTTAGCAATGCACTCAAGCATAGAGTCATCCTGGTTAAACGCCGCGCAGTTACCGCAGCGGCTCATCTTGGCATCCTCCTCGGACACCTCCCACTCAGCCGCCATCTCCATCCAATACTGCTTATTAGGCAGCTTCGGATTCTCCGGTCCGTAGTTCGCAGAATCAATTGCCTTAGCGCGATTCTTCAAATTCAGCGTGATGTCTTGCGTTGCCATCGGGCAACTCTCTTCGCCGCCGCCCTCGTAGCCTTCGTCTTGATCCATGGCCTGATCCATGGTGCGCTTGAGCGTAGCCATTAACGCATCCCCTTGGTCTTCATGTTCTTCGCTGTACGCGCACCGCGCATAGGCATCTTGGCTTCGGACATCGCAATAGCCACGGCCTGCTTAGGACTCTTGACTACTTTGCCGCCCTTGCCAGAGTGCAATGTGCCAGCCTTGTACTCGCCCATCACCTTGCCAACTTTCTTCGCCGCCTTTGTCATCTTCATAATTTTCCCCTTTAAACAATTACGTCAATTATGCAACCCTTGACAGGTTTCTTTTCAACGGCTGTCCCCACTTGGTGCTGGCCTTAGACCCCATCATGCCGATTACAGCGTCACTCGCAAACGTCAAACAAAACGCATCAGCCTTGTCAGGTGAGGCTAAACCCCGCTTCTTGATCTCATCCTTACTCTCGATCTGAATCTTCCCATTGCTCGTAAACATATAACGCACAGTCGCCAACTCAGCCACCAGCAACTCATCCTTTGGCAGCCGACAGTCCCGCTGCTCCAGCCACGCCTTGGCCTTGTACCAAAGCTCGGCCTTCAGATTCCTGTAAGTCCCGCCCATGGCCGGACTCTCGCTGACATTAATCCCGCGCGCCGGTAAACCCAACTCTTTGAGCCGATCCACCACGCCAGCGCCAAGTCCAATACTGTCAACCAGTATCTCCTCCGGCCTGTCGCTTGGCGGCAACGCCTCAAACTCAGCCACCACCGCGCCGGTAAGCTGCATCAAGTCCAGATTCTTCCATGTCTTAATCGGCTCAGTCACCGCGTTACCCCGCCGCTTGCACAGTGCCGAGCGATCAGAGCCGAACCTTGCAACATCCAAGCCCCAGACCAGCGGCGCATAAGGCGATGCCACTACGTCCCGATTCATCGCCAAGTCCAGCAACTCCATCGGTATCACCGTGTCCTCATCACTCCTCGGAAACTCACCCAGCACGCGAATCCGGTAAGCGTTACTCTCCTCGCCGTACCGCGACTTCATCTCCTCAATGTAAGCCTCACTCACCCGGGGCGACTCGGTGCAGGACACCTTCATCGTCACCCAATCCCCCGCCAACCGGTTATGCGTGTCAAAGAAGAATCCGCTACTCCTCACTGGGTTTCCCAGTAGCAACGTCACAGCGTTATGCCCCGACATCGAGCCAGACGCGGCCTCAAACACCTTCTCCGGAATACCAGATGCCTCATCCCCCACCAGCATCACATGGTCACTGTGAACCCCCTGCAACGCCTCGGGCTGCTCGGCCCTACTAGTCCTGGCTGAGATAAACGCCTCCTCGTTGGCATCCTTGACCTCAATCCGGTCCTGCTTCACCTCCAGCTGGTCATGCAGCATCGGCGGCAGCACCTTCACCCACCGCTTAACCTCCGCAAACAATGCGTCATAAAGCTGGCTGCTCGTTGGTGCCGTCACCACAATCTTCACCGGAAACCTCAGAAACAAGTACCAGATCATCGCCCAACTCGCGCCAGTACTCTTCCCAACACCGTGTCCACTCCTCACGCTAATTCTTCTATTGCCCGCCGCAATGTGGTTCAAGAATTCCACTTGCCACGGGTCAGGCTCAGTGTTCAGCACCTCTCTGACGAATAGGACAGGATTATTCTTGTAGAGTTTGACGAATTCGACAAATGGGTTATTCGTCACCAAATCATCAGAATTTTTTTTCGGGACGCGCTTCTTTGTCGCAGTGGGGGTAGGGGGTAGGGTCATGTGGTTATGTCGGTTGCGGATTTCGGTAGGTGTTCGGTTGCATCATCAGCTGCCCCCGCCAAAATCCAGCGATGGGGGGGTCGCCGCCGCCAGCGGCCAGCGGCACGCTCCGGCACCAGCATCGGCTACTTTACCGCTGAAAGTTATCCACAATCCACTATTCATGCAAGTCATTGATCTATATGCTTTCTTACAGAATGCTGACATATTCCATTTAACACGATGTCCATTATGTTAAGTCAATTGTGGATAACTGACCAGTATTTGCTCAACAAACAGGCAGAGTTGCGTTATCCACAGGGCAATGTGATCAATCACGGCTCAATCCTGCTTCTCGCCTGTGGATAAGTCATCGACAACCTCGACATGGCGCAGCGCGGCCATGCGTAGGTCTTGGATGTTGATGTTGATTGAGGCTGCTTTTTGTAAGCCGTAAGTCTTCTGATCCCATCGTTCGGCCAGCCACTGCCTCGTTCGGATGCGCTGGACATCGCGCTGCGGGTTGCTGTCGGCCATGCTGTCAGCAATGTCCAGAGTCTCCACCGCGAGTTTATCGGCGGCTTTCGCGCGCGCACGCGCAATTATAGAGGGATCGGTATCCTCGATCCATTGCTCAAGCGCCCTGCGCCCGATGCCCATTTCGTAGCAAATCTGAGTCTGCGACTTGCCTGCTTCAAACATGGACACGATCAGGTCATCGGGCAAATCCTCAAGCAGTGCCATGTCCTCTCTGAATTTCGGTCTTCCTGCCACGCTCAGACCCTCCTTAGAGCCGTTTTAATCCGCTGGACGATATCCAGTACCCATTGTTTAATTTGCTGCATTCTTCATTCTCCCTGCTAGTTTCGTGTCGAATTTCTTTTCCATGACTTCATTGTCATCGAATTTCAAGTCGTTTTCAAAGTCATCAAATCCTGTTGCCCCTCCGAGCTTGAAGTCTGGCGCTGTTTTGAAACTGGTTACTGTGGCCGTTGGGAATAGTGCTTTGATCTTGATGACTTGCTGCATACGTTCATCGGCCATCAGCGCCTCGATCTCTTCCATAGCCCAGATGTTCTGATTGCTGATGTCTTGACGCTCCCGCTGTATTGCCACGGCCTCGTTGACAGTTCTGACAATCACCATGATCTGGCCGTTTTGCATTTGCCACTCAATCCTCGGGATGTTGTCGCTGGCTGGCGTTATGCCTTGATCTGTTGCCCACTGATCCAGCACGCCATACGCCCTGATCATTCCCGCCAGGCTTGAATCGAATTTCGCGTGATCCTTTGCCGTGACTGCTTGCTGCAATCTGGCGTTCTGAATCCAGAATTTCTCTCTCAGCTCACTGTCTACTAAAGTAATCAGTCTATTTTCTCCCCATTTCCTGTCGCTGACTGCTTTGGCAGCCTCCAACTCCACCAGTTTTGATTGAACGTAAATCGTCCAAGGGTCTGCTTGTGGACTTGGACTCGTTGCTAATGGATGCTGTCTGCTTTTTGCTTTTGTTGCCATGATCTTTCCTTGGTTTCAAGTGGTGCATGGGTTACATATCATCGAGTCTTATAGACTCTCGATTTGTAACTGTAACCATGCAGGATTCAATCGGTAACATATGTATGCTGTTTGTAACCTGTAACCTGTATACATGTACAGCATCAATACTCTTCTTTGTCTTCTGTTTTAAATTGCAGCCAAACGAATCCATCGCTGATACCGCCCTGTCCTGAGTCCAACAACTGCATCTTTGCGCGGTGCCAAGCTGTCTTAAACGTGTTCTTATCCTCCTCCACGCAGCCCATTTTTGACCACAATTCCTCTCTCCACTGCTCCAACCTGACCACAGTGCGTTGTGAACCTTCGATGTATTTCAGTACACCGCTGCTTTTAACGACAGTCTCTAGAGTTGTCATGACCATGCGCTGGTTTTTACCCTTTCCGCTGTTGCCTCTGACTGCCTTTGCTGACTCATTGAAGTCGCTGGCCTGCACCGCCAAGCTGGTTACAGGATCGCCTATTTGCAGTGATCCAGCTGGCGGCTTGAGTTCCACGCTGACCATCTCAAAGCCGTAGCGGGTGCCGTCCTCACCGTCCTTTTGCTTGGCGGTTCTGATGATGCCTTTCATAGAGTCCTCAAAGCGGATCAACTCCAATTCGGTGTCCACGGCTCCTAAGAGCGCTGAGCTACCCCGCATCCCTTTGGCTGAGTCCTTGCCGCTGTGATGCAAAATCATGAGCGCAGCGTCCTGCACGATCTTCTGAATATGCCCACAGGTGACCACAAACTGCATCATGTCTGAGGCTGAGTTCTCATCCCCGCCGCCAAAGGCTCTGGCTAAGGTGTCGATGATGATCAGCTTGAAGTCGATGCCGGTGTCTATGACCAAATGCTCCACGGCCAGCATCAGCGCGTTGAAGTCCTCCACGCTCGATCTAAGGTTGAGCTGGTGCCTAATGACGTAGATCGGTGCGCCGTCCTCTGTCTGGTGATGCTGCTTACACGCCTTGATCCTTGCGCCGACTCCCCCGAACCCCTCCCCCGCGATGTATAAAACGGAGCCTGGCTCTGTCACCTCATTGCCCATCCATGTCCTACCTGTCGCTATAGCCTCGGCAATGTCCAGCGCGATAAACGACTTGAACGAGCCTGGCGGCCCGTAGAGCGCCGTGAACGCACCCACCGGCAGCATCTTGTCTATGAGCCACCTCACCGGCTCATCTTGTATTGAGTCCCAATGCTCGATGTTGATCTGCTTTGGCGGCTTGGCTTGTTCCTTTGGTGCTGGTGGCTCTGACTCAAATTCCTTTGCAATGTCCTGCGGTGATGGTGTTGCGTCCGGCACTGCATTTGTAATCGGATTCAACCTTTCGGGCATCGTTACTTGATCCGCACTAGTGATGATTGACGCTGCCTTGACCAGCGCCACCAGCTTGTCTTTGCTACCGCCTTCCGCGAGGAATTCATAGGCATCATCTCCTTGGCCTTGCAGGCCGAGATCAACTACCTTGACCGACTTAGCGATGGGCAGTATGGCGGCTGCCGCCTTATGCGCGTACTGCCAGCCTGGCGTGTCGTTGTCCGGCAGGATGATGACCTGAGCGCCAGCAAAGTACTCGGTGATGGCCTCCGGCCAGCTGCCGGCACCAGCGTGCGCCGTGGTCGCAATCATGCCTATGCTTGTGATGGCATCCGCTGCCTTCTCGCCTTCGACCAAAAATATGTTCCTGCCTGCCGTCTTCGCGTCCAGCAGTGCGGGTAGGTTGTAGGGGACGATGCGCGCATCAGCGAGGCTTGAGTGCCTACGGCCATCAGCGTCAACCTTGTACAGCCTGTACGTTTTCCCTGTCTCGCCAATCTTGAACCGCTGCTTGACAAATACCGTTGTCCTGTCCTCATCTTGGTATTGCCACTCCTGCTCAAAGACGTTGCGCGGTATCGGTTTGATGTTGGCGAGTGGGTCTGGCCGTTCCATGAGTTCGGGAAGTAAGTGCAGTTCCCTGATGGTCTGGAACACGTCCTCCTGACTGCACCCACCGTGACAGTGGAACAGCGGCACGCCTTGCTCATTGATGTCTATGCTGAGACTTGGATTCTTGTCGCCGTTACCCTTACCGTGACCAGGTACAGGGCAGCTGGCTACCCACTGACCGTTTGCTTTTTTTGCGTTGCCCAGCTGCTTGGCTATTTGTTCTGCTTGCATATTGCCTCTACTTGTTCTATGCGTTGCCCAATCCATGCCATGACTGGCACTGCCATGCTGTTGCCCAATGCTTTGTAGCGTGGACCATCAGGTGTTGGCTTGCCCTTGCTAATGATGTCGGTGTAGTTATCGCTAAATCCCTGCAATCTCTCGCATTCAACAGGGGTGAGTCTGCGAACTGCCATTGCTTGCTGAATTACTACTGCTTCATTGCCTTGTGTAGGACGATGGGCATCTTGCGTAAGAGCGCCAACGCCATGATCCTCACGAATTTGACGACCCGGAGACATTAAGTTCATTGACCATGCCACCGCCATCGGATTCTTGGCTTGCAGGGTTTGCGTCATGTCCACATCTGTTTGCGGGTTTGACACCTGGCCGCTGAATGCGATGGGTTGCATAACCATGGGACTGTTGCCACCACCAGTGCCAGCAAAGGCTTGCAAAGTATTGGAAATGCCGTCATACAAACGCACACCATCTCTACGACTACTTTCAAACCCAATTGCTTGCGCTGGGACAAACATCGGACAACCAGCATTGATGTGCTGATTCTCAAGACTTTGTTTTGTGCCAAAGGTTGTGTCTAATGTGCCGCTTATGTCGGCGGCCCAGCTACGGCTTGAAGCGCCTGCTCCAACGCTGGCGGCAACACCTTGCCCCTTTTCTCTGCTCGGCGCAGGATGCCCTGACAGGCTGTGGCGCTCAAAAAGAACCGCTGCGGCAAGTCGCCAATCTCCAAGGTATCCGACAACGAACACACGGCGGCGGCGCTGTGCCACTCCGAAATACTGAGCGTCAAGCACCCTGTATGCGAACCCATACCCGCATTCTGCCAACCCTCCAAGGAAGCTGCCAAAGTCCCGTCCTCCATTGGAGGACAGAACGCCGGGGACGTTCTCCCAGACCAACCAGTTGGGGCGATATTGTTTAGCAATGGCAAGATAGGTAAGCATGAGGTTGCCACGCGGGTCATCCAATCCCTTTCTGAGTCCTGCGACTGAGAATGATTGACAGGGAGTTCCTCCGACAAGAAGATCGACATTTGATTCAATTGACCACTCCTTAAATTTCGTCATGTCGCCAAGGTTTGGCGTTTGTGGGTAATGGTGCGCCAGCACCTGAGATGGGAACTTCTCAATCTCCGAATACGCTACTGCCTCCCATCCAAGGGGATGCCATGCTACTGTTGCCGCCTCAATACCACTGCAAAGTGAGAGATATTTCATGTTGTATTTTTTTAGAGGAAAAAAAACCGCTGGTGCTACCCAGCGGTGCTTAAAGCCGATCAGTTAGAACATCTCGTCATCAGCCACTGCTGCGGCCATCGCAGTCTTCACCGGCGCTGGTGGTGCAACTGGCGCAGCAGCCAGTGCAGCCACAACAGCATCGGCTTTCAATGCTTTACTCGCCACCTCTACAGGCATATGTATGATGGTCTCAGCGTCAGCAGACATACCCAATGGCCGGTCAATCCAACTCACGATATTGAAGTTCGGTATGCGAGTTGTGCCTTTGCCGATCTTCTCCAGCTTGCTACCGGTGTACTCCAGCACTGGCAACTTACCAGCATTGGCGGCCTGCTGCGCCGCGCAGTCCATGTACAGCTTCTCCAGCCCCATGTTCGGGCCTACGCCAGAGGATGACCACTCGCACAGCCCGAGCAGTTTGTTATAAAAGTGAATAATAAATCCCCTTTTATGGTCCGGCGTGGGTTGCGGTCCTTTCTTGCCGAGGCTTACATCGGCCTGCCAATCGCGTACACCAACACCGAGTTGCAGCCAGCCGGTTTGGACCGTGTTAATGTCGAAGACAACCTTGCCGAGTTGGATTTCCTCGCCTTGGTTGTTTGTCCAAGCGTTGGCTTGGGGAGAGAAGCGGATGTAGTTTCCATTACCGCCACCAGAGGATAAATTTAGCATTTTGCGTTTCGCTTTCAAAAGTTACAGGGATTGCATTATTGACTGAGGCTGCGATCTCTCGCAAGCGTCAGTCCACTTGATACCTTGACGGTGAGTTCGTCCAAGATAACTCGGTTTTCCTTTGGTAGCAGTTTCTCTGCTGCCGCAGGAGTAATAAGGGTTGTTTCAAATATGTCGCTGTTAGACAAACCTATCGCTGTCAGTTTTTCTCTGGCCGCGTTGCCATCAATCCACTTGCGCGTTGGGCGCTTCGGTGCCAACTGCCAGCCTGGTACTACCATGCCGTCCTTCTCCATGGCGCTCAGTGCGTGTTCCTGCACCGCTGCTATGAATTTCTCTACCAGCGGCGCTTTGTCCAGAATTGCGCTGATCTGTGCTGGTGTCAGCGCCAGCATGACTTCCTTTATCTCTTCCTTGTTCAGCGCGGTGATGTCAGTGTTGGCCGCCACGACATCAAACTGCTGTTGCTGTGCCGGACAGATTGTTTTCGCATCGCACCATTGACAGGCCGACACTGACGGTCTAAATGATGGCGCGTCACTGATGGCATCATCAACAGCAGGCATCAGAATATTCTCTTCCCACTCGCCGAGTTTATCTGCGGTCATTGTGTGGATGCGCTTTTCACCATGGTGCGGCTGGATGATCTGGAATTCAACTTCATCAATGTCAAGCCGCAGCGTTGCGATTGCAGCCAGCGCGTAGATTTTCAGCTGCTCAGTGTCAGCGTCCACCCAGCCTTTGCCGGTCTTCAAGTCTGCAATGATTAATTTCTTTTGGCTGATTGAGTGGCCGACAACGTCAGCTGTGCCGCCGAGCTTAAAAATGGGAGTATTGAACAGCATCACCGGCACCTCAACCTTGACGCTGCCGAGTTGGTCTTGAATCGCCCATATGGCCTTCATGTGTTCCAGCGCGTACAGGCAGTTGTCCTCGGTCATTATGATGTTCTCCACCGTCTGGCCGACAAACTGCATCGGGTCCGAGCCAAGCTGAAAGCAAGTCTCGGCCAGCGCATGGATGGCGGTGCCAATGTTTGCAGCCTCACCTGATGGGCGCTGCGGTACTTGAGCGCAGAGCTTTGCGGATGCAGGGCAGGCGATCCAGCGCGATGCGGATGACGGTCTGAGCCTTAATTGCTTTGCCATGAGTCTCTTTCAATGTGATGTTCGTTAAGGATGAGTTGGTACGCCAGCTGGCGCACCTCAGTGCTCGCGGCGTGTCCCAAGTCCTCGGGATCGAGCAGGCGTTTCAGGAATACGACTTTGTCCTGATTGGCTTTGCGCTGCTTCTCCAGCATCTCGGCCAACCAGACTATGTGCTGGCGCATGATCTGTCGTTCCTTGTCAGCCATTGCGGATACCCCACGCTGCTATCAGCGTTGCCTCTGCTCTGCCGTCATCTTTGACGCGCTTGAAGTATTCCGACATGGCGGGGAATAACTCGATGGCGCGCTGTCTGGATGCATCCTTACCGGCAGCCTTACCCATGGCCTTCGTCCAAGTGGCTGGTGCCACATAGGTGACCGGAATGTTTAGCGCGGCCAGCACGCCTTCGACTACGCCAAGACTTCGGCCGAAGCCAAACATGGCCGTTACGCCTTGACCCGGGCGTGCTGCCGGACGTTCTACTATGGCCTGATCCGGTCTGAGGTTGCCAATGATCTCGGCCAGCAGCTGCGGTGAGACTTGCCGCTTGGTCTTCTTGTTAATGTCTACGGTCAGCGTTGGCATATCGTGTACCGAGAGCAACTGTCCGTCTACCAGCACCGCTATTGCGCCGTTCAAGCCGCAGTCAATACCCAAGGTGCGCTTCATTTGACGGCCTCTTCCATGGCCTTGTTTAGCACCTGTAGCCGCGCTGAGATGAGCGCGTCTGCGGCCTGCTCCAAGCGAATGACGGTGGAGTAAAGTGGTTCGGTCTGCCCATTGATCCAGCGCGAGAGCTGCGCTTGGTCGATCTCTGCGACACGGCACAGATCGGACATCCGGTATCCGGCTGATTCAATCTTAAACTTGATGTCCTGAATGGCTTGCTGTGAGACTTTCATGTGTATGATGTTAACCATGTTTTGTGGAAAGCGTCAAGTGTAAAGCAAAAAAAGGGGATCAGCGCAAACCGATCCCCATAAAGGCAACTGCTGGAAGCATGAACCAGCAAGGGACATTGTAGATGATGGAATACTTGACTAAGTTGTATGTGATTTGACAAGTTCAGCAAATGTGATATTATCAATTCCTCAATAACGCAACTCCAAGGAAAACGAAATGAACGCAACTTACCAAGCATATGCAGTATCTGACCTTTACGAAGCCGGTCTCGCTTGTGACGGTCACCCTTTCATCGCTGAAAAATACTATGTCCTGATTGAGAACGCAACTGGTCGCCGCTTTCGTCACGAAAAGACTTTTCCTGGCGTAAAAGTTGAGGAGTGCGAAGAAACTGGCGAAGTTTGTTTTGCTGATATTCGTGAGACTGCCAAGACAATCGTTGAAGATTTGGCCGCCAAAGTTAATGCAACCTTGGCATCAGGTAAAGCCTTGACAGCATCATGCTGGTTTGAAGTCGATCCAGCTTACGGCTCTGACGCTTACATCAATCAAGGTACAGAGTCAAAGCGCTTTTTTGAAGAGAGAGCCGCAGCCTAATCAACCCAAGGGGGCATCGTCCCCCATCTTTAAGGAGTCCCATGAACCACACACAACACGCCCTGACCGCCGACAGCCACCGCAGGCTTGGCAAACGCGCAGAGGCTGCGCTGGACTACTTACTGTGCCTTGTCATCGGCACCGGCTTGGCCGCACTGCTCGTAGCATGGTGGTCATCATGAATAATCAACAGGAGAAATCAGTGTCTGAAACAATGCAAATCGAAATTGACCGCGCAGTAAACAAGTTCACGCCACCCATGGAAGTCGGCGGTGGATTCTTAAGCCGCGCTGACTTTGCAAAGCTGGCGCGCCAGGCTGTGACTGACGGCACGTTCATTGGCTGGACTCACGCGGAGAACATGACCCGCGAGCGTATGCAGCGCAAGATTGACGCTGCTGAACAGGAACTAACCATCCTGCGAGATCGCGTGAAAGAAGTGGAGATGGAACTACTGGCGGCTCAGAAGTGAAAATCATATGGTTGGCGTTGGCGGTGCTGGCGCTGTTGTACTTTGACTCGGAGGATTTCTATGGAAACGATGATGAATTTCGTGCTGATCGGTTTGCTCGCCATTGCACTGACGGTGATCGTGCTTGCGTGCATAGTCAAGTTCCTGCTTGATGAGACAGAGGTGAAGTGATGAAAGGTGGTTCCCGCCCCAACTCAGGACGCAAACTGCCTGACATCAATGGCCGCAGAGCCATGCTGCTGCTCTCCGAGGGTATGACAAAGAAAGAGATAGCCGAGCGTTTCAGCGTGCCGTATAAATCCATGCTGACTTTCTTTCGGAAGATGGGTGCCAAGCAGCCACGCGGTGAATATGCCTGGTCGGGTAAATATAAGAAAGGTGAAGCATGACACAAGATGAAATGATTGAGTTGGCTAAACAAGCTGGTTTCAAAATGGAGAACTCAGCCGCAATTCAAGCCGCAGAAATTTTTGCCAAACTGATAGCCGCTAAAGTTTTAGCACAGCGCACATGGGTAGGGCTGGCTGATGAAGATTGGAAAGAAATTGAAGATATGCCCGACACCTTTGATCAAGGAGTTGCGTGGGCGCAAGCTAAACTCAAGCAAAAGAACGGCTACGCCAAGGAGCGCACATGGGTTGGGCTGACAGATGATGAGATAAGCGCGTTATCTAAAGGTCACATTGTCAGAAGCACTTATGCCAGAGCCATTGAAGCCAAATTAAAGGAGCGCAACACTTGATTTCAGCAAGGCTCCCGCGAGTCATTGACATCCTTCAGCGCACCGGCTGCACAGTGCCAGAGTTAGCGGCCAAGGTGTACTGCACCGAGAGGTCAGCGCAGCAGATGATTAAGCGGCTGCGGCTGGCTGGCACCGTACACATACAGGAATGGCGCAGATCAGGCCGCATCCTGGTCGCCGTGTACAGGTACGGTATCGGCACTGATGCAGTCAGACCGCCACCGCTGACACCCATGGAGCGCCTACGCCGCCACAGAGCGCGTGAGACATTGGACGATAAGGCTTTCCGCTTGGCGCGTGAAAGAGGTAAGAGATTAAAGCCACGCCGCGATCCGCTGGTGGCTGCACTTTTTGGGGATAAGTGATGAAGATAACTTTAGATGTTCAATTGATAGCTGACTACGGTATCAATATTGATGTGCAGCCAGATGACGGCATCACCAACTTATCAGCGCCAGAGCAAGAGGCGATTATCAATGAAGCAATCCGCGCTCTTGAGCATTACATTATTATGATCACTGATCCCCAAGAAGACGCTTGAGTCTTGCTATCTCTTTGTCATCCATAAACATGGAGATACCTTTGCCGGAACTGGACAACACACCGCGAGTTAATTGGTTTGGGTCTGCGTATGTTCTACCAGCGGGAATGTCGCCAGGGAATTGATAATTGACAAACAAATCTTCTAGACTTGCTCTTTTTATATCTGAGCCAGGCTTGTTCATTTGCGTTGGCAAAATTTGGTTGTATAAGGGCTGCATAAATTCGCTGATTGGCGCGCCCCTAGTGTTGCCTAAGAACACGCCAGGAATGTCATATCCATATGCGCCATGAGTACCGCGTGAAATTCCCAAATTTGGTAATGCCTCAAAGATTGAGTCACCCATCAAAAATGGTTGTTTGTACATTACATTGGGATCAAGCATTGCGTTTTGCAGATCGGGATAATTAAATCCCAGACCCTTCTCTACACCCACATTGCTCATCTTGTCCACAAATACTTTACGCAATTCTCCTGCACTACCAACAGGCAAACCTTCTCCGGTCAGTAATTGCAAACGCGATGCTGGATCATTTAATCCAACAAAATCTTTGTATTTACCAGGCTTTTTCTTAATAGTCATTGCCCGCATCTGATCTGATATTTGATCCAGAAATTTGGGACTTGGGTTTGTCGCATCAATCAACGATAAAAGCCCAAGCGTTGGCCCAGTTGAGAAGTTCTCGCCACCTGGTGGCATTGTGTGTGGAGCCATAAACACGCGCCCAGTACCGCCCCTCTTTAGGTTTTCTTCTATGGCCTGCAAAGCTCGATTATTTTGCGACATAGCCTGCGCTTGACCGGAGGCATAGCCAATATTGCGTTTAATATTGTTTTCATCCATCATGTACATCAACCCGCCTGGCGTGACAAACGAATTGTTTCCAAGTGGTATGTCGCTGACATTAGTGACTTCGACATTGCGACTTAGTTGATCAGTTGGGTATGTAAAAATGCTGCCGCCACGCATTTGTTCGTAATCAACTTTTTGTCTCGGAACAATGCCAGGCAATTGCCGAGTTTGATATCTTGTACCAACTATCGGATTTGGTTTTGTTTTCGTGACAGGTATGTACACATTACTTTGAGTACCCTGCGACAAATCACCAAGCAGACCAGCGCCAAGTCCACCCTTTGCCATGGTGCGATTAACCATTGGCGTGATGGCGCGTTCAGCGGCCATGCCAGTGCGTTCAGCTTGCGAGGCATAGGCTGCTCTAGGGATTGATGCCAGCGCCGCCACCTCGGGCAATATTGGCGGCAGCTTGCTTGCATCCAGCAGACCGCCAAGGCTTTGCATCATCTGTGGCGCAACTTGGCCGCGAGGCTTATAGGTGTACTCCTGCATAAACCGGCTGGCCTCTTCCTCGGCAATACGGTTAGCCTCTCGCGTGCCTAGCTTGCCGCTGGTGGCTCCCTTGTACACGCCGTAAGGCATACCAAGCAAACCGGCCAGCGCACCGCTGCCAAGGGTTGCAGCAGTCTCTCCAGCGCCGGTTAGATAGTCTAGGTAGGTTGCCATGATTATTCCTAGTAGTAAGTACCGCTGAAAGGCATTCCTAACCGCTGTTCTCGTTGTTGAATGCTTCTTTCCAGTTCCTCAATCCTTCTTCGATAATCATTTGCTTTCCCCATATTTGGGTACTTGAACTCTTCTGGACGTGGCATCTCACGCCGTTGACCAAATGTATTTTCACTTGGCAGATTTTGGAATTCTTGAGGAAGAGTAAAACGATTTATTCTTAGTTTGTCTGCTGTCGGCTCGGTTAAATCCCGATCAGAAAATGTCATTTTCCCACGCATGATTTGCAGCAATGCAGCAGGCTCATTGTTGTTGTATGTCAACATCTCTGGATGATTTTTTTCCAACCAAGAAAACAATTGATATTTGTCCATCATGCCCATTGGTGTATTGGGTTGATTTGATCCAGCCAATAAACCACTTGATGGTTCATTTGGTGAAAGTAATCCTTGTCCAAAATATGGTGAATTGTTTACATTAGGGAAATCTGCCATGATTATTGTCCTTGCTGGAATGCGCCTGGTATTCTGCCTGCCGTGATGCCGGTCAAACTGTAAGGCACAGTCTTACCAGCAAAGCGTGAGAAGTCGTTCAATTTCTTTTGCAGCACTGCCATGGCGCTTTCATCAACCAATGCACGGCGTACAAGATTAGGGTCTTCAGATACAAGTATCTTCGCCACTTGATCACGCTGTGACTCTGTCATGTTCTTGTTCTGCTGTGCAGCAACTTTCTTGACGATATTGACAGCTGATGAAATCATTGTCACTGGATTAGCTGTCATCACATTGGCGATTTCTTCAGCAGAGATATTCATTCCAGTGCGAGCCGCCTGCAACAATGTTGGTGCAGTTGTAGAGCCGCCAAGAATGTAATTCTTTGAAGCCTGAGACTGAGCCGCAGTATTAATGCGTTGCAATATGCCAGCCAACTCGTCACCAGGATAAATAGTTCGCAAGATCAAACCTTCTTTGGAGTTCTCGTTAGCAAGGTTTGCCATCATTGATGTGCGCGTTCCTGTTGTCATGCGATTACGAATGGCATCCATAGTTCCTGCGCGGAATGCCGACAAGGCACCAGGCTTTTGCGATAACTCATCAACAAGTATTGAAACCTCATCAGCGGTCTTACCAAACACCTTGCGGCCATCATCAAATGCATCTTTTGCAGAACGTCTTACAGCAGCCTGCAAACGCGCATCAGCGAGTTTTTTAGATGACGTGTCTATTGCATCACGCAATGCTTGTTCAACCTCTTTAAGAGCGCCTCCGACACCACCCCTACCGCGATTAAATGCCTCATCTACTGATGTCTGAATGCCACGGCGAATGACTTCAGCATCCTCTAGGTTTGGCGTGCGGTTAAAACTGATATCACCATTTTTGTCAAATGAGAAGAATGGTTTCTTGCCTGTCTGTGCAACATAAATGTCGTTGATGTCTTTTACTGCTGACGGTGAACGCTTAAGAGCATCAGTGACACTTTGCAGTAAATCAGCATCAATTACACCGCCAGTACCAAATGCATCTTTGTAAGCCTCTGACTCAAGTTGCTTCAACTGCTTGTCATTGAGCTTGAATTGCTTTAAGACA
>Ga0209553_1000121_pt1 | contig 37065 bp, 37 predicted proteins | sample LauGreFBDMM110DN_2_FD_188217 | JGI IMG/M metagenome (GOLD analysis project Ga0209553, IMG submission 188217) | Freshwater lake microbial communities from Lake Michigan, USA - Fa13.BD.MM110.DN (SPAdes) (version 2) | ecosystem: Environmental > Aquatic > Freshwater > Lake | place: Lake Michigan...
TGAAAATTCCTTCTTCGGCCGCGAGAATTACATTCGTAGCGCATACAACCAGCACCAACAGCAGGGATTTAAGTGAATTCATGAAGTATCCCAATAGATATACACAAGTTTTAGGCGACCCCGCATTGTAGTAGGTAGAGCACATTGAGCAAAGCGCAGTTGCAATGCGGTTCTTACTGGCCGTTTCACCTTCTTCTGCTAGGTCTTCATGCAGACGTGGCGCACCAAGGGCACCCTGGCTGTCAGGATGAATCTGGCGTATGCGGCCTAACAGCCGTTCATTATCGATCTGCCGGGCACTGGCTGGACGAGTCTCCCAGTCATAATAACCACTGGGAGAAACTTTAAGACACCCGCACATCATGCGAAGGAGAAACTCATCGCGACAACATTGAATCGTCTGATATCTCAGGACGACTCCCTGGCAAAGAACGTTGCCGCTTTGCGCAAAAAATCCCGTTCCTTCTTCACCCGCGCAAGTTCGCGTATGAGACGGACCAGCTCTTCATCTATGGGTTTGCCAGTTCCACCAAATGCTTGCTGGCCTTGGGCCTCTGCCTCACGTATCCAGCGCGAGAGCAGATTGGCACCAATACCTAGCTCGCGGGCTATCTGGGCTCAATTGACACCTGGCTGACGAACTTGCTCAATGGCACCTTGTTTGAACTCGGGACTGAACTTTCTTCTCTTCGACATAAACACTCCTTTTGCCTATTATGAGGCTTCTTTGAAGTGTCCGTGAAATCGGGGTAGAGCCCGTTCTACTAAATTATCGTTTTTCAGGGTCGCCAGTTGCATCAGGCTGCCCTCACTGTACGGCTTCGCTTTAGCCATAATATTTGCATAACTCTTTTCCTTTAGAAGGGAGATTTGTTGAATAATGGCGTCTTTCCTCGGGCAATGCTCCTTGGAGATGGCATGCACTTACGCATCAAGGGACGGCAGATATGACAAAAAAAACCAACATGTCTCCCCAGCGCTCAGGGTCACGCGCACCGGCGTACCGCCGAAAACCGCCTGCCGATGCAATCGATTCGCATTCACTATTTTCGGTAATAGTTATTACCGGAAATAGCGATGTCAATGAAATCAATGGCTTACACGCTATCTCGGCCTATCGGCGTAAAAAAGGCGGCGCGTGCCATCAGCGCATCGGAACCCACAGCGTGGTCAGGGTATGGCAAGCCCCCCGACGCTCTCGACACCCTATAGCGTTACACTACAGCGCACTGAATATGATCGTTTAGCCTGGCGCTGGATGTGCCGATGGCGGCAGTGGGGGAGGGCAGGACTGGTTGCTGAAATACGTATTCGGCCGACCCACCAGTGGGTATAGCCCCCTTTTTCACAGTTTGGTATCACCAAGGCGGTCGATATCTACGAGAAGCAGATCGCGGAAAGCAATGTCAGAGTCCTTCACGCAACCGGGTCCGGTGAAGTCCGAACGGATTGGATTCATTGGGGTGTAAATATTGAAGCCACGACGATTTAGATCGAGTGCGGCAGTCTCAAACGCCTCCTTCATCTTGGGTATCGATGGATAATTGGCGGTGATAAAATGGCGAAATACAGGGGCCCGGTTCTCCCCACTTCCCTTTGGCCAAAGCGCACGCAGCTCGAGTACGGAATCTTTGCTAACGGCGAAAATTTGCCACATTTTTTGGATTTCTGTCAGCAATGCCCGTCCTCCCTCTCGAACAAAAAAAACCCGATTGGAAGGTCGAATACGTCATAGAAATGGCCGGGCTTCGAAAATGGCCATCCGATTTGAATCGCTTTGTGAAGATCATGACCGTGGATGGTCAGAATCTTCTGCGCAGTGATCGCATACTTTGTATTTAAGTCATTGCGCAGGATGACTTGCTCAAATTTCCCCCGAATTTTATGACGCAAAAGCTCGTCGGAATGGAGATGAATTCCACACCGCTGGCACACCATGATGAAAAATGTATCGTCAAAGTCTTTCGGATGCAGCCCATATGCTCCGCCGGCACGGTCGACGAAGAATTCGATGCCGCAGCCAGGGCAGATATACTTGGCGCGGCTTTTGGAAGTTCTGTTTGTGTTAGCTTTTTGCGGCTTCATACGGCACTCCCGGAGGCGCGGAAGCTGCCTGGGCACTTCGCCCATTCACGAATGTCGCCCACGCGCCAGGCTGTGACCTGTGGCGAAATTCGAATTGGTTTTGGAAATGTGCCATCACGAACTCGCCGCCAGGCGGTCGAGGCGGAGAATGGGATTAGTTCCGTGGAAAGTAACTGGTTCAGACGAACGAATGCGCTGTCTGGTAATTCGTCAAAATCGACAATTAAATCTGTCGGGAGCTGGTTCTTCATGTAGCCACCTCATGGCATTGGTTAACATGAGGCGGAGCTTGCGCTTGTGCTGTACCAGGAGCTGAGCTACTGGGAAATTTTCTTCTTAATCCTTGAGAGCCTGTTCTTTAACCCGCTGATTTGGATATTCGGAAACTCAGACTCCCATGGTTCAATTCCTTGATGGTCATTTATTTTTAGAATCACGTTACCTCCAGCCTCGGCCTCAAGCTTCCGTAATAACTCCTTTTCGGAAATCTGTGGGTTGGCTTTGACAATTTCTTCGATGAGTTCGTCCACTGGATGCTTAGTGCGTGGGGTCGACGCCCGACGCTTCATTTCGGTTGAGATTGTTGTTGCTTTGTTTTGTAAGCTCCTAATAAGCGCCATTGCATCCAGGTCCCGCAGTTGAGCAAGTCGCCGTAATACTTTCTCTATTGTGGACATTTCCAGATCGTCAGAGTCCCAACCCAGCATCTTTTGGATTGTAAGTTGGTCGACTTTCAAGGCTTTTTCTTCATCGTTAACCACTTGATATCGAACACGCTCTCGCTTGAGAATCCAGTCAAGAGTGGCACCTGCAACATGTTCATCTTTTTCTCCAGGCGGTTCTGCCTCCAGGAAGTCTTCGTCAATTTGAGCGAGTAATTTTTGTAGGTCGGGCAACTGGGGATTAGTCATTTTCTTCCACTGATTGGAGTAACCGATGCCGACCTGTCACCAGACGGCAAATCCAAAAAATTTGCCCACTCATCCATCAAATGCCGCCGCTTTTCCAGCAAGTCTGTACGTTGATATGCTTCCTTTACCGCATCACCGACGGCATGGCCGGAAGCTGCCTTTCGAATCTCATCGGGGTAGGTGGTTTGCTCTGCCGAAAAATCACGAAACGTTGATCGGAATCCATGAGGCACGGCCTCCATAGCAAGCTCACCACGTGCGCGCATTCCGCGCATCAACTGACTGATTGCCATGTCCGAAAGTGCAGTGCCTTTGGGGTTTGGAAAAAGCAAAGCCGTCCCAGCCATGCGGGGGAGGGCGGTTAAAAGGCTGACAGCTTGCTGGGGCAAGGGGACTTTATGTTCGCGTTTGGCCTTGGTGTGTTCGGCAGGGATAGACCAGAGTTTCTTGTTAAGATCGATTTCATCCCACGTGGCCAACCTGACTGACCCTGATCGAACTGCAGTCAATACCAAAAACTCCAGAGCTCGCGCGCTGGTGCTGTTTTTCGAGCGCAGCTTTACCATGAACTCGCCGACTGATGTGTATGGCACAGCAGGCTGGTGTTTGGTTTTTTTAAGTCCTCGCGGGGAGGGAAGTTGCGTGTCTAGGTACCCTTTCCAAGTTGCAGGATTGTTGCCAGACCTGTACTCGTTGACCGTAGCGTAATCAAGAACCGTCCTTACCCGGTCCAGCAGACGTTTGGCGGTTTCAGATTTAATATGCCAAAGCTTCCCTTCATCACCATTGCGGTGTTTGGTATCTTGAAGCAGGACGTCCAGCACATGACGCATAGAAATGTCTGCGACCAATATCTTTCCTAAGACGGGGTAAGCATACGTTTGAAGGGTTGATGCCCATTGCTTGCGGTGCTTGTCGTTGGTGTAGTCCGAGGAATGTGCCTCCATATATGACTCGGCGCACTCCTTGAAAGTCTTATTTTTGGTTGCCTCAGCTATTAACACGCTTCGTTGTGCACGTTTTCGTGCAAGCAAATTAACACCAGATTTTGCTTCTGCTGACAACTTTTTAGCTAGAACCCTAGCCTCGGCTAGCGAGACTTGGGGATACGAACCAAGGCCAATAGGTTGGCGCTGGCCACCTGTGCGCACTCTTAATATCCATGACCTTGGCATTGCAGCGCCAGGTTGGGCGGGTGGGCGTACTTGAAGCAGTAGTCCCGCAACGCCACCAACAGCGTGCCAGCCGGGTGCGTTTAATCGTTTCACTTCCAGTGCTGTGAGTTCTTTTGCGATTTTCGGCATACCAACCTACATACCCAAATTGTTGAGATGTGATGATACTGGTTGATACAAGAGAACACAATGTAAGGTGCTTAACTATATGAATATAAGCAGTATTATGATTTCTGGTGAGATGGCGTGAGACGCCTCATAAGCGGACTCCTCCTCCGCCAAAATTCAATTTCCCGTCTGCGCTACACCGCCTCTGGTGTTTCAATCCAAGCGCCATATTCCCGCCACAATCAATTGCTAAAGCGCCAGTATTACTCACTTGTTACGTTAGAAAGTTATGGCTCTATAGAGTCTCAATCAATTTCGAATTGGTTGTAACCTCCTATAGCTCGATCCCACCTATCGAGAGCAACGCTCCGTAGTTGTAGCCTATCGACGTGCAGGTGTTTCCTGAACAGCAGCCAGTCGGCGAGCATTCAGTGAGATAAAGTCAGCGAGCACTCGACCACTTTCCAGTAGCAGAGGATCAACCTCTTCCAATTCCTCATCTTCTGCAGCATCCGCATCACTGTTTTGAATATCATCGTTCTGTACGACAGTTGCTGCTTCATCTTCATCGAGTTCGTCTTCAACCCATTCACCTGCAGGCAGGCCTTTCGCCAGGCGTCGAGTATTGTCGGCATCAAAATCTGCGCGTCGGCTTGCTTCCCGCTCTGCTTTTACCACTGCTTCATTTAAAGAAATGGTTTCGTTCTCCCGCAATTCGCGCGTGCGCTCAATTTGGCCCAAGAGGAACACAAAGTCAGGGGATTCCTGCACGCGTTGCGTATGCAATTCTTGCAATTCTGGCAGTAGTGCCTGTATCGAGTGATAGGCGCGATATTCGACAGGGCGAACAGTATCCCAGGGGAGGGCGCCGTCGAGGCTGCTTTCGCCAATATCTTCATACGCGTCATATACGTCTGGAAATCCGATATCAGGGATTACCCCACGATGTTGCGTGCTGGCGCCGGAAATACGATAGAACTTCGATCGGGTAAGCTTCACCTGACCGTAGTCCATGGGGATAATTTCCTGCACTGTGCCCTTGCCAAACGTTTGCCCACCGAGAACCAGTCCCCGTTGATAGTCCTGAATGGCGCCGGCAAAAATTTCTGAGGCTGAGGCACTGGTGCGATTGACCAGTACGGCGAGCGGCCCGTCATATGCAACTTCCGGATCATTATCGCCAAATGAGCGTGTGAACCCATTACGCAGGCCTGAATAGCGGATCTGCACCGTGGGGCCAGTTTCAATAAACAATCCGACCAATTGATTGGCTTCGCTGAGACTACCACCGCCGTTGTTGCGCAAATCGACGACCACTGCATCGACATTTTCTGACCTTAATTCTTCCAACAAGACTTTAACATCGCGCGTTGAGCTCTTGAAATCTTCCTCACCGCGTGAAGCCGCCTCAAAATCAAAATAGAAAGTGGGGAGATTGATTACGCCAATTTTGTAATCACTGCCGTTATAACTGAGCTCAATAACTTCTTTCTTGGCGGACTGGTCTTCGAGTTTGACGGTATCGCGAGTAATGCTCACGATGTGTGCCGCTGACTCGCTCACAGAGTCTGCAGGAATGACATTCAACCGAACAACCGTGCCCTTCTCGCCACGAATCTGGGCAACGACATCATCCAGTCGCATGCCGACAACATCTAACAGATCGCCATCGACACCCTGACCAATTGAAATGATGCGATCCCCGGCTTGCAGTTCTTTGCCGCGTTCTGCGGGGCCGCCTTTAATCAGTTCGGCAACCTTGGTGTATTCATCTTCAGTGGTTAATTGCGCTCCAATGCCTTGCAGAGACAGCGACAACCCCATGTTGAAATTTTCGGAATCAATAGGGGAGAAGTAGGCTGTATGTGGATCAACTGCCTGTGCGACCGTAGACAAGTAAGCCTGAAAAATATCCTTGTCGTTGGTTTTCAATACCTGGCTAAGCTGATTGCGGTAACGCTTGGCCAATTTCTCCGCGATCTCAATATCATCATCACCGGTAAGCTTCAGACTCAGCACGCTGCTTTTAATGCGCAGGCGCCAGAGTTCATCGAGTTCGGCCATTGAGGTCGCGAAAGGAGCGTCTTCCCGTTCCAGTTCAATGGCTTCTGCCAAGGTGAAGTCCATTTCAGGAATGTGGTTTTCGATCAGGTCAATCGCATAGATCAGCCTTTCCAATATACGTTTGTAGTACAGGTTGTAGATTTCGAAGCCGGTATCCACGCTTCCGTTTTTCAAGCTGTCATCCAGGGTATAGCGATAGGCACTGAGCTGATCGATATCAGCTTTCAGGAAATAGAGATGCGAGCCGTCGAGGGCGTCCAGGAAACTATCAAATACGACGGTAGAAAAATTGTCATCAATCTGGACTTCAGAGTAATGCTTGGTCTGCAGTTCTCGCAACAAAAGCACTGCTGTTTCGCCATGAATCGGTTGGCTCTGGAGCGGGGTATACAAGGCATCAATATCGAGCAATGTGTTGAGATGCCGTGGATCATCCTGTGCGCTGACGCCCGCAGCCAGCAATGCACAGGAACTCAATGCCAGCACATTGAGAATACGTCCGAGTTGAAGCTTACGGCTTTGAATCTTCATGGCACTCCACTATTACTCTAATTGTCATGTAAATGGCTCGCCCTGGGAGCCTCTGCTGGTATCACGACCAGTTCAGAGACTAAGCGAAAATAGCCGCTGAGAGAAATTTTTTCCTGTCAATTTAGGTCTGGAAATTATCCAGAATTCCAGCTGTCTTGTTAGTCAATCACTTGATCCGTTTGCCGCGCGCAGTAGCATGTCGTTCTGCCCGTTCCACATCAATATAGCGATCTGTAATGGCGCTGGATCCATGCCCGGCATCATCCCGCACGTGTTCCCGCGGTCGGTGTTTCACATCCTCTGAAATTCCGGTATGCCGCAACCAATGCACCGTTGCCACCTGCAAGCGTTCAGAATCCTCTCCGAAGCCTTCATTACGCATGCTTTCGGCAGCCAGATCAAAGCAGAGCTGCACAATGCCTCTAATTTGCCGAGTGCTGGTAATACCGCCTTTGCCCCTGGTCTTATGAATCAAGGGCGATGCCTCGCCCGGGGCAGGGAGTGCAGCAAGCCCCCTGGACTTGCGATAGCGTTTGAGTGCTTCCAGCATCGCATCACTCACTGAAATTTCGCGCTGTTTGTTGCCCTTGCCAACGGTGGTGAACCACCAGTTTCCTTCCTGATCAGCTTGAAAATGCCCCATCTGTGGTTGCCAGCGACTGGTTTCTACCAATTCAGAAATACGCAAGTACATCGCGAACAAGGCATTCATGATAAACAACGTCCGCTCGTGCTCCGCAGGTTTGTCCTGGGCCATCGCTTCCACTGTCTCCATTACATAGTCCCACTGCAAAGGAGACAAGCGCCGAATCTGGCCCCTGGATTGATGTTTGCGCAGGAATTTACTTTTTTGGCGCAATTGCGCCACTGGGTTGGCTGTGAGGTAATTCTCCTGGATGAGGAAGTTGAAGAAACTGCTCAGTACACCGAATAGCGATTGCAGAGCGGACTGTGATACAACGTACTCGCTGCCTGAGTTCAGCACATACGGGCGCCAATCAGGATTGGGTTTGCGCAGTCCTGCTTGCTCAATGAAGCGGGGCACATTTTTCGCTCCAATCCAGTTGCTTGGTGGATGGCGCGTAAACTCGGCATAGGATTCGATATCTTCCCGTCCTATTTGATGTAGCGATTTCTTGCCTATCAACCACACCCAATGCAGGAAATGCTCCAGTTCCCGCCTGTAGGTATTGAATGTGTCCGGGCTGCCGCGATAGCTGTAAATGAATTCACTGGCGTGCTGATAGTCAGCCAGTGCCAGTGATGGACACTCTCCGGCAAAATACTCCAATTCCACAAGTGGCTGCTTGAAAGGATTGGGCATAGCTTCGATAGTGTCGAAAACGGCGCAGGGTATTTTAATATTTGGCATTAACAGAATTCTTTAATTCTTTGATAAATAAAATTAATAATACGGTCAAACAGCGCAGAAGCCAATGCGCTCTGTTAAGTATGCAACCGCTATAAGGTAGTCGGTTTGCTGGCTACGAACTTTACCTAAAGCGGCCCTCAGAGCTGACTTTTAGTGGTCTTGGGATAATTTGCCAAAATCGCGGCAACTTACGCAGCTAATCGCCTATAATGGACAGCCGCATAACGGAATACATAGACCAATGAGATCAATAAGATATAGCGCAATAGTCACCAAATTGTTGGTCGTCAGCCTGGTGGCGGCGCGATCTCTAGCCATATCGGTGCAGGCGGACACGCTCAACGTGGCGGTAGGTTCCAATTTCGCGCCCACCCTCGAGCTACTAACAGCTGAATTTGAGCTGGCTACAGGTCACACGGTGAACGTCATTTCCGGGTCGAGCGGCAGTCACTATGCACAAATCATCAACGGCGCGCCTTTTGACCTGTTCCTCTCAGCGGATACCGTGCGTCCGGCTGCTTTGGAACTCGAAGGCTTAATCAACAGCGAACAGCGTCGAATCTACGCGCTGGGGCGGCTGGCGCTATGGAGTAGGGACGCGGCGCTAGTAACTGACTTGCGAGTATTATCGGAACTTGGGGCCGCGCAACGTCTGGCGATCGCGAATCCTAAATTGGCTCCATACGGGGCGGCTGCGGTAGCGACACTGCGCTATCTCAATGTGTATACACTGTTAAAAAATCAGATAGTTATGGGTGAAAATATAAGTCAAACCTTTCAATTTGTCTACAGCGGCAGCGCAGCTTTGGGCCTAGTGGCCTACGCTCAGGTATTGGCTGCACCAGTAAGCGGTAGTCATGTTCTGATTCCGGATGCTGCTTACCCGCCAATCGAACAGGAAATGGTACTGTTACGACCGTCGGCGGCCAGTCAGGCGCTGTTTAACTTTCTCAGTAGCGATGCCATGGTGCCAATCCTGGAGCAAGCTGGCTACTACGCGCCGCAGTTGCAGCAGGCTAATCTTTAATGTTGAGCGCTGACGATCTCTCTGCTTTTGTCCTCACCTTCCAACTGGCTGGTGTATCTACCCTGATCCTGCTGCTGCTGGGCACGCCGCTGGCTTGGTGGCTGTCGCAGACCCGCTCTCGCTGGCGCAGCCCAATCGAAGCTCTCATTGCGCTGCCGCTGGTGTTGCCCCCAACCGTATTAGGTTTCTATTTATTGCTGAGCATATCGCCTAGCGGTCCGATTGGATCCCTGTTACAGGCGCTGGGGCTACCTTCATTAGCGTTTTCATTCTGGGGGCTAGTGCTAGGCTCAGTTATCTATTCGCTGCCCTTCGTTGTACAGCCATTACAAACAGCTTTTTCTTCAATCAACAGACAGTTACTTGAGGTTTCTGCGACTTTAGGTGCGAAGTCTTTAGATCGCTTCCTTAGTATCGTATTGCCCATGTCTAAAATTGGTTATGTCACCGCCATCGTGTTGGGATTTGCTCATACCATGGGAGAATTTGGAGTGGTACTGATGATCGGTGGCAACATTCCCGGTTCCACACAGGTACTGTCAATTGCAATCTACGAACACGTCGAATCCCTGGAATACGGCCAGGCTCACTGGCTTTCCGGGATTTTACTGGTACTGTCATTCGCCGTTTTGTTGGTGGTCTATACCACGAATCGACGGGGCTTTAAGGTCTCTGCGCCATGATTGCCGCCAATATCCAATTGCAAAAACCGGGTTTTGAATTGCGCGCTGAATTTGAGGTTCCTGCTGCTGGCGTAACTGGTGTGTTCGGTCCCTCCGGATCGGGTAAGACTACATTACTAAGGGCCTTGGCAGGATTGGAAGCGGGAGTCACAGGAAATCTGGTTGTTTCCGGGGCACACTGGCTGTCGGGCTCGCACTCCATGTCCGTGCAGGAGAGGCTGGTGGGGTTCGTGTTTCAGGATCCTTGCTTGTTTCCGCATCTTACCGCTATGGGGAATCTGCTGTATGCGCGAAATAGAGCGAAGAATTCATCTTACCAGATTGATTTAGAACATGTTTGTGAAATGCTTAACATTCACGACCTGCTTAATCGTAAGGCTGGACTGCTGTCTGGCGGCGAAAGGCAGCGGGTGGCTATCGGTCGCGCCTTGCTCAATCGTCCCGCTATGCTTTTGCTTGATGAACCGCTGTCAGCGGTCGATCAGGGCGGCCGAAATTACTTAATCTCAATACTTGAAAATATATTTCAACATATTGAAATACCAATATTTTATGTTTCTCATGCAAGCGATGAAATCGCCCGGTTGGCGGAAAACCTGATATTGATGAATCAGGGCAGGGTGATCGCCCATGGCGAGTTGAAGCAGGTATTGGGCAAAATTGACACGCCACTGAATGCTTCAGATGAAGCTTTCAGCGTGCTGCGTTGCACCATCAAATCCCATCAACTGCCTTACCTGACTACGGTCCAGACCGCAGGCGGCGAAGTCCTGCAGGTGCCACGACAGCCCCTCGAAGGAGATTCAGTGGTACGCCTGCGAATACGTGCGCGCGACGTGAGCCTGTCTCTACAAAGGGCCCAGGAGAGCAGCATATTGAACATCTTGCCAGCCACAGTGGTGGCGCTGTCGCCGGAGATACAGCAGGGTACTCGTACAGTCAAACTGGATGTGGCTGGTGACAGTCTGTTGGCCCGCGTGTCGGAGTACTCAGTACAGCAATTGCAATTACAGCCAGGGAAAGCCGTGTTTGCTCAAGTGAAGTCAATTTCACTGGTTGGATAAATCGACACTGGCTATCAACCAGATTCCACCCTCAAGCATAGCAATGGGGGAATGCTCATCCCGAAGTTAACAAGCGTGATTAAACACTAACTGAGAATTGAAAGCTGTGTCGCCATAGTATTAAAAATAAAGATTACATTTATGGCATATCAGACTGATAATTATATTAAAATAATTTCGTATTCGCGAACTCTAGCAGAGCGAATTGGCTGTACTTAAAGCGCTTTCGAACATTGCTGCCGGCATGCATAGAGACAGCAAGTCCAGCTATCCTCGCATTCCTGGCTCCAGAATCAGCTCTAAATTTGGGAGGTGCATTACTCGAGGCCCGGCTCAGCAGCGCCAACGCCCGCAGAGTATGCGTAACAATAAAGCCTGTTCAAATTAGCGCTATCAGTCAATTTGGCATTTCAGCCAATACCTCAAGCTGTCGTAATTGTCACTTCACGAAACCAGGCGGGCTATTGCACACCCGGTGCTAGCCAATCCGGAGTTGCTAAATGACGATAAAATAGTTAGTTGGAGAGTATTAATGCTCATCAACGTTAGATATACCCTCAGTCAGAAGTGACTTTGTTCGAAGGTGATGCTGCCGTAGATGCGGGTGAACGTCTGCTGCCTAAGAGCATTCGACGGGGCGTACCGGTGGTACAAGAACTGAACCAATGCCCGACTATTGTCAGCTACGATGAAATCCTGAAACTCAATTGGGTGCCAACGCTGCAATCTTTTGAGATCTGCACACAGGGAGGAGTGACTCTGACGTTGCTGGGGGTTTCCTGATCCATAGCCCTATCTGCTATTTCCGGTAATATTTATTACCGGAAATAGCAGATATCGCAGTAAAATAGGCACTTCCTCTTAATTTAGGTATTCCAATTAGTTAGCTAGCCATATTAAATCTATACCTGATCCGATAATCAGGTCTGGGTATGCGACTTCCTTTTAGTTCGCATGGTGACAAACTCCTCAGCCAGCGTCGGATGAATGCCCAGCGTGCGGTCAAAGTCCGCCTTCGTCGCACCAGCATTCATAGCGACAGCAAAGCCCTGCACCAATTCTCCCGCGTCCGGTCCGACCATATGTAATCCAATAACCTTATCTGTCAGCTTATCCACCACCAGTTTGAACAGCGCCTGCTCGTTACGGCCACTGAGCGTGTGCTTGAGTTGCTTCACGTTAGCTACATAGATATCTGTTTCGAAACCTTGCTCGTACGCTTCGTGCTCACTTAAGCCCACAGTGCCGATATTGGGATGGCAAAATACTGCTGTTGGGATATTTTTGTAATCCATCACTTTATGGTCCCGTGCAAACAAGGACCTGGCGACGATCTGGCCCTCTGCCAATGCCACTGGCGTCAGCGCAACCCGATCGATAGCATCGCCAACCGCATAGATGCCCGGTTCAGTCGTTTGAAAATTGCTATCGACCCGGATTGCACCATGTTCCTCAAGTTTTACAGCCACATTCTCCAAACCCAGATTTGCGGTCAAGGGACGGCGGCCAGTAGCAGCCAGCACTGCTGTCACCAGTTGTTCACGTCCGGATTTAAAAATAACACGTAACAAATTGTTTTCTTTTTGTATTGATGCGATGTCATCGCCAAGCAGCAAATTGGTGCCATGGCCTATTTCCCTAGTGATAAAGTCGCGTATGGCCTCATCAAAGCCACGTAATAGCTTGTCACCACGATAAGTGAGACTGGTGTTACAACCCAGTCGAGAGAAAATGCTGGCAAATTCAACCGCTATATAACCACCGCCCATGATTAGCATCGACTGGGGTAGCTGCTCTAATGCAAATAGATCATTTGAATTGAGCACGTGCTCATTGCCGGGGAAGTCCGGCACCCAGGGCCAGCCACCTACCGCCAGCAGAATGTAGCGTGCGGTGATCAGCTTGCCAGCAACCAGCAAGGTGTGCGGACCTGCAATGGTGGCACGTGCTTCAAACACAGCCACATCATTAGTATCAAGTATTAATTTATAAATACCATTTAATCTATTGATTTCATTATTTTTGTTAGCTAGCAGAGTATGCCAGTCGAAGCGGGCGTCTGCGATGGTCCAGCCAAACCCGCGGCTATCTTCAAAATCATCACGAAAATGGGCGGCGTAGCTAAAAAGCTTCTTCGGGACACAGCCGACGTTGACACAGGTGCCTCCGAAATAGCGTTCTTCAGCAACTGCCACCCGCGCTCCCAAGCTCGCAGCAACACGGCAGGCACGGACACCACCGGAACCTGCCCCAATGACAAACAAATCGTAATCAAATTCTTGCAAGATCTTGTATCCTTTACTTAAATTTTCCGGCAGTTGCCAACAATACACAGCATTATCCCTGATACCCGCTTATGCAAACCAGCCTCTTTCTACAACCCGGCAATATCGACCAGTGTCAGCTGCATGTACTGGGCGATGCGGAAATCCACGAATTCCCGCAAGCTTTTCCAGAGAGCGAGGCCAGCACCCTGCTGACCGGTCTCTTGCGCGACATTCCCTGGCGGCAGGAAGCCTTACGCATTGCCGGCAAACGCATTAATGTGCCGCGCCTGCAGTGCTGGATGGGTGATCGCAGCAGTCTTTATGGTTACTCTGGCATGCACTTACTGCCCATTCCCTGGCACACCATCGTGCTTACCATTCGGCAACGCGTCCAAGCCCTTGCAGGCATTGAATTCAACTCGGTACTCCTTAATTATTATCGCGGTGGTAAAGACAGTGTGGCCTGGCACGCAGATAACGAACCAGAGCTAGGCACTGACCCGATAATCGCCTCAGTGAGTTTTGGTGCCGAACGTTATTTCCAGCTAAAACCCAAGCAACGGGGCACTGCCAATAATTACCGGTTATTGCTCCGCCATGGCAGTGTTTTGGTTATGGGTAAAGGCCTGCAATCCAAATGGTTACATCAGTTACCTAAAGTGGAAGGGCTAGACCAGCCCCGGATCAACCTTACCTTCAGGCAAATCCTTTGATCGACGTTGCTACAAGCTGCCTGGAGACGGGGTAAGAGAGTGGATAAATTTGATATCTGCATCGTCGGCGCCGGCGTCATCGGACTATCCATAGCACGCGCACTGAGCCAGACACACAAACATTCCAGTATCGTTGTGCTTGAACAGGAATCAGGTTTCGGTCAACACACCAGCAGTCGCAATAGCGAAGTGATTCATGCCGGACTTTACTATCCGGCTGAAAGTCTGAAAGCGCGCCTTTGTGTGCGCGGCAAGCATCTCTTGTATGAGCATTGCGACCAGCACGGCATACCCGATAAACGACTGGGCAAATATATAGTTGCGCAGGAACACCAAACGCATGCTCTTGAGCAGCTCGCCGCCAATGCAGCGACGAACGGTGTCGTCGATTTAAGCTGGGTCTCGCAGCAATCTTTGCAAAAAGCAGAGCCAGCCCTGCGTGCGAGCAGCGCCCTCTTTTCGCCCTCAACTGGCATTCTGGATAGCCACAGTTTTATGCAGAGTTTGTTGGCCCTTGCTCGAAGTGCAGCGGTGGAATTTGCACCCTTCACCACGGTTGAGCACATTGAATGGAATCTCAATACTTTCACCATAACAAACTCAATAAGGCATGGGGCTACCAAAGAACAGTATCAGTTTCAATCTTCGATATTGATCAATTGCGGAGGTTTGTATGCTGCTGCCATTGCTGCGACCATTACCGGCTCCTCGTCAATCCTGGCTCCCAAGATATTTTTTTGCAAAGGTGATTATTTCACCTATGGATCTCGCAGCCCGCTGCAGCATCTGGTTTACCCAGTACCGGAAAAAAACGCCTCCGGACTTGGCATCCATGCAACCTTGGATCTTTCCGGTCAAATCCGTTTTGGCCCTGACGCGCAATATATTGACAGCATTAATTATGCTGTCGACCCGCACAAGGCAGTTCTTTTTGCGCAGGCCATTTCCAATTATTTCCCGGGAATCAGTGCCGATAAACTGGTGCCTGCTTATGCTGGCATACGACCGAAACTTGCCCCCGCTGGCAGTCCTGCGCAGGATTTTCAGATACAAGATGGAAGGGAATTATTCATGCCTGGATTAATTCAGCTATTCGGCATTGAATCGCCAGGGCTCACTGCCAGTCTCGCTATTGGAGAGTATGTGCGCGATCTGGTGCGCTCATTGGGAAATTGAATTCTGATTTGGTTGTAGCGATATTCGGCAGCAATAATTCCATCGGTTCATTTCAAAGCGTCAATGTCTGCATGGAGTCATCTATCATCCCTGCCAGCAAATTTTCGATGCGCAATTTCACGCGACTTTCTTCTTCAAGGAATTGCATCCCCACGCCGCGCACCCGTTTATTTTGCGCTCCAGCTGGAGTGATCCAGACAACTTTGCTCACGACTGCGTGTGGCTCCAATGTATCCGGCAATTCAAGCAATATGAAAAGCTGTTCACCCATTGCATACAATCCTGCCGTCCACAGAAACAAGCCGCCTCCTTTCAGAAAACTCATATAGTGTTTATGCAATGAATGCGTATCGGGGATATGCAAGTAGAGAACTTTCGGTACATCCATGCGGAGAGAGTCCAGTTAGGCAGTTTTTGGGTCAGCCATGTTGGTCATCTGTGTTGGCCAGCCCTGTCTGTTGTTTGCTTTCCTGACACTTGCGTATGCAGACTGCTCCACTGCCACAGCAGTGATTCCAACATTAACTGTGCGTTCGGATTGGTACCGCCCAATAATTGTCGTTGTGATTTCTCTGCCGCCAGATTGAACTGCAATAGCCGTTTAACCAAAGCAGTTCTGTCTTCAACGCTGCTAAAAATCTGTGCCAAGGCCTTAAGCGAGTCAGGATGTTCAGTCTCATTGGTAAGCAGGCTTCGAATAACTATAGACGAAGTTCGCAGTAAATACTCAACTGCTACCGAATCGCCAATTTTCATGGCTATCGTCACCACTGTCTGAATCGAAGCTGTGCGCTGCAGCAAAGCTGCCAGGGAAACCATGAATTCGTTGGCGTGAACTAATCCGTCAGACTCGACGATGGTCAGCGCATGCAATGGTCGACTGCCAGCCGCCAGTGCAATGGACTCTACCTGATCTGCAGCAACACCTTTGGCTCTCAGCCAGTGCATCGCAACTTCCAGACTTGGGGTAGGCATGACTAATCTCTGGCAGCGACTGCGCAGCGTCGCGGGCAAACTATCGGCCCGAGCTGTCACCAGAAATAGATAAGTGTCTTTCGAAGGTTCTTCAAGAGTTTTAAGCAGGCTGTTGGCGGCGCTTGCATTGAGGTGATGGGCGTTATTCAGGATGATTACTTTCCTGAGACCGGAATGGGAAGTGCGGGCAATGAATGCAGTAACGGCGCGAATCTGGTCAATTTTTATATCTCTGCTGCCTTCTTCAGGCTGAATGAGCGTGATATCCGGGTGAAAGCCGTTTATTCCCAGCAGACAGTTGGTGCACTCGCCACACGCCAACTCTGCCCCTGGTCGCTGGCACAGTAGATAGCGGGCAAAGGCTTGAGCAAACTGAAACTTTCCAATCCCCTGCTCGCCAGCAACCAGATAAGCGTGCGCCATTTGTCCGGCTTTGTGTTGCTCAAGCAAGCGTCGCCACTCCGGCTGCTGCCATGGCAACGGGGTTAAACTTGGCGCTATGGTCTCTTGCGGTTCATTGCTCATGACAATTTAAAGCGCGAACGCACAGTACTAAGCAGTGCAGCCTTTACGACGGCAAGCGGTTGTGCGGCATCTATGACAGCGCATCGAGCTGGTTCAGCGCGTGCAATGTCAAGGTAAGCTGCGCGCACTCGCTTGAAGAAATCCATTTGCTCCCGCTCGAAACGATCCAACGCACCCCGTTTCTCTGCCCGCTGCATACCGATTACAGGATCCATATCTAGAATAAGTGTGAGGTCTGGTCGCAACGATTGTTGCACTAGTGACTGCAGCGTCGCAATTGCGCCTGGGTCAATCCCCCGTCCTGCTCCCTGATAGGCGAACGTTGCATCTGTAAATCGATCGCACAGGACCCAGATGCCGTCATTTAATGCAGGTTGTATGATTTTCGCAATATGTTGAGCCCGAGCTGCAAATACCAGCAGCAGCTCGGCCATTGAGTCCAAAGATTCATCGGAAATTGACAAGAGCAGCTCACGTACCTTCTCCCCCAGCACGGTGCCACCAGGTTCTCGAGTGACGATATATGCAATGCCATGTTCGTTGAGCAGCGCTTGCAGAAACTCCAGGTTGGTGGACTTTCCTACCCCTTCTGCACCCTCAATTGTTATGAATTTACCGATGGTCATTTTCAAGTTCTTCTCTAATTAAATTATCGGCTTTGATTAGGCGCCGGGGCAGATTGGTATAATCTGACAGCCGCATTGTGTTCTGCCAATGTATTGGAAAACTGGTGCTCACCATTGCCCTTGGCAACAAAGTACAAAAATTCGGATGGTAGTGGATGCATGCTTGCAGTGATTGAGTCCAGACCCGCAAGCGCAATCGGGGTCGGCGGCAATGCGGGGATTCGATAGGTGTTATAGAGTGTTAGTTGTTCAAGATGTGCCCGCGTGAGATTGCCAGCATATTCCTCGCCTAGACCATAAATCACCGTTGGATCAGATTGTATCCGCATGCCGAGTTCGAGGCGCCTGACGAAAACGCCTGCGATATGTCCGCGTTCCGCACCGAATGCCGATTCCTTTTCTATGATGGAGGCAAGTATCAAAGCCTCGTACGCCGTCGAAAGAGGCAGCGCTCCCAGTCGCTCTTCCCATGCGGCACTTAACACTTCTGACAGGCGCGCGTGAGCTCTTTTCAAGAGTTGCAGATCAGAAGTGCCGCTGTCATAGAAATACGTATCGGGGAACAGCATGCCTTCGGGGTTTGAAATGTCGAGACCTAAAAGCATTGCGATTTGTTCTGGTTCAATTCCGGTAAGCTCATGGGAAATCCTTTCTCCAGACCTGATGGCGGCCAAAGCCTGACTGAAAGTCCAGCCTTCAACGAGAGTAATCCGGTATTGCCTGGTGTTGCCTTGCACCAGTACGCCTAAAAGCTGTTCGGGACTAATCCCGATTGACAACTCATACTCGCCGGTTTTGATCGAGCTATCGACGCCGCGCCAGCGGCCCAGCAACGTGAAAAATCGTGGGTGTTCCAGGTACCCCGCGACTTCGAGATCACGTGCAATGCGTGACAATGAACTGCCGGCTGCAACCTCGAAGACCACGGGCTCAGTTATCGCGACAATGGGAGCTTGCAAATACCTGATTACGTAAATGAACATCAAGCCTGCAACTAGCGCGCTGACCAGTCCAAAAAGCAGTGTGTACCGCAGCAATGATTTAGTTGGCACGGTTAATAAGTTCATGGTTAAAACGCATCGCCAGCTGGGTGTAGGGGCCAATGGTCCAAGCCTGCACACTAGCATTTCTACACAATTTGCGCACGGGCCAGACTCCAAATACGCTGTTACATAAAAAAAGTTCCGATGCTTCGTTTACATCTGCAATTGACACTGCTTCAACCTGGATAGTGTGGCCGGACTCTTCGAAGCGCCCTGTCAAATAATCAAGCATTATACCTTTTACACCGGCATCGCCGAGCAGCGGCGTTACCAACCTTTGCCCCACAACTAAAATGAGATTGCTTTTGGTGCCTTCAATGACTTGTCCAGATTGGTTTAGACATAGTGCTTCATCTACAGAGTCGTCCAATGCGTAACTGGCCATTACCTGATCAAGTCGATTTAGATGCTGGATTCCAGCGAGTGCTGAATTGCTGAATAATTTGTGTTCAGAAATCCCGATACTCACCCCATTACACGCTTTGATCAAGTAGTCATCAGGAAATGGGGAGTACTGAAGTATTCTATTGGCGGACAGTTGTTTCGGTGCGGAGTACCCTCTTCCACCTATACCACGAGTTATGATTATTTTTAATATGCCATCAGGGGGACAGTTGTGAAGAAACTCAGCCAACTCAGTGCTCAGAGCTGCGTCATCCAATTTGATACGCAACAGTCGGCAGGTCGATTGCAATCGCAGTAAATGTTCTGAAACCAGAATGGGTTTTCTTGCGATTATACGAATGGTTTCGAAACATCCATCTCCGTACTGCAAACCTCGATCCCGCACAGAGATTAATTCGGTTTGCACTCCGTTGATCATCGTTTCCAAGGAATTACCTGATCATAAGTTGAAGCAGGGATTTATTGCTCAAATCTTGAAAAAATCAGACTGCCATTGGTGCCGCCAAATCCGAACGAGTTGCTCAGCACTACTTTCAGCGCCTGATCGCGGGTGGTATGGGGAACGTAATCGAGATCACAGCTTGTATCAGGATTGTCCAGATTTATAGTTGGTGGAACGACCTGATCGCGCAGGGACAACACTGAGATTATTGCTTCGACGGCACCCGAAGCGCCGAGCAGATGACCGATCATTGACTTGCTGGAACTGACTGCAAGCTGTTTCGCATGCTCTTTAAATACTGACTTGATGGCGAGCGTTTCAGCGACATCACCAGCAAGTGTAGATGTGCCATGCGCATTGATGTAATCCACAGCCGTAGCATCAAGTTTCGCGCTCAGCAGGGCGTTCCGCATGCAGAGTGCTGCGCCGGCGCCACCTTCTGAGGGAGCGGTCATATGGAAGGCGTCACCACTCATGCCAAATCCGGTAAGTTCCGCGTAAATTGTGGCTCCACGCTTGCGCGCATGCTCCAATTCCTCCAGCACCATAATGCCGGCTCCGTCACTGAGTACGAATCCATCCCGATCCCGATCCCATGGACGACTGGCTCTGGCAGGGTCTTCATTGCGAGTGGATAACGCCCGCGCTGCGCAGAAACCGCCAAGACCAACTGGTGATGTTGCCATCTCGGCGCCGCCAACCAGCATCACATCAGCTTGATTGTGCGTGATCATGTTTGCCGCTATACCGATATTATGGGTACCGGTTGTGCAGGCGGTTGTTATGGCAATGTTGGGCCCTTGCAGGCCAAATCGAATAGACAGGCTGCCTGCTATCATATTGATGATGGATCCAGGCACGAAGAATGGTGAAACTTTGCGCGGCCCGCTCTTTTGAATTTGCAGTGACGTTTCTTCTATACTGGTGATGCCGCCTATGCCAGATCCAATTGCCACACCGAAGCGCTCTGGATTCCAGCTGGAGTTTTCGATTCCGGAATTTTTGAAGGCCTGGACACCTGCTGCGATTCCATACTGGATAAATATGTCGAAACGGCGCGCGTCCTTGCTGTCCATATAGAGACTGCAATCGAAATCCTTTATGGAGCCGCCAAACCGCGTGCTGAAAGCAGCTGTGTCGAAATGAGAAATGGCGCTAATACCGCTAGCCCCATTCTTCAATGCCGACCAAGCCGTTTCTACATCATTGCCAACAGGAGTAATGAGTCCGAGCCCGGTTACTACTACTTTTCTGCCATTCAATGAAGCGTTCTCCCAAGCTTGTTTTACGCTCTACAAAATAGACAAAAGCTACTCCAGAATGCTCCAGAGTAGCTTTTACATATTGCATCAATTAATTTTTACAGATGATTGTTGATGTAGTCGCAGGCTAACTGGACAGTTGTAATCTTCTCAGCTTCTTCATCCGGAATTTCTGTTTCGAATTCTTCTTCCAAAGCCATGACCAATTCCACAGTATCTAAAGAATCAGCGCCTAAATCTTCTACAAATGAAGCAGATGGTTTTACTTCCTCTTCTTTTACGCCAAGTTGTTCGCAGACAATTTTTTTAACGCGCTCTTCTATGCTAGTCATATCTATTATTAGCTCCTAAAACGATGTTTCGTGAGGCAATTCTTTTAGATCTTCACTTTCAGTTTACTTGCTGTTCGATCACGGCCGCAGGCATTTCTGCCTGGCCGTGTATTTCGGAGACGCAAGTTTACCTCTATTTTATGGCGATGTAATGCTTAAATTGCATATTTAACCGGTATTGACAAACCCCGTGAAAACTCAATTACTTAGAGACGATTTCAGAATTAAGACAGGTACATTCCACCGTTCACATGCAGGGTTTCACCGGTGATATATGCGCCACTTTCAGAGGCTAAAAAACCAACAACTGCAGCAATTTCCTCCGGCCTGCCAAGTCGCCCGAGTGGTATTTGTGAAAGCAGGGTTTCGGCTTGTTTTGCCGGTAAATCCCGAGTCATATCAGTTGCTATAAAACCGGGTGCCACTGCATTCACGGTGATCCCACGGGAACCGATTTCCTTCGCAAGCGAGCGTGTGAAGCCTTCGATACCAGCCTTTGATGCAGCGTAATTAGTTTGTCCTGCGTTACCGCTCGACCCGACCACGGAACTGATATTGATAATTCGTCCCCAGCGCGCTTTCGTCATTCCCCGCAAGCAGGCCTTGCAGAGTCGGTACATTGATCCTAGATTGGTATCTATCACATCATTCCATTCGTCTGACTTCATACGCAGCAGCAAATTATCGCGGGTAATTCCGGCGTTATTCACCAGAATCAATGGCGCTCCGAATTCGCTCTCAATCGCTGCAATAACGATTGCCACAGATTCATCGGAGGCAACATCAACGCAATATCCCTTACCTGGGAATTGATTCGAAGCCAGGTATTCAGAAATGTTGGTCGCCCCCTGTGCGCTGGTTGCAGTTCCCAATATTATGAATCCTTGTGTACCCAATTGCAGGGCAATCGCTTTACCTATTCCGCGACTTGCGCCTGTGACCAGTGCAACCTTTGCTGCTTCATTCATCACATTGCATCCTTCATTATTTCAAACGGTTCACGGACCGCTATCCTGACATCTCAGCAAGCGCAGAATCCAGGCTCGCGCAATCATCGCTGCCAAAACATGCCAGTTCTGGTTCGATACGCTTTACCAAGCCGCTCAAGACCTTGCCCGGGCCGCATTCCACGAGCTTGCTTATACCTGCCTTGCGAATTAGTCTAATAGAATCCACCCACTGCAGTGGTTGATATATTTGTAGTATCAGGTTTTGCCTGATGACATCAGGGTTACCACATATCTCCGCGTTTACATTTTGCACAACCGGGATAACTGCTGGCTTAAATTGCACTGTGAGTAGTACTTGTTCCAGTTTATCCGCTGCCGGCTTCATTAGTGCGCAATGAGAAGGCACGCTTACATTCAATGGAATGGCGCGCTTGGCGCCAGCTTGTTTGCACAAATCCATGGCCCGGTCCACTGCAGCAGCGTGACCTGCGATTACCGTCTGTCCGGGAGCATTGAAGTTGGCCGCCGACACGATTTCATCCCCGGCAGCTTCGTCACACAATTCATTAATGCGATAGTTTTCCAGGCCCACAATGGCGGCCATTTTGCCGGCGCCGACAGGAACTGCAGACTGCATAAACTGGCCGCGCTGGTGAACAACATTTACTGCGCTGGAAAAATCCAACACTCCGGCACAAACCAGAGCGGAATACTCACCCAGACTGTGTCCTGCAAGAATAGAAGGCATGCGGCCGTTGCTTTGTTGCCAGATCCGCCAAATCGAAACTGATGCTGCCAACAAAGCCGGTTGGGTTATATGTGTATGATCCAACGAATTAGCAGGATCATTTTGCACAATGTCCCAAAGTCCAAGACCAATCTGCGCCGAGGCTTCGGCGAAGGTTTGTTCAATCACAGGGTATTTCGTTGCCAATTCGCGCAACATCCCAAGCTTTTGCGAGCCCTGGCCTGGGAATACGAATCCAAATTTTTGCATGACCTTACTCGGTTAGGTTTGTCTTTTTATCTAGTGCCTCTTGGCGCGGCAGCGCCAAGTTATCACTCAAGTTATGGTATTCAACGACTTGCTTAATCCAGTTATTTGACCGCCATGATTGCAGCTACTTTTTTCGCGATCAGTTGCGGTACTGTATTTTCGATTTCAACAATCGCTTGCTTGATGGCATAAGTAAAACCTTCAATTGAGGCATTGCCGTGGCTTTTGACTATACTCCCCTGCAATCCCAGGAGACTTGCTCCATTGAATTGATGCGGATCAATTTGCGCATTGAGTCGTGTCAGCAGTGGCGCTGCAAAAATTTTTGAAACCCGGCTGAACCAACTGCGCTTGAACTGCTCGTTCAATAGTCCCTTTACTACATTGGCAACTCCGGCACTGCATTTGATCGTAACATTGCCAACGAAGCCATCGCAGACGACGACATCAGCGTATCCTTTAAACAGTGCGTTGGCTTCGATAAATCCGACGTAATTGATGCCCGCGCATGCATTTAATAATGTTGCCGCCGCTTGCACCTCGTTATTACCTTTGTAATATTCTGAGCCAATATTTAATAGCCCAACCCGAACTTGATCACCCAGAAGAGACTCCGCCATAGCGGCACCCATTACTGCAAACTCGAACAGTTGCTGGCCATCGCACTCAGGATTCGCACCTACATCCAACAAATAGCTTTGACGTGAAGCACCCGGTAGGGTCGCTACCATCGCTGGCTTCTGGATGCCTGGTATAGTCTTAAGCAAATGTCGGCCAATCATCAGCAAGGCGCCAGTATTGCCTGCACTTACCATGGCTTGTGCAGAGCCATTTTTCACCAGCTCGACTGCCTTGTACATGGATGACTGTTTGCCACTGCGGAGCACGTTAGCGGGCTTGTCATCGTCAGTGATGACATCGATTGTGTGAATGATGTCTACCCGTGAGCGACTGGATTGGGAAAATAAAGGCAAAAAAACATCCATCTGGTCTTTGTCACCAACCAGATAAAGTTGCAATTCAGAATTGGTTTGCAAGGCCTGTGCGGCTGCCGGCAGTGTTACGGAAATACCACCTTCTCCACCCATAGCATCAATCGCTATGCGTTTGCCTGTACTCAACGTCAGTCTTCGCCGAGATCCAGAACTTTCTTGCCTTTATAGAACCCATCAGCTGTCACATGGTGTCTACGATGTATTTCACCTGTTGACTTGTCTGTGGATAATGTTGGTCCGCTGAGGGAGTCATGCGAGCGACGCATATTCCTTCTGGAGCGGGTTACCTTGCTCTTTTGTACAGCCATTTCGATCTCCTGATTATTCGTTCTAAATATTCAATTAGTTCTGTCTTTCGTTTGTAGTGATTTTAAAACTGCAAACGGATTCTCAGAGGCAGCAACATTGTCGTCATCGACAAGCATTCCGCTATTGCTCTGACTCAATGCGCTATTGCAGTCAGCTGATTCGTGGAAACTGACAATTGGCATACACAACATTAATTGCTCTTCTACCATAGTGGCCAATTCCAGTTTGGTATCGGCACAAATCCATGGATCGAGTTCTGGATTTAACATTGCTGATTTCGATTCGTCTTTAAGCAATGCCAGCTTTATATCGTCGTGCAGGACAATCCCTATAGGTTCCAGACAGCGCTGGCACAGTACTTCCACCTCAGCTCGTAACTTGCCTGAGATGATATGTTGCCCTGACTCATCATCGAAAAATTCCAGCTCAACACGCACACTACCCGCATCACTGGCTAATAAGCCTCGAAACCGATCAAGTCTTGCCAATGCCACAGTTCCGGTAATGACAGCGTGCTGCTGGAAGATTTTCCGCGTGTCTACGTATTCTGGAAGCGGGCTATCTGACATGGCGCGCAATGATAGGCGTCCATGGCAGCACTGTCAAAGATTTCTGCAATTGTTTTGGTTCCACAAAAGTATTTTATCCTCATGTTTTAATTGAGCTTTTCCATATCCCGCAGAATACTTTCCAGCATTTTATCGGGCGGCGCGGTTACCTCCAGCAACTCCGATAGATGGGGCGCTCGAAAGCGGATGGCACTGGCATACAAACAGAGTGACTTGACGCGATTCAGTTTCACATCGGTCACTTTTATCCCGTACTTGTCATCGCCAACGATCGGGCAACCTGCGTATTGGCAGTGCACACGAATTTGGTGGGTACGGCCAGTGGCTGGTTTTGCTTCCACCAGCGTTGCCGTCTGGTAGTGCTGAATCACTCGAAACCTGGTCAATGCCGGCTTACCATCGCGGGCCACCCTGACTATGCGCTCGCCGGCACTGAGTTCATTCTTTAATAGCGGTGCTTCAATCTGCAACACCGAATCAGGCCAGTGACCCTGCACCAGCGCCAAATAGGTTTTTTCTACATTTCTTTCCTTAAGATCACTCTGGATCTGCTTCAAAAATATGGAATTCTTTGCAATCACGAGGCAGCCAGACGTGTCCCGGTCGAGGCGATGCGCCAGTTCCAACCCAGACCATTCGGGACGCGTTTGCCGCAGTGCTTCTATGAGACCAAGCCGCACTCCAGAGCCACCATGTACTGATAATCCGGCCGGCTTATTGATTACCAGCAAGTGCTCATCCTCATACAGAATCTGATCAAGCAGTAGCTGCTGTAAGCCGGGGCTCGGCTTGCCAGGTTTTTGCACCGCATCGCCAGTAAAGGGCGGGATTCTGACTTCATCACCAAGTACCAGTTTGCGTTCGGGCTTGCAGCGTTTCTTGTTAACGCGAACTTCACCACGGCGAATCAGCCAATAAACCCGTGACCTTGGCACCCCTTTCAAGCGCCGCATCAGGAAATTGTCGAGGCGCTGACCGTCTTGTGGTTCCAGCACTCGCAATAACTGCACCTTGTCGTGATTTTCCATGCCAGCCTCAGGATTGCTTTTGGAGCTCTACTGCAGGCAGTTTAGCCTGTAGAACTGCAAAGAAGTCAGCATATTACACCAAACCATGACCACCTTAATGGTGTACAATCCCCTCCTTTTTCGACACCTCGGTCGTGATGGAAACCCTCAAACACACGCTTAATACACTGGTTACGGCTAGCCTGGGCGCAATCACCGCTGACGCTAGCGCGAACGCCAACGTGATTACCGCCTCCAAACCAGAGTTCGGAGATTACCAGGCGAATGGGGTTATGGCCGCTGCCAAGCAATTGCGCACGAACCCGCGCGCACTGGCGGAGAGAGTCGTGGCGCATTTGCTGTTGCAGGCGCCAGAAATGTTTGCCAAGGTCGAAGTCGCGGGCTCGGGGTTCATTAACATTCACCTGCAGGACTCACTGCTGACCAGGCGAGCCGCCGTGCTGCTGCAAGCACCTGAACTGCTGCTCCCCAAAGCCACGCATCCACAAGCCATTGTCGTTGACTATTCTTCACCCAATCTTGCCAAGGAAATGCACGTCGGGCATTTGCGCGGCACTATCATCGGGGATTGTCTTGCGCGGGTACTGACCAGCATGGGCCACACTGTGATCAGACAGAACCATGTTGGAGACTGGGGCACCCAGTTCGGCATGCTGATCAGTTATATGCAGGAAGTTGGCACCACCCATGGGGAAGTAGCGGCGAAGCTGGCTGATTTGGAAGAGTTCTATCGCGCCGCCAAGACCCGCTTCGATGACGACCCAGCTTTCGCGGAACGGGCTCGCAACAGCGTGGTTAAATTGCAAAGCGGTGATCCCGAGATGTTGCAAGTGTGGGCGCATTTCATAGACGAGTCGCTGCGTCATTGTGAGGCAGTGTACCGCAAGCTTAAAATCACATTACGACGGGAGGACCTTAAGCCAGAAAGCTTTTATAACAATGTGTTGGAGAGCATTGTTAATATATTGAATGAACGGGGAATGCTGTCGATTTCAGACGGTGCGCGCTGTGTTTTCCTGCCTCAATTCATCGGCAAGGAAGGCGAACCGCTGCCTGTGATTATTCAAAAATCAGATGGCGCCTATCTCTACGCCACCACCGACCTTGCGGCGGCTCAATATCGCGCCCATAGCCTCCATGCTCGCCGCTCACTGTACGTAGTCGACGCCAGACAGTCCCTGCATTTCCAGCAGGTTTTTGCCGTTGCCCGCGCAGCCGGTCTAGTCACCGACGCAATCTCACTGGAGCATATTGCCTATGGCACGATGATGGGGGCTGACGGTAAACCCTTCAAAACCCGTTCTGGCGATACCATCAAGCTCGTGGAGTTGCTGGAAGAGGCGGTACGCCGCGCCTATGCCCTGGTATCAGAAAAGAATCCGCAGCTAAGCGAGCAGGAGAAGCAGGAAATTGCCGACGTCATTGGCATCGCGGCGGTCAAGTATGCCGATTTGTCCAAGAATCGTACCAGTGACTATATATTTGACTGGAGCTCCATGCTGTCTTTCGAAGGCAACACAGCGCCCTATTTACTATATGCCTACGCCAGAATTAAAAGTATTGTCCGAAAACAGGAGCTTAACGAAGCAACCGGCACCATAACCGCGGTTGATTCGCCAGCAGAGAGGGCACTGTTGCTGAAGGCTCTGCAATTTGCAGAGAGTGTAGAGGCAGTTGCCAGCGACTGCTTTCCGAATGCGCTATGCCTCTATTTATACGAGCTATCCGGCAGCTTTATGCGATTCTACGAAGCCTGCCCGATCCTGAAGGCAGAGCCCTCGGTGCGGTCAAGCCGACTGGCGCTGGCGCAACTTACTGCCATTACCCTGCAACAAGGGCTGGATTTACTTGGTATCCAAACCCTCGAGCAGATGTAAGCTGGCCAATGCTGCTGGTTAATTTACCAACGCCATCAGCAATTTATTTAAGCGCCTGGAAAAGTCACCTGGATTGTCCAACTGCGCGCCTTCTGCCAATCCGGCTTGCCCGAACAGGATAGTCACAATATCGGCGAAACGCTCTGCATCGACTTCTTTGTCGAGTTTCGCAAGCAATGGATGAGCAGGATTAATTTCAAATATGGGCTTGGGTTCAGGCATCGTCTGACCTGATGCCGCCATGATCTTGCGCATTTGCGCGCCCATGTCATCTTCGCCAACCGCGAGACAGGCCGGAGAATCTGTCAGCCGATGACTGATGCGAACCTCTTTCACCCGATCTCCAAGTTGCTGCTTGATACGAGTCACCAGGTCTTGGAATTCTTTTTCAGTCTTTTCCAATTCTTCTTTCTCGGCAGCATCTTCGAGCTTGCCAAGATCCAATTCGCCGCGCGCAATGTCCTGGAAGCGTTTGCCATCAAACTCTTGCAAGTGGCTCATCAACCATTCGTCAATGCGATCCACCATCAGGATCACTTCAATGCCTTTTTTGCGAAAGATTTCCAGGTGTGGGCTGTTACGGGCAGTGTTCAAATTCTCAGCCACAAGGTAATAAATTTTCTCCTGGCCTTCCTTCATGCGGCTCACATAATCATCCAGTCCCTTATCCTGCTTGCTCGCGGCTGATTCCGTGGTGGTGAACTGATACAGCTTGGCGATACGCTCCCGGTTACTGAAGTCTTCTGCAGGACCTTCTTTGAGGGTCTGACCGAAGTGCTGCCAGAATTTCGCATACTTCTCCTGATCCTTTTTACGCAACTTCTCCAGCATATCGAGAGCTCGTTTCGTTAAGGCACTGCGCATGGATTCGACGACTGGATCTTTTTGCAAAATCTCCCTGGACACGTTTAAAGAAATGTCATTGGAATCGACCACGCCTTTCATGAAGCGCAAGTAGAGCGGCAGAAATTGTTCGGCGTCGTCCATTATAAACACACGCTGCACGTAAAGTTTCAAACCACGAGCAGCATCTCTATTCCAAAGGTCATATGGCGCACGAGCAGGAATATACAGCAGGCTCGTATATTCTAGCTTGCCTTCAACCCGATTATGGCTCCATTCAAGCGGGTCTTCGAAATCATGACTAACGTGCTTGTAAAATTCCTTATACTCTTCATCTGAAACATCGCTTCGACTGCGCGTCCACAGCGCCTTTGCAGCATTCACAGCCTCATAGGTTCTCTCTTTTTTCTTCTTGGCTTTGTCTTTGTCGTCATCTGCGGAAAAATCCTCGCGCTCCATCATTACCGGTATCGCAATGTGATCTGCGTATTTTTTTACGATGCTCCGAATTCGATAACTTTCAGCGTATTCTTTTTCTTCTTTCTTCAAATGCAAAGTGACCACAGTCCCCCGCTCAGCTTTGTGAGCAGGCTCGATGGAGTAATCAGCCTCCCCGCGCGATTTCCAGAGTGTTGCGCTGTCAGCTGCGGTTCCAGCCTTGCGCGTCAGGACTTCCACTTCATCAGCGACGATGAATGCCGAATAGAACCCCACGCCAAACTGACCTATCAGCTGCGAATCTTTTCTTTGATCTCCGGTGAGCGATTCCAAAAACTGTGCGGTTCCTGATTTTGCAATCGTTCCGAGATTGGTAATCACCTCTTCTTTAGTCATGCCGATACCATTGTCGGAGATGATTATGGTTTTTTTCTTGGCATCAAAATCTATTTGCACTTTTAGTTCCGAGTCCTGTTCGAGCAGTTCCGGTTTCGACAGTGCTTCGAATCTAAGTTTATCTGCCGCATCAGAGGCGTTTGATATGAGCTCTCTCAGAAAGATCTCTTTGTTGCTGTAGAGTGAATGAATCATCAGATGCAGCAATTGCTTTGCCTCTGTTTCAAATCCCCTGGTCTCTACCTTCGTGTTTGTATTTGTCTCTGAAGACATCACGGCTACTCCGTCAATTTACACATTATGAAAAACAAAAAACCCAGCCACATTACTGTGACTGGGTTAATTGGGGTCTAACAGCGGTATTTCAAGGGTTTAGAAGCGACCCTTTACCGGATCAGGCGAATTACTGAATCGGAGGATACGTCCGGTAATATTCTTTCGCTGCTTCGCGGCGTTCGGCCAAAATATTGAAACGAGTCTTGCTGTCGTTGACAAATTTCAGATAATTATCTGCCGATTGACGATCGTTAGTGTCACCAGCATCGGCTGCCACGGTAGCGGCGGCAGCGGCTTCGTCGAACCGATCAAGTTCTATCAAGGCTCTGGCAAGGAACAGATTTGTGTCAGCAACATCGGACAAACTGCCCTTGTTCAGCGCAGCCTGAAATGCCTCCACTGCCGCTTCATAGTCCTTCAGGACGTAGTAAATATAGCCAAGAGTGTCGTACCCGTCTCCCGTATCTTCCAATGCCGCAGCCCTGAGCCCTGGTTCCAGCGCTCGTTGGAAGTCATTGGCGATCAGGTACATCTGTGTCAACACGGTAAAGTTGTTGGCATTATCCTCAACAAAATCACCGGCGAAACCAGCTTGAATAATCCTGCTGCCGCTTAATGGAACGTCAGCCCCTGCCAGGGATTGGCCAAGATTCAGAAAAGGTGTTTCATCGTCGAAGTAGCCCTTCAGAAAGACCAGATTCATTGCCTGTAAGCGCCGTGGCTCATTATCCTGGCTGGCATAGATGGCGTAGAGGTTGGTCCAGTCTGTTGGATTGTCAAACAACATCACCATGGTCTTGGTTATCTCGAGCGCATTGTCATAATCTTCCAGGGTGAAGTAGACACCATTCAGGAACGCGTAGTCATCTCGACCCAGTTCGCCACCTTCGTCTTTGACCAGTTCCATATAGGCAATCCAATGGGGTAAGGCCTCAGTGTATTGTTCAATTTGATAATGTGCGTATGCCAGACCGCGGTAGACGATATCATCTTCGTCCAGCGACAGATCACGCCACTGCTGGTAAAAGTCGATGGATGCCTGCCAATTTTCCTCGGCCGCTTCGAGTTGACCAAGCGAGCGCAGTGTACGCAGCCGCACATCTTCGCGCAGATCTTCTATCGTCAGTAATTGTCGAAATATGCGAATTGCTTCCGGATAGTTTTCCAGTGTCAAATAATAATTCGTATAGAAATTCAGAATGGTTTGTTGCTCAAAGCTGTTCATGCGGTCGTAGCGATTCTCGTAAAGCTCGTCCAATAACCGCTTTGCAGCTTCAAGATCCGGCGTATCGGTCGGATCTTCTGGCGTCATTAATTCCTGAATTTCGCTGATGGCGCGCATTACCGGCTCGCTCAGCGTTCCGGTCGAACGTGCCTCCGGCGCAGCGCGCTGCTCTTCACCGGCCAGCACTACCTGGCTTTGCCAAAGCGGTGCTATCAATAGTGCAATCAAAAAGCCAAGTTTCAGCTTGTTACGGGTTTTCATCACTGATCGTCCTCAAGCTGGTAACGGAACAAATATTGAACTCCAGGAACGGCTATGCCTTCCCCGTTTCTGACTCGAGGCTGGAATTTGAACCGGGCCGCGGCGCGTTGTGATGAACTGTCAAATATCTCGGGTGGTTCAGCATCCACCACAACTATCGTCTCTTCAACCACGTTGCCGAGCCCATCCACCGTGAAACTAACCAGGCACCAGCCTTCAATGCCACGCTGGGCAGCCCGGGTTGGGTACTGGGGCGCAATCGCCACTAACGGCAGGTAATCGCCATCAGTGGCGGAAATTGAGGCACTACTCAAGTCAAGTCCGCTGGTTTCGATTTCAACGGATGCGCGCACAATATTCAATGCAGGACCGTCAGAAATACTAATCTGTTTATCGGGGGCTTGCTGCTCAACATTGACTTGTTCAATCGGTTCCGGCTTGTCGATCTCTTCAATTACCTCCAGTGCAATATCAGGCATTGTTGCATCAACAATCTTCACGATGTTGACCCGCTCTTCGATGCTGGCACCAGTTGCGATCAAAGCCTGCATGCCGTAGAACAGACCGAACGTAATACCGACGGCCATAACCATTGATACTGCCCATCTGACAATTATCATCGCCTATTCCCTCGCTGCAATTGATACGGCTTCAATATTTGCTTCGCGAACCGCTGCAAGAATCTGCATTACGCTCTCATTATTCGCTTCTGCATCCGCCTGGATGATAACGGATGAATTCGGCGCATCCGCCAGACGTAATTCAAAGCGGGAACGGATAGAGCGTGGATCGATTATTTCGCCATCGATCCAGATATCTCCCGCTGGGCCAACGGCGATCAAAATAAGATCACCTTGCTGGCTTTCCGCAGTTGATGCTTCTGGTCTCACCACATCGATTCCTGCCTCGGTGACGAACACCGATGTCACGATAAAAAAGATGAGCAGGATGAAGATGACGTCGAGCATCGGAGTGAGGTCGATCTCACCCGCTTCTCCGCCCTCTTTCTTTTTCATTAAACCTGATTTCATTATTATCCTTCCTTAAAACTGTCGCGCTCAATGAACCGCAATTATTCCTGGTGACTATTCCTGGTGACTATTCCTAGTGACTCAAGGGCATATGGTCTTCGAGTAATTCCAGGTCACGGTCTACTTTCGCCTTTACATAATTGTAGGCGAAAATGCCGACAATCGCGCCCACCATGCCTGCCATGGTCGGAATCGTTGCCTTGGAAACACCACCTGCCATTGACTTCGCGTCGCCACCACCGGTTAATGCCAACATGAAAAATACTTCGATCATACCGGTAACAGTGCCAAGCAGACCTAGCAAAGGGCATACGGTGACAAGAACTTCAATCATGGGCAGAGTATTGCGCACATCCAGTGAAATCTTTGAAATCATCATGGTGCGAATCTGGTGCGCACTCCAGGATTTGGTATCGGAGCGTGCGTTCCAGGCAGCCAATGTCGCTTTCACATTGGCCTTGTGGGTGGAATTCAGATACCAGAGACGCTCGACTACCAACGAAAATTTAACCAGCAACAGCCAGGCGATTACCCAGAGCACTGACCCGCCTTTTTCCATAAAGACGGAGACAGTGTTCAATGTATCCAGAAATGTAAAGTACATACGTTTACTCCCTCTATTTCCGGATTAACGAGATGCCATTCGTTCTGCCTTCTGCGCGATCATACCGGTCGCCTGCTCTTCGAGAATATGGACAATACTGTCGGCACGGCCCTTCACTATCGTATGCATGAAGATTGTCGGAATCGCTACGACGAGACCTTCAACGGTAGTCATCAAGGCTACGGAAATACCACCTGCCATGATAGTCGGGTCACCAGCACCGTATACAGTTATTTGCTGGAACACAGTAATCATACCAGTCACTGTGCCTAACAAGCCGCCGAGAGGTGCGATGGTTGCAACCATCTTGATGACGGTCAGCAAACTTTCCAGTGCCGGAGTTTCCTGCAGAATAGCTTCGCCCAGTTTCAACTCCAGAGTTTCGGTATCTGCAGAAGGGTTTGCTTCCGCTATCAACAATACCCGACCCAGCGGATTATTCTTGTTAGGTTTGTCGCTCTTAAGTTGATTGCGCACTTTAGCGGCAACCACCTCTAGAACAATCAGTCGGAAGAAGCCCAGCAAGATACCGACAATACCAACGCCAACGATGATGAAGCCAATCGGGCCCGAATTGTTCATAACCTGCTCTTCAGCTGTCGGGAAGTTAATAAGGTTGGCCAGTACCTGACCGCCCACGCCGCCAGTCGGATCGATCCACGCTTTGGTAAATCCGGAGGACGCATTTTCCAGTGCACGGGCAGCTCCCATTACCCCAGAGGACGGCTGCTTGGGCAATACTTGCAGATGCCCGATATCGCCGTTGTAGCTGAGGTATTCGCCATCAGAAACTGCGTTAAATAAACCTATGCGTGTGATGCTTCGATTGACTAAATCGCCGTTCGGCAGAGCCACGTCGCCGTTGTATTTGGAGACGGTGGCAGATTCAGTCATTTCCTGCTGCATGAAGAACCAGAATCGCTCAATTTCCGGAATCGCCAACTGATCGGTGGTGCTGCCGGCTTTCTCGATAAAACTCTCGATAAATTCGACGCGGCCAGGATACTGGGCACTAATGATGGAATTCTGGAAATTGCTCATGAAGTCACCTGCCACACCTTGCAGGGTTCCGAACAATTCATTCAGGTCACCACGTCGATCGCGCAGGATCGCAGTCTTGTCGCGAATGATAATTTCATTGGCTTCAAAGTTATCACTGAGTTGGGTGCCAAGACTTTCTTCCGTTGCAACCCGCTGTAAAGTGGTATCGAGGATCTCTTGCTGGCGATTCACATTTTGTTCAAATTCCTGAACGCGCTGGCGATACTCCTCGGATTCAGACACGCGATCCTGCTCGACCAAATCCAGCAGATTCGCTAACGAAGACACACCTTGCGCATACACCTGGGATGCTGTTGCAAACAGCAATGTAGTCGCAGCTATTTTGGCAATTTTAGTTATATTTCTCACTGTGCAATCTCCGGAACGTGTACTGGCAGTTCAATAATTTTTGGTGCATCCAATTGGGCAGCCACCCGGATAGCTGTTTGAACGACGGCGCGGTACTCACCGGCTGGCAATTCAACCCAGGTGCGGGCATCTCGGTCCCAAGTGCCAGTCAGTTGACGATCCGTAGTCTGATATACAAGTGCGACGCGACCGATACGAACTATGTTGACGTCGCGCGCGACGCCACCGACTTCGATAGTTGTAGCATAGGTTTCAATGGTGCGGCCGTAAGAGTTCTCGGTTTGATACAGCACCAGCACTTGACGGAATCGCTCGGCGATAGACACCGCTGGGTTGGTGATTGCGTCACGGGCAAAGGCTACCCGGGCTTGGCGCTCATCCAGATGGAAGGGATAATCGAGTTCGATAAATTGCTCGGCGCTGTCAAGCATCTTTTGGGTGAGCATCGGGATTTCCCGGGTGACAACTTCAACGTTGGCAATAGACTCATCGAGTTGCGAGATGTTCGTTTCTTGGCGAGCAATACGCTGACGCCATTCGGCATTTAATACCAACAGCGCTTCCAGGGTGTCATTTTCCCTTTTGAACTCTTCAAATACTGAACTGGCGGAATTCGCGAGGCGGTTGATTTCCTCCTGCGTTGCGGCTGCGGCAGTGTTCTTTGCTGCAATCGCATCCATGGCCCGGTCAAGGACGCTGCTATCTACGAGTAATTCTGCAGACTGCGCCACACTCATGATGCTGGACATGAGTAAAGCGAGAGCAGTCATACTCATATTTATTATTCGACGGTTTTTCATGTGCCATCCTATTTTATGTTAAATAATCAAATCCAAGTTAACGGCGTGAACAAATGACTATGTGTTAATTGGACACTACTAAACTACTATCCAGAATTCCCTTCCCGCAATCTCGATATACCCGAACTCGTCCTTTCGAAAAGCTCGCAACTGCCCGGGTATTTCCTGATTATTCCCTAATCGCTTGAAAACAACAATTCCCATCAGATATACAAAGCCATAGTTACCAATCTACTCAAATCAAAATAAATTGAGATGCTTGGTAACGCTGCGCTTAATGCAACTTTTCAACCTGGAATTGACAGCTTACTAGTCCCTAAAATTCAGCGCGTTAAGCCAAATTCGGAGCAAGACTATCACATACCATCTGCAATTTAGAACCTTTTGATGCACAAAAATTCTGCCAGCAAATCAATTGAAAAAAGTGTTAATTGTTCCCTGTTTTATTTCCAGCCGGTTACTTCACCGAGGCCATGACCAATCTCTGCGAGACTGCGCACTGTCTTGACGCCTGCATCCCTCAAAGCCGCAAATTTCTCATCTGCTGTACCTTTGCCGCCAGAAATAATCGCGCCGGCATGACCCATGCGCTTCCCGGGAGGAGCAGTTACACCTGCTATATAAGCGACTACCGGCTTGGATACTTCGGCTTTAATAAATGCCGCCGCTTCTTCCTCAGCAGTGCCACCGATTTCGCCGATCATAACGATGGCTTCAGTCTGACTGTCGGCTTCAAACATGCGTAGGATGTCGATGAAATTGGAACCAGGAATAGGATCACCACCAATACCAACGCAAGACGATTGTCCGAAACCAAAATCGGTCGTCTGTTTGACTGCTTCATAGGTCAGCGTTCCGGAGCGGGAAACGATGCCCACTCTGCCAGGCAGATGGATATGGCCAGGCATGATGCCTATCTTGCACGCGCCTGGCGTGATGACCCCCGGACAGTTTGGACCAATCAAGCGCACGCCTAGCTGGTCACACTTCTCTTTCACCACTAGCATATCCAGCGTGGGTATACCTTCAGTGATGCACACGATTAATTTGATGCCAGCCGCGGCGGCCTCGAGTATTGAATCCTTGCAAAAGGGTGCCGGTACGTAAATGACCGAGGCATCGGCGCCGGTGGCAGCGAATGCTTCCTGCATGGTATTAAAAACCGGCAAATCCAGATGCTTCTGCCCGCCTTTCCCCGGCGTCACCCCACCCACCATCCTGGTGCCATAGGCAATCGCCTGTTCGGAATGGAATGTGCCTTGTGCGCCAGTAAATCCCTGGCAAAGCACCTTAGTGTTCTTGTCTATAAGTATGCTCATAGTGCAGCTCCGGCGGCTGCCACCACTTTTTCAGCAGCATCAGTCAAACTGGAGGCGGCGATGATATTAAAGCCACTCTTCTGCAATACTTCGCGTCCCTTCTCGGCATTATTGCCTTCGAGACGCACAACCACGGGAACATTCACTCCCACTTCTTCTACTGCGCTGATGATTCCATCTGCTATCAGGTCACAACGCACTATGCCACCGAAGATGTTCACCAATACCGCCTTCACATTTTCATCGGAGAGAATAATCTTGAATGCTTCAGTCACGCGCTCCTTGGTGGCACCACCGCCAACATCAAGGAAATTTGCTGGACTGCCGCCGTGTAGTTGCACGATGTCCATAGTCCCCATGGCCAGACCGGCACCATTCACCATGCATCCAATATTTCCATCCAGTGCCACATAGTTGAGATCCCAGGAGGCGGCATGAGCTTCGCGCGCATCATCCTGACTTGGATCATGCATCTCACGCAGGCGCGGCTGCCGATACAAGGCATTGCTATCTATGTTGATTTTGCCATCCAGACAATGCAGATTGCCTTCGGCGGTAATCACTAAAGGGTTGATTTCAAGCAAGGCCAGATCCAGGTCTTCGAACAGTTTCGCCAGCCCCAGGAACAATGCAGTGAACTGCTTCATTTGAGTGGCATTGAGCCCGAGTTTGAAAGCAAGGTCACGGGCCTGGAATGGTTGTGCGCCAGTAAGGGGATCGATGCTTACCTTTAGAATTTTCTCAGGCGTTGCTGCAGCTACTTTTTCGATTTCCACGCCACCTTCTACTGATGCCATGAACACAATGCGGCGACTGGAACGATCCACTACGGCGCCAAGATATAACTCCTGTGCTATGTCGGTACAGGATTCAACGAGTATCCGGTTAACCGGCTGACCTTTCGCATCAGTCTGGTACGTAACAAGGTTTTTCCCCAACCATGAAGCCGCG